>Ga0136634_10000195_pt1 | contig 29785 bp, 25 predicted proteins | sample AntDrymUQ8332106_2_FD_104654 | JGI IMG/M metagenome (GOLD analysis project Ga0136634, IMG submission 104654) | Polar desert sand microbial communities from Dry Valleys, Antarctica - metaG UQ833 (21.06) | ecosystem: Environmental > Terrestrial > Soil > Desert | place: Antarctica: Dry Valley... | reverse complement strand
GCTAAAGCATACTATTGATCTGGCGGAAGTAATTGAATATTTGTAATTCTATTTAGGGTTAGTGCTGAAATTCCCCGCCTTCGGCAATACCAGGGATTTCTCGAAAAAATACCATGAAGAAATTAATCAAATTAGCGAAAGTGATTCTTAACCTAAAGGTAAATAAACATCAAATTTAGCCCCTTCCCCGAATGTACTGCTTGCATTTATTGTACCTGCGTGATTCTCTGCAATTTTTTTGCATAATGCCAGTCCTATTCCTGTTCCCGCATAATCTTGTTTTCCATGCAATCTTTGAAAGAGGGAAAATATAATTTTATCATACTTCTGTTCAAAACCAATGCCGTTATCCTCAAAACCTATTTGACAGTACCTCCCATCACTCAAAGTGCTTGAAGTATCTGGGATTTGATTTCTATCAACAGTTGCCGAACTTATTTTTATAACCGGCTTTGTATTTGAAAACTTTAAAGAATTACTAATAAGATTTGAAAATAATTGTCCCAATTGGGTATGGTTGCCAGATAAAATTGGAAGCGTTTCGCAAATAATAATGGCTTCTTTTTCTTCTATTAAGAGTTCAAAATCTTGTTTTACCTCTGTTACAATTGTATTTAGATCAACTTCTTTTACACGCGGATGGTCTTTGTCTTTAGACAGACGACTATAATCCAATAAAGATTTAATAAGTTCAGCCATTCGTTTTGCTGATTTATCTAATTTCTCAAAATAAGATTTTACAAATGCTTTATCGGTATAATTCTCCTGTATTAATTCTGCAAAAGTTTGGATCTTCCGTAATGGTTCTTGTAAATCATGAGAAGCAACATAAGCGAACTGTTCCAATTCGCTATTTTGTATTTCCAATTCAGCGGTGTAAGCCAACACTTTTTCTTCTGCTATCTTTTTTTCTGTAAGATCACGTGTTACTTTTGAGAATCCTATTACCTGCCCATCTTTGCTATGTAAGGCTGTTATTACAATTGTCCCCCAAAATTTTGAGCCATTTTTTCTTACCCGCCAGCCTTCCTGTGCGGCTTTTCCTTTTTCTTTAGCTTCATTTAATAGTTTATCGGGCAATTTATTTTTTCGATCCTCTTCTGTATAAAACAAATCGAACCTTTTACCGAGCACTTCTTTAGCAGCATATCCCTTAATATTTTCGGCCCCTGCATTCCAATTCTCAATGATCCCTTCCTCATTTAAAAGAATAATAGCATAATCCTGTACTTCAGCAATCATCTGATGATATCGCTCCTCGCTGATCCGCAAACTGTCTTCGGCAAGTTTTTTTTCGGTTAGATCCTTGGTAACCTTACTAAATCCAATAACAAAATTTTCATCATCGTGCAGAGCAGTAATTGTTATGCTCCCCCAAAATCGAGTGCCATCTTTTCTCTTCCTCCAACCTTCCTGCATTGCTCTCCCAGTTATGCTGGCTTGGTTAATCAGATGTTGAGGAAGATTAATTGCAAGGTCCTCCGGTAAATAAAAGATACTAAAATGCTTACCGATAATTTCGTCCTCGGTATATTGCTTTATTTTTTCCGCACCTTTATTCCAATTACGAATGATTCCTTCCTTATCTATTAAAATGATCGCATAATCCTGTATCTCCGCGATCATTCGTTTATACAGATCATTTGTACTTTCAAAATTGCCAAGTATCATTTGTCTTTGATTTAGCCAGTTTTTTAATTAAAATTTGTTCATTAGGCCACTCATTTTGAAGGTATTCTTAATATTTTTGACAATATTTCCTTTAGAACAATTGTTTGTGCTGGCTTAATTATAATATCATCTGCTCCCAAAGCTCTACTTTCCTCAATCATGGAGCTTTCAGATGTTGTTGAATACATAAAAACTTTTGTACTTCTAAGGCGATCGATTTTTTTTATCTGCGTTAAACATTCCATACCACCCATTTTGGGCATGTTAACATCCAAAAAAATATAATCAGGTACATATTCTATTTGAGATTCCAGCATTGCAATAGCTTCTACGCCATTATTCGCTGTACGGCAATCAAGATCTTTACTAATACTATTCATACACATTAAAAAGATTTCCTGATCATCCAGATCATCATCAATAATTAAACAATATCTTAATTTGTTCATTTTTTGCTTTAGATTATCCACCTGGCAGTTTAGTAACTGGCTTTAAAAAGTCACTAAAGTAGGCTAAATGTAATTCTCTCTTATTTCATTAATTAAAAAAAATAGCTATAGTGAATTCAGATATTATTTCGTTATAAATGTCGTATCCTAGGTAAACCGAACACAATTTTTTTAACTTTAAACGAAGTAAAAGGATGACAGAGATATCAAACTACAGCTTGCAGGGGGTTTGCCAAAATACGGCTGACGTAAGTTAGCTTCAGTTTTTGTAATCTACTGTACTTCATATCCAGCTCGTCATTATCTATTTAGCTTTTTGTAGTTTATCTTCTCCTTCAGTTTTTCAATTATTAGCCGTACCGGACGGGCGGAATATTAATTTCCGTACTTCGACAGGCTTTGTCCGTTAGCGGTCATACTATTGCGATAGCCAACAACCTGCCGCAGGTAATAATGTCGAGCCATATAAGTATAGAAACAATCGATGCTGATTTCACATCGGGTGTACAAGCAAGGTTTTCATTCCAATAAACTTAGTTATTTTCATATTGTGAACCTTTATGAAATAGTGTAAATTCTCGTCATGTTGAACCACCATTCCGGATAATGACCACCTGCGTTGCTGGCAATAATTGTAATAGCTGGATGATAATTAATAATACAAATGCTTATTGATACGTCTGTCCTTTTTTTCTTCTTACTGATTCTCCTTTTAGTTCTATTCGTTGTGCATCAGCAGTCAGTCTGTCAAGAATGGCATCGGCGAGGGTGTTTGGATTTTTATTTTTAATGCATGTAAATTGAGTTTGATTATTATTCTGACTGCTTTCATTGGAATGAGTTTTAATCACCCATGCACCTTCTTTTGTTGGTGAGAAACGAATCTTCCATGCCTGTGTTCTTTTTATAACGATAATATGTTCAACTTAACTCCACCCTTTCAATAGCTGAAGAGCCTTCTATTGCTGCTCTCCATCCTGCATGCCACTGTTTTACATGCGTATTTTTTCTATCTGGTTCTGTGAAATGTTTATCAGTGTTTAATGATTGAAGGTGTTCCAGATCTGTAAAAATTCCCGCTTTTAAACCCGCCATGTATGCCGCACCTAACGCTGACACTTCAGGAGTTTCTAGCTTTATAACACGCAGTTCTAACAGGTCACTTAAAAGCTGCATAACAAACTTGTTCGAGGTAATTCCTCCGTCTGCCATAAGCACTTTCAACACTATTTCAGCCTTCTGTTCCATCACTTCAATAACATCCTTTACCTGAAATGAAATTGATTCTAGGGCGGCACGAACAACATGATTTTTGTTACTGTCGAACGTTAAGCCTGTGATGGAAGCTTTCATCGACATGTCCCAATAAGGAGCGCCAAGACCACTAAAGGCGGGGATAAGATAAACACCATTGTTATCAGCAACTGATGTTGCCATAGCTTCTGTTTCGCGGCTATCTGTAAAAATCCCTAAATTATTTTTCAGCCACTCAATTGTTGACCCGCAAGATACAATCACACCTTCGAATGCATAATCAACTCTATGTTCGGTGCTCCAGCATACGGTGGTCATTATTCCATGTGGTGATGCTTTTACTTCATTACCTATGTTCATTAAAATAGATGAGCCTGTACCCATCGTAACTTTTGCTGTACCGGGTGAAAAACATTGTTCACCAAAAGCTGCTGCATGTGAGTCGCCCATCATTCCGGTTATGGATACTGGGTGATTTAGTAAACCATTGAAGTTTGTTTCTCCAAAAGAATATGAAGATGGTTTTATTGCAGGCAGGTTCAATTTTGATAATCCAAATAACGATAGCAACTCTTCGTCCCAACTCAATTCAGCTAAATTGAATAAGAGTGTTCTTGATGCATTTGTATAGTCAGTTAAATAACTTTTGCCGTTTGTTAATTTGAAAAGAAGCCAGGTATCTATCGTGCCGAAAAATGCAATCCCTGATTCAACTGCACTTCTGATTTTTGCAATATTTTCGTAAAGCCATATTACTTTTTATTGCGTCGTGAATTTGCGGTTAAGCCTGGATTGAAACGCGCTGTTATTTCTATATGCGGGTTAGGCCAATATGAGATGACTATAAATGGAAATCAGCTTACAGAAACACTTCTAAATCCGGGGTGGACACAATACGACAAAACATGTTTGTATGATACTTACGACATAACCTCATTATTAAATAGCGGGCAAAATGCTGTAGGATTGCTACTCTCAAATGGAATGTATCGCGTTAAAAAGGGAGGTCGGTATGCAAAATTCGAGAACTCCTTTGGTCGCCTTCAGGCAATAGCTACATTTCAATTTGAGTATAGTGATGGTTCAACAACTAAGGTTGCGACTGATGGTGAATGGAAAGCGGGTGCAAGCCCCATGACATGGTCAGGTATTTTTGGTGGTGAGGATTGGGATGCACGCAAAGTAGAAAGTGGTTGGGATAAGACCGGCTTCAATCAATCATCATGGTTAGAGGTTGAAATTATGAATGGACCTGGCGGTGCTTTAAAAGGAATAACACACGCCTCTCCTCCAATCCGGAAATTCCAGGTGTATAAGCCGATCAGCCACAAAGAGATAAAACCCAATGTAACGATCTATGATCTTGGCCAGCAGTCTGCATACATATCAAGCTTTACAGCAACAGGGCCTGCAGGATCAGTAATTAAAATAACACCCAGTGAGTTATTAAATGAAGACGGTACGCTATTTCGTAATAACTATAATGGACGATCATACAGCCAATATACTTTAGCAGGGAACGGCAAAGAAAGTTATACATCCAAATTTTTTACAACAGGCTGCCGCTACTACCAGGTAGAATGTTTGCCTGCACCCCACAGCACAGAAGCGCCCAAAGTTGAATCGATTGCAGGTATAGTTGTTCATTCGGATAATCCCTTCATTGGTGAGTTTGCCTGCTCCAATGATCTGTTCAATCGCACCATCAAAATGATTCAATGGGCTGAGCTAAGCAACATGAAAAGTGTGATCAGCGATTGCCCTCATCGCGAACGGTTGGGTTGGCTGGAGCAGACACATCTTCATGGTCCATCCTTCCGCTATAATTACGATATGCGTCCGCTTATCAGGAAAGTTATTTATGATATGAATGATACCCAGCAACCCAACGGCCTGGTACCATGTATTGCTCCTGAGTTAACTAAGTTCGGACCCGTTTGGCGTGAAGCTATTGAATGGGGTTCTGCCGGTGTAATGTTACCTTGGCAACAATACCTATGGACAGGCAATGCAGAAGTACTGCGAAGAAACTATCCGATGATGAAACGTTATGTGGAGTATTTAACTGGCAGAGCCAAAGATGGGATTGCTGCGGATGGGCAAGGAGATTGGTCTGGCCGGCGTGCAAGTCCACATACACCAAAACCGCTTATAGCCACGGCTTTTTATTATGCCAATGCGGATGTATTGGTTAAGTCTGCAAAGCTCCTGGGCAATATAGAAGAAGCCGCTAAACAGCAAACACTTGCACAAAATATACATGATGCTTTTAATAAAAAGTTCTTCAATACCGATACCAAACAATATGGTACAGGATCACAGTGTGCCAATGCTATGGCTTTGGTTATGGGTCTGGTTGATCCGGTAAATCGCAAAGCTGTATTGAATAATTTAGTTACTGATATTGAAACCCGCAAATATGAAAACACATCGGGTGAAGTAGGCATAAGATATGTTTTAAGAGCATTGGCTGATGGTGGTCGGTCAGATGTTGCTTATGCTATGAACAATCAATCGGAACAACCAGGTTATGGCTACCAGTTAAAAATGGGTTCAACTGCATTGCCTGAAACATGGGATGCATGGAGGGATAACTCACAAAACCAGTTTATGCTTGGCCACATAATCGAATGGTTTTATCATGATCTTGCCGGGATACAGTTGGATCAGTCTAAACCTGGTTTCAAAAGTTTTATTATCCATCCTGATGTAGTAGGAGACCTCACAGAAGTGAAAGGCAGTTATAATTCCATACATGGCAAAATTGTAAGTGAATGGAAACGCATTGGTAACAAGGTAACCATGCATGTTGTTGTTCCACCAAATACAAATGCAAGTGTTTATATACAAGCAAAAAATGTTGGAAGTGTAACAGAAAATGGCAAGCCCATTATGCAACTTAAAGGTGGCAAGTTTATAAATATGGATAACGGTTACGCAGTAGTTACAGTTGGCTCAGGCGATTATACATTTTCATCATCAATGCAATAAGAATTACAAGTGAAGAAGCCAGTAATTATAACTGTTATTCTGACAAGGAAACGAACACAAAAATCCGCCATCACCTATTTAAAAAAAGCAGAACAATTTTGAACTGAAGTAGTCAAAATACTTTCCGCACATTATAAGAAATCACCTCTCGTACATTGTAGCGGCAACGCGTGGTTTTGGAGTGATGACGCCGATAAGGTAAGAGAAGACCTCGCAATAGCTGAAAGAGAATGATGAAACATTTTGATAAGTATTAATAAACAAAAAAAAATGAGTAACTATTACAGACTTTTACTACTGTTCTTTGCGATTGCGCTTTTACCATTTTGTTCACTCGCGCAAAAATACAAGAAGCCAAAAGTAATAGCTATGACCGATGGGGAAATAGATGATAAAACATCTATGGTAAGGTTCCTGCTTTATAGTTGCGATATTGATCTGCAGGCAATCATAGAAACGAATTCAGTATATCAACGTTCGGGGCATAGCAGGGAAGACTGGTATGAAAAACAACTTGAAGCATACGAGCAGGTGTATACCAACCTCATTAAGCATAATCCTGATTATCCAACTGCCGGCGAAATAAGAAAGAAAAGTTTTATTGGCGATGAGGATTCTACTCACCTGGCAAAAGTTACCTCGCGGGATGAAAGGAATGCACAGAAGCCTGGCGGGAGAGTTCAATACATGCCCGATGATTGGGCCAATACACCCGGCTCAGACAAGATCGTAGAAATATTATTAGATAAAGATCCGGCTCCTGTTTATATACAGGCATGGGGCGGCGGCAACACGGCTTCCAAAGCTTTCTATAAGTTGAAGAAGGAATATCCAAACGATTATGATCGGGCTGTTTCAAAGGTTGTAATGTATAACATATGGTACCAGGATGATGCAGGAAATTATATAGAAACCTATCATCCCAAAGTAACGATGCTCTACAGCAATGCATTCAATGCAACGTGGGCTTACAAGATACAAACCAATACCACCGATTTTGTAACCAACCAGGTAAAAAACAACCATGGCCCATTGGGTGCGCTTTATCCGCAGGCTTATGTAAGCGAAGGAGATTCACCTTCATTTTTATACACTTTCAATACCGGGTTAAGAAGTTATGAGGACCCCGCTTATGGTGGCTGGGGCGGACGTTTTGTTAAGCTTCCAACTTTTGAAAATGGTTATACAGATGCCAAAGATGATGGTGATATTAATAAGCCTTTGGCAAGATGGATCAAGCAGGCAAACAACGATTTCGAATCTAAACTTGATTGGTGTGTTGCACCAAAGCTTAGTGATGCCAATCATAAGCCCATCATTACACTCAAAACACAAATTGATATAACCGCTAAGCCCGGACAAAAGATCACTTTAAATGCGAATGGATCAAAGGACCCTGATGGCAATACAGTAACTTATAAATGGTGGCAGTATAAAGATGCAGGAACTTACGAAGGGATGGTTACCATTGATAATGCCACAAGCAGTAAGACCATTTTTGTTATACCAAAAGAAGCTAAACAGGGAACCATACACATCATACTTGAGGTAACTGATAATGGCACGCCCTCATTGGTTTCGTACAAGCGAATCATTGTAAAAGTAAAGTCATGAATGTTTTGAATTTGTAACCACCGATACACAACGGCACGGACTTCTACAGAGATACCGTTGTGTTCCAATGTGTCGCAGAATCTCTGGGGTTCAATAAATATGATTAGTAGTGTTATTCAACAAATTTCAAAACCCATCAAAATGAAGTTTCAAATATTTTGTTTTTTCCTTTGCATGCTTTCAATACAGGCACTACACAGCCAGGTAAAAGTAGCTAAGTGGCAACCTTACGACTTTGAATTTAAAAGCACAACAGAACCATCAAATCCTTTCACCGTAAATTTTTCTGCCGACATCACCGGGCCCAATGGAATCAAACTAAATCTTCCCGGTTTTTACAACGGAAATAAAATATGGAAACTTCGTTTCTCACCAACAAAAGAAGGTACATGGACAATAACAACACGCTCTGATGAAAGCAGTTTGAACAACCAACGCACAAAGCTCTTATGCATAAAAAATAAAAATCCAAAGATGCATGGCGGCTTATTGGTCGATCCTAAAAACAAACAACATTTTATTTATGAAGATGGCACGCATTGGTTTCCTAATGGCTATGAGGCGAATTGGTTGTGGGCATTAGATGAAAGCGATAACACGCTTCCAACGCTTAATCCTTTTCTTGATAAATTAGTTAACTACCGTTTCAACTTTGTTTTGATCAACGCGTATTGCTATGACACAAGATGGCGGGCCGGCAAAACCGAGGCAGAAGATTATGGACCGCCTTCTACATATCCATGGGGAGGAAACAATAAAGCCCCGGATTTTACCCGCTACAACCTGGCTTACTGGCAGCATTATGATGCAGTGATTGAAGCGTTGTATAAACATGGAATTGTTGCGCACATCTATTTCAAAGTATATAACAAAGAAGTAAACTGGATGAAAAATAGCACGCCCGATGATGACATGTACTTTAAGTGGATCATTGCACGTTATGCCGCCTACCCAAACATGATATGGGACCTGGCTAAGGAAGCGAACTATGAAAAGTCTGTTGAATATAAACTTGACCGTCTCAAATTCATTCGCTCTACAGATCCCTATAAACGAATGCTTACCGTGCATACAGACATTGCTACTTACGACAAAGGCGTGTACAATAATGTTATTGATTTTAGAAGCCACCAGGAGCAATCCAATCATCTTCATGCCACAACATTGAAACAGCTTGCACAAAATCCGTGGCCTGTATTTAATGTTGAATCAGGTTACGAATACGGCCCTAAAGGACGAACAGACAAAACCTATAACAGGGTAGATTCACCTGAAGAAACGGTAAAGTTTATTTGGGAAGTTCAGATGGCTGGAGGCTATAATGCTTACTATTATACTTATACTGCATGGGATGTTATGCGAACCAAAGAAACGCCACCGGGTTATGCTTATCTTAAAAACTTCGCTGACTTTTTTACTAAAACAAAGTACTGGTTGTTAAAGCCGGCAGACACATTGGTAAGCACAGGTTATTGCCTTGCCAACACCGGGAAGGAATATGTTATTTATCAGGATAAAGCAATACCATTCACCCTTACCTTAAAAGGAATTTCCAAACCTTTAAAAGCAAAATGGTATCAGCCACTTACTGGAAAATATATAGATGCCGGAGCACTTATAAATGGGACAAAAGAGCTTGCACCTCCCACTGTTTTTGAAGGTTCGCCGGCAGTGTTGTATGCAGGTAATTGATCACTCTAAGAAGGTGACTAACGTGGCCGATCTTCTTTAAAATGTTATTGTGTGTTATGCCATCAAAAGCCTCAATGCTAAAATATGACGGCAAAACAATCATACTTTATTTTAATCTTTTGGGCTTGCGCCGGTTTAATAATCTAACGCAACGATAAGCCTTAAAAACATAGCTTGTATGATGACAAAAAAGTATGGTCATTTAACCCTGAATGAAGGTATTGAAATTGAAAAATTACTGACTCATAACAAGAGTTATGCTGATGTTTCGGTGTCGCTCAATCGAAATAAAAGCACCATTTGCCGGGAGGTAAATACGCAGGGCAAGGGGAACTATAAAACCCACAGCGAACAAGCAGGCTTTTGAAAAATGATGGGAAGTGTAAAAACTTCCCTCCTTTATCACCCCTTTTACATCACTTGTTAAAACAAAAAAAGAGTTTCCAATTAAACATTAAATTTGGTGAAAGCGTTGCACTAAAATATTTAAATCACCTATAGCAACAATAAAAATCATAATAGAATTTCAAACAGATTATAATGAAAAGAGAAACACTAAAAATCAATAAGAATGGTGAAACTCTTACAATCACAAAATCTGCAACTGAAACAAACGGACAGATTACTGAATTCGAAGGAACAGATGAGCCGGGTGTTGGACCACCCATGCATGTTCATTTCAAACAGGAAGAAATGGTTAGGGTGACTAAAGGCAAAATGCGTGTTAAGACACTGACTAAATTGTTTTCACTCGAAGCGGGGCAAGAATATGTATTTGCCCCTGGTGAAGCCCATCAATTTTGGAATGATGGAAACCAAACTTTGCACTATTTCGGACATGTAAAGCCATCAAATAATTATGAGTATTTTATAAAACATATTTATCAGTCAGCCAACGAGGCAAATGACGATAAGCCAAGCCCATTTGATGCCGCCTTTCTGTTAACAAAATATAAATCTGAGATGGATATGCTTGTAATACCCAAACCCGTTAAGTTAATTCTATTCCCTATATTTTTAGCAATAGGGAAGTTGACGGGTAAATATAAAAAGTATGCAGATGGCCCCTCTGCGATTTGAGATTTAATTAGAACTACAATGCATTGAACTTTTACAAAAGAAACGTGGTGACAAGAAAGTAACTCTATTGGTAATGTCGTGGGTGGATTGCTTGCAATGAATTATGCTGTGCTTTATCCAGAGTCAGTTTCAAATCTTATTCTGGTTTGTTCAACCCCCGCCATCATATGAATAACCAGGAAGTATGAATAATACCAAGAAATTGCGGATTGAGACTTTCATGGATATATACACAGGATAAGTACAAACGTCTGACTTCTATTTACAAGTTAAAATAGTTACGCCTGACGATTTTCCGGATTTAGGGATTGCACAAAAGGGTTTGCATATTGTAATTTACTTTACCGGTGTTGGACTCATTTTTTAAAAGAACTAAAATTGAGAAAAAAATAGTTATTTGCGATCAAATGGTTTCTGTAATTGAGAAGTGTCTTAACTTTTGAAAATCGGCACATAAATTATGGCTAAACTACTTCAGAAAAAAAACAAAGGTGATAAAAAGCATTCAGAAGAAGCGCTTCATCAACTCGCCTTTGATAATTCCTTACAGGCAAACATTATCGCAACCGTAAGTAATGAAAAAATTATATCCGCTAATCAAGCCGCCTGTAAACTCCTTGGATACTCAAAAAAGGAATTATTAACCAAAACCAGGCACGCCATTTTTGATACAGAAGAAACGAGCTTTAAACAAATGCTACAGGAAAGAGTTACAGAAGGAAAGTCATCAGCTCTGGTAACGGCCATAACAAAAAGCGGAAAGTTACTCCCTTGTGAAATTTCTTCTGCGGTTTTTATGGAGGATGGCATTGAGAAGTCCATTACCACCATTGTGGATATGAGCGAAAGCATCCTGAAGCAAAAAAAAATAGATACTCAAAAAGAAAAAATAGTTGCGGATAATATTATAGTGGCGAAATCCAGGCAAAATAAAATTGATTCTAAATCAAAAAAAATAGTCGCGGATAATATTATAGTTGCCCAGGAAAAGTCAGACGCCAGGCTGGCAGAAAATAATGAATGGATCAAATACATCGCTAAGACTTCCTACGATGTAATGTGGGACTGGGATATAGCTTCAAATGAAATTTGGGTAGGTGAGAGTGTAAAAGAAGTGTTCGGCTATAAAGTGAAAAACAATACCGTCAGCTTTCTCGATTTCAGTCGATGCCTTATCCCTGAAGAGAAAGAAACCGTTGTAAGTAAATTATTGGAAATACTTGCATCAGCTAGCAAAAGCTGGAAGGATTCTTACATGATTAAAAGGTATGATAACACAATTGCATCTACTACAAGTCGAGGAAGCATTGTAAGAGATGAAGCGGGAAAAGCAATACGAATGATAGGCGCAACCCAGGACGTGAGCAGGTTGCAGGAACTGGAAAATAAATTGGAAGTGCATATTACCGAACCGGAAGGCGAGAGTGAAATGGTTTTGCCTGCCAAAATATCTTATGATGTAATATGGGACTGGAATGTACTGACCGATGAAGTATTTATAGGAGAAGGCTTCGAAGAATTGTTTGGTTATGCCATCACAAACAACAAAAGTAATTTTGGCGATTGGGCAAAACACCTTCATGCAGAGGATAAAGAGGCTGTTAAAATGGAATTGAATGATGCTATTGAATCCTCCGCCCTGCATTGGGAGCATGCATATCGTTATACAAATACGGACGGATCTAATGGTAAAGTTTTTAATAGCGCTAGTATTTTCCGCAATGTGAATGGAAAAGCGTATCGCGTTATAGGAGTCATCCAGGATATCAGCCGGCAAAAGATGAATAAAAATTCTGGCGCTGGCTTAATAGATTACAAAAAAAATATGCTGGTTGAAAAAATAAAGAATGCTGTAGTAGAGGTTGTTCATTATTCTGATGAGCAGCTTCAAACAAATTTTTCTCAACACCTAAGTAAAAAACTGAAATACGATTATACATATCTGAATAATTTGTTTTCAGAAGTGACGGGCTATTCAATACTAAGGTATGTTATTACACAAAAAATTGAAAGAGTAAAAGAATTAATGGTCACCGATGAATTGAATATTACCCAAATCGCATCCAAGCTGCATTACAGCAGCGTAGCTCATCTATCCACTCAATTTAAAAAGGTTACCGGTTTATCTCCCTCGTCTTTTAAACAGCTGAAACTTCAGCAGAGCAACGAACCCTAAACCATAACCGAATATTACGTAACCCTCTACGCAATTACACTTACTCCAACAATCTGCTACACAACTAAAGCTTAGGTGTATCTAACTGATTTCTTAAAAATACACAGGCAATCGGCTATTACCGAATAGCTTTACCCTGCTCACATCGCAATGTGTGAAATATGTAACCTATTTTTTTATTTATATAACACATCACATATTAATCCTTTTAGTTTTGTCGCATTCCTTTTAATAACAAGGACCCCATTAAATTTTAAAACCAACCTATGAAAAGAAAATCTTTCGCTTTAGAGAGTATCCATTTGACAACTTGTAAAGGTTACTCTGCAATTTTCAATACTAAATGGTTTGTATTTCTGCTCCTGGTCGTTTTGGGTGGCGGATGTAAAAAGATTACTGAAGAAGCAGGGGCTATCGGCCTTTGCCCTGAAGTAGTTTCAACAAATCCTGTAGATACTGCTTCGGGCATTGCTCTTAGCAAAACCATCGATGCCGTCTTCAATGAAGCGATGGACCCTTCTACCATCAATGCCTCAACGTTTACTTTAAAACAGGGATCAACAAGCATTTCAGGTTCGGTATCCTATACTGGTATGACCGCCAGTTTTGCACCGTCCGCCAATCTTCTTGCAAATACTAATTATACAGCCACCATTACAACAGGGTCGCAGGATCCTGCTGGGAATGCACTAATAAAAGATTATATATGGAATTTCAAAACAGGTCCTACTCCTGATGTTACCCCACCGACTGTAATTTCAACAGATCCCTTAAATGCCGCTATAGATGTTGCGGTTAATAAAAAAATCAGCGCCACTTTCAGCGAAGCAATGAATCCTTTAACCATTAATTCAGCAACGTTTACCTTAAAAAATGGGGCAACTCTTATTTTAGGCACAGTAACGTACGTTGGTAATACGGCAACTTTTTCGCCATCTGCAAATCTTGCTTTTAATACAACGTATACAGCCGCTATTAGCACTGGATCGAAAGATGCAGCAGGCAATGCCCTCGCAAATGAATATCTGTGGAACTTTAAAACCGAGCAAACGGCTGCATCATCAATTTTAGGTTCTGCTTCCATGTTTGGAGTTTTCGGAGGAAGTGCAGGTTCAACCAACCAGGGATTAAATACTGTTATTAATAATGGAAGTATCGGTACTACAGCTGCATCAACTTTAATAACCGGATTTCATGATGGAACAACCGGTGATGTATACACTGAAACACCGCTGAACGTAGGAAATGTAACAGGAAGAATTTATACAGCACCACCTGCTCCCGGAACTGCTACTGCATTTGCCATTGCAACTGCTGCATTGCTTGATGCCAACAACGCATATAATAGTATTTCTCCCGCTTCAAAACCCGGAGGCACTGATCCAGGCGCAGGAGAACTCGGAGGATTAACCTTAGCTCCAGGCGTCTATAAATCAGCAAGTGGTACTTTCAATATATCTAATGGAAATCTAACGCTCGATGCAATGGGCGATCCGAATGCAGAATGGATATTCCAAACAGCTTCTGGCCTTACTGTTGGAATAGCAGGCCCAACTGGTGCCCGAAGTGTGATCCTGATAAACGGCGCACAGTCGAAAAATGTATACTGGCATGTTGGAAGCGCAGCCACCATTAATGGTGCCGGCGGCGGTGTAATGGTAGGAACTATCATTGCTTCTGCAGGAGTAACTTTCTCAACCAATGGGAATACCACGCAGACAGTTCTTAATGGCAGAGCGCTTTCGCTGAATGCTTCTGTTACTTTGGTAAATACAACTATTAATGTTCCTAACTAAGCAGAAAAGGAAGCATTAAAAGCCAGAATTTCTCTAATAATTCAACATTCATTTTAAAAAGATATTTATGTTACCATTTAAAAAAGCAAATCAAAAATTTGCAACTTTTCTTCTAACCTTCATTCTTGCAGGCAGCGCCGGCAATGGACAAAGTTTAAAACGCGAACAACCCACATGGTGGTTTGGAGCTTCAGCCGCCGCCAATCTTAATTTCTATCGTGGCACAACGCAAATGCTCAACGAAGATTTAAGAGTTCCAACCGCTTTCCATAAAGGGAAAGGTGTTAAACCATATATTTCTTTATTGACTGAATACCGGCCTAATAAGGTTTGGGGTGGTATGCTGAATATGGCGTTTGATAACCGGGGAGGTAAATTCGATGGAGTGATGGCACCCTGTAATTGCCCGGCAAGGTTATCGACCAATGTCAGTTATATATCTCTTGAACCCAGTATTCGGCTTGCACCGTTTGCTTCTTCGTTTTATATATTTGCCGGACCCACTCTCGGTTTTAATATAGCTAAAACATTTACGTATACCCAGGAAAAACAAACAGACACAAGGGCTGAATGGAGTGATATACGCAAAATCGTATTGTCTGCCCAGGCGGGAGCAGGAATTGATCTACCGATCTCTGCGAAAACCAATCCAACACAAATGACTCTTTCACCTTTTGTATCATTTCAAACAGATTTTGGTCATGATGCGCGTTCAGTAGAATCATGGGCAATGTCTACACTCCGTGCAGGGGTTGCCTTTAAATTCGGTAAAATAAAAAAAGTTACTCCCACCGTTGCATCACCTGTAACAACTACCGTCATTGCTGAAAAACAAGTAGTGTTTACGGTTAGAGCTCCTTTAGAAGTTCCCGTAAGCCGCATGGTAAAAGAATCTTTCCCTTTCCGCAATTCAGTTTTTTTTGATCAGGGGTCGACCGAAATACCCAATCGTTATGTAATGTTAAGCAACTCTAAGGCTGCTTCATTTAATGAAGAAAAATTACAGCAGGACCAACCAGATAATTTGAACAACGGTCGCTCAATAAGGCAACTTGCGGTATATCATAATATTTTAAATATTATAGGTGACCGTATGCGCGCAAATCCACAAAGCTCTATTGCATTAAGCGGGGCATCGGATAAAAATCCAGCGGAAGGTAAAATCATGGCTGAAAATATCAAAAAGTATCTCGTCGCGATTTTTGATATCAATCCTTCGAGGATAACTACAGAGGGCAGAGATAAACCATTAGTCCCTTCTGAACAACCGGGTGCAACCAAAGAACTCGCGTTATTACGTGAAGGAGATCGTCGTGTAGACATTGGTAGTACATCCCCCGAATTACTGCTTCAGGTAGGTGGTACAAACTCAGCATTTTTAAAACCTGTTGTAATAACATCCGTAGATCAAGACCCATTGGATAGTCATGTACTTTTTAATGTAGATGGTGCGAACGAATTGCTAGAGTCATGGTCTGTAGAAATTGTCGATGACAAAGGTAATACACAACAATATGGCCCATACACACAGGACCAGGCTTCGGTTTCAGGTAAAACCATTTTGGGAACCAATACTGATGGTAAATATACAATTGTGATGTCGGGTCAAACAAAAAGCGGTCAATCAGTAAGGAAGGAAAACGTTGTGAGTTTGTTGAAGAATGCAGAAAATAAACAGGAAGGTTTGCGTCACAGTATCCTGTTTGATTTCGACAAATCAACTACAATTACATCGTATGAAAAATTTCTTGCCGAAGTTGTAACACCACAAATTCCTGAAAACAGTACAGTAATTATTCACGGCCATACCGATATTATTGGTGATGAAAAATACAATCAAACCTTATCCACACAACGGGCCATGGCTGCCAGACAAATTATAGAACGTGCCTTATTAAACGCCGGAAAGAAAGGGGTTAAATTTGAAACGCTTGGATTTGGCGAAGACAACATCATGTCGCCCTTTGAAAACAACCTTCCCGAAGAGCGCTTTTATAACAGAACGGTAATTATTGATATAATTCCTGCAAAATAGCTTTCTTTTAGTTTTACATCAAGGTACAGGGTACAGGCATTTAATTGCTTGTATCCTTTTTTTATTTCTGGAAAATTAGAGACTGAGAAAATATCAGAGATCAGTAGTTTCGGCTGATGAATAAAACCAGGCAATAAATCTTATCTTCATCTTTACAAAACCAAGCTGCAATTCCAGGAGGGACGTTATAAAATTCCCCCTGCAGCTATACTCAATAGTTATGTGCCATTTTGTATGATACACCTATATTCAATGCAATATGATTAGTACCGGCAACAGCATCGGTTTGAAGGGAGTACGTGAATCGTTTCAGCATCTTGGCAGCTTTTCAGAAGACAACCTCAATATTCTCACTCAGCATTTAAAAGCACTTTCAATTCCCAAAGATTATCGTTTAGTAAATGAAGGCAAAGTTTGCCAATCCATTTATTTTGTTGAGCATGGTAGTTTCCGGCATTATCAAATTACCGAAACAGGAGAAGAAATTACGCAAAACCTTTACATCGAGAAGGACTGGGTGCTGGACTACAAAAGTTTTACCTCACAGAAACCTTCTGCCTCTATCTTTCAGGCAATAGAGGACAGCGATGTATTAGAGTTGAGTGTTTATGACCTTCATAAGCTCATGAAAACTTCAGATGTTTTCTTTCAGGTTGCACGTATATTTCAATTTGGAATAGAACAACAAGAAATCCGGATACAAAAGTCAACTCCAAAAGAGAGATACGAGTCTCTTTTAGCAAAGAAGCCGCAGGTTATACAGCGGTTTCCTTTAAAATACATTGCTTCCTATTTAGGGATGAAACCTGAAACATTAAGCAGAGTTAGAAGAAGCCTTGCTTCATAGTATTATTTGATTTTGGTCAAGCGCCACCTCGTTTTACATCTGTAGGTTTGGCAAAAGATGTAAAATGAATATGGCTATTGAAAAAAGTGCAGGATTTGCGCTCCTTCTAGGTTCGCTGTTGATGCTATCAACAATGGTACTCCATCCCGAAGGCGGAAACCTGCAACATTTATTAAAGGTAGCCCGTATTGTTGTTATCAGCCATTCGGTAGCTCTTTTAGCCATTCCTTTACTGGGTATTGGATTTTGGGGATTAACAAAAAGAATGGGTATTAACCATTTCTTACCTCTGCTTTCATTTGCTGTGATGATAACAGGGTTATTAGCTGGTATGATGGCTGCAACAATCAATGGATTAGCACTGCCTATCTTTATCCAGAACTTTCAAAATGAAACTGCTGAAGCTGCCACTTTCATCAAGCCCATTTTAAGAAATAATATTGCGCTCAATCAGGCATTTGATTATGTTTTTGTTAGTGCAGTTTCTTTGTCCATCTTGTTTTGGTCTATTGCAATTTTTGCCTTAAAAAAACTGCCACTATGGATTGGCTATTTTGGGCTGCTATTATCGGTTACTGCATTAGCGATGCTTATTTCTGGTTTTGAGTTTGTCAATTTGCATGGCTTCCGGCTTTTTGTACTTTCTAATGTTGTATGGATTAGTTTGGTTGGAATAGCTCTAATACGTTTAAAACAAGTAGAAAAGAGCCATTCGTTTACAGGGGTGTAAACAGACTTACATAATTGTTAATCATGGAGAACCCTAAATTTATCATCCGGCAGGCAGAAGAGAGCGACGTCACCTCTTTAGCAGTTCTTATGAACACTCTTGGGTATACGATGACAGTGGAAGAAATGGCCGAAAGGTTTTCTAATATTCTTTTACAACCCAACTATCAAACGCTTGTAGCATGTTATACCAACGAAGTAAAGGGTATGATTGGAGCAAGCTACCATTACTTTTATGAGCAGAATGGAATTTACGTTCGTGTTACCGCTCTTGTAACGCTTCCCACTTATAGAAGGATAGGAATTGGTAAGGCTTTACTCGAAGCAGTAGAAAGTTGGACAAAAAAAATTGGAGCAACCTGCATTTTACTTAATTGTGGAAACAGGGAAGAACGAAAAGCTGCACATGATTTTTACGGCGCAAGAGGTTTTGAAAAGAAATCAATCGGTTATATAAAAAAACTATAGATATTTTTGATTGTATTAAACGGCACATACCAGCAGCTTTGCAAAAGTTGTGCTGATGAATTAAATGTAAACGTTAAATCACTTTCAACTTCTGTGTATAGGCTAAGCAGATGAACATAAAACGCCTAACCTTCACAAAGCTGAAGAACGTTAGCGGTAATTTTATTTAGACCCATTATGCGGACAATCACAACAATCATTTTCTTGCTTCTCATAAGAACTGCATTTGGGCAGACAAAATTTCAAAAAGACTTTTCCTTTTATTGGCAAACCGTAAACGATAACTTCGCCTACTTTGGCAAACAGAAAACAAATTGGGATAAAGTTGGGTCTCCCGGAAGTATAATCGGCTATAGTTCTCTATCAGCAACAGCTCCAGACGAAATAAAATCAGATGACATTCAACATACCTTAACGACATGGGAAAAATATTAATCACTGGTGCGACAGGCAATGTTGGAATGGAAGTAATAAAATCGCTTGCAAACCTCAATCATAATGATCAGGTTTATTCAGGAGTAAGAAATGTGCAGGCGGACAAACAAAAGTTGGAAAGTTTTAATGCACAACACCTCCAATTTGACTTTACGAATTGCGACACATTTGAGCCGGCATTAACTAATATTGATATTCTTTTTTTATTGCGTCCGCCACAAATTTCAGAAGTGCAGAAATACTTTAAACCTCTTATTGAATCCGCAGTTAAAAAGGGTGTGAAGCATATTGTTTTTTTATCTGTTCAAGGCGTTCAGAACAGTAAAATAATACCACACCATAAAATTGAAAAGTTAATTGTTGAAAGCAAAATTCATTATACTTTTTTGCGACCTGCATACTTCATGCAGAACTTTACAACCACCTTGCACAACGAGTTGAAAACTAAAAGCAGAATATATCTTCCTGCTGGTAACGCTAGATTTACATTAGTGGATGTTGTAGACATTGGCGAAGTTGCTGCTAAAATTCTTACAGAAACAGTCAATCATAGAAACCAATGCTATGAATTGACTTGCAATGAAAAATTGACATTTACAGAGATAGCCTTAAAGCTAAGTAAAGGCCTAGGGAAAACTATTCAATACGAATCTCCTAACCTTGTAAGTTTCTTCATCACCAAAAAGAAAGAAAAAACGCCAACAAAGCTTATTCTCGTAATGATAATGCTTCATTATTTTCCACGGTTTCAAAAAGAGCCTAACACGACTGATTGCATTGCAACTATTCTTAACAAACAACCCAAAGAATTTGACCAGTTTATTTTTGAGAATCAAGATCATCTTTGCTGATGGAAGGGGCTAATTCTGGACGGAAAGAACGCCAGCAGGCAACGGTCAACTCTTTTCAGGACGAGTCACAATTAATTCCCCGCCGAACGCAAAGCCGTCAACCTAAGGCGCAAGCTGGCTTCGACACACGATGGATGCTTTTCATACTTTGGCAACCATTAATTCTTTAATAGCTCACTTTCTTCATTACTGCTTTTTGGGGCTGGACAATAGAATTCTAAAGGCAACCACTTTTGAGATTGCGAACAGTTACAGTAATTTATTTTGAAGTTTATTTGTTTTAGTTATGGTGGTTCCGCGACAATAAATTAAGAGTCTATTTTTTGCTACTGCGGCCTTTTGCTTTTTTATGATACATCTTTTTTGACAAGACCATAAATCGAAGCATTGTCTGATTAGTTACAGTATTCTGGTTGTGGTGTGACAGTTCACTTTTTCTCTTCACATTTTTCAACCAGTTACCTAATGCAAGCCTTAAATATTTTCAGGTAAAGAATTTGTGCAACGGGTAGGTAGCTTTATGGGAGAAGTGCTTGAAGCTATTACCAGTGGCTACTCTTTAAATAGTGTCTCCAAGAAAAAGCACATATTGCGGTAAACATGTCTAACTTTATAATATTATAAATTCTGACCCATGATAAACATGGAAGATTTCATAGCGAATAGCAGCCTGTTTAAAAAATTTGAAGTCGATGAGTTGTTATTTGTAGAACTGAATTGTCCTGTAGAAGAGGATGCCGCTTCAAGTAGTGTATGGTGGAGTAATAATTTTTTTTCATATGCTGTTGCAGGGGAAATGGTTTTGAAAACACTGAGGGGTGAATATATACTTAAGCCCGGCGATTGCATTTTTGCCAAAAAAGGGAGTATCATTTCGGCAAGACATCTTATACAGGAAGACTTTTGTGAATTGCGGATTTTTGTTCCGGATGATTTTATTAAATCCGTATTTCAGAAATACAGGATACTCTTACCAGCTACCGCTACAAACGAAAAAACTGATACACTTATCCCGCTTGCTGCTGATGATGTTTTGAAAATATATTTTCAATCTTTACTTACCTATTTCCGCCAATCTGAACCACCTGCCGAAAGCTTGCTCAAATTAAAATTCGAGGAGCTGTTGGTAAACATTCTTTCGAAGAACAATCATCTTCCTTTAAAATATTTCTTCGGTGAGCTTTGTACATCAGTAAGACCCTCTGTCAAAGAAATAATGGAAGCAAATTTCTTCAGCAATCTTTCCTTGGATGAATTTGCCCGGTTATGTGCCAGGAGTTTATCAGCCTTCAAACAAGAGTTCAATACAATTTATCAAACAACACCAGGAAAATGGCTACAGGAAAAACGCTTTGAATACAGTCGGTATTTATTAGAAACTACTGACTTTAGCATTGATGAAATTTGTGCAGTTAGCGGCTTTGAAAACAGGTCGCACTTTATTCGTGTATTCAGAACCAAATATGGTATTACCCCCGGCAAGTTCAGCATGAAGAGTAAACTTTGATTCAATAACCGTACAGTATCTTTTTTAGACTTCCCAGCAACTTCTTATTCTCCCGGTCTTTATAATTTTATCATGGGTTTTATCCCTATTAAACCAATAGCCGGCTTAATGGATGAATCTCCTTTTTGAAAATGTCAATTGGCTGTTTCCGGGAGGCAATTTACAAGTCAAGATTCAGAACCAGGAAAAATTATTTAATCAACAAAAAAATAATCTGTTATGAATAGAAAGACCTCAAAAATTTTATTATTTCCTGTACTACTTGTTATTTTTATCAGTTGCAAGAGAAATAATGTTCCAGGAATATCTCCAATAAAATATCCTGCTGACGTAGCAATTGCCTGGATAAAAATGCAACAAAAACTTTTCGTCGGGACACCGGGCTTGCTTCCACATGTTACCGGTCGTACTTACGCCTATATAGGGCTTGCATTGTATGAATCAATCGTACCCGGTATGGAGAGCTATCAGTCCATTGCGTCACAACTCAATGGCGGATTAACATTACCTTCCATTCAAAAGGGAAAACAATACTATTGGCCGGCCAGCGCCAATGCGGCATTAGCGTTAATGCTCAAAAATTTATTACCACATATAACTCCGGAGCTGTTAAAGTCAGTTGATTCATTACAAGCAACTTTTTATAGTAAATTTCAAGCTGATGCCGGTGCCGAAGAATTGCAACGCTCTGCTGATTTTGGTAAGCAGATTGCCATGGCGATTTTTGAGTGGTCCAAAACAGACGGCGGACACGAAGCATATAAAAATCCATTTTCTGATGCTTACATTCCTCCAACGGGCCCTGGTAAATGGGTGCCTACAGGGGAGTTCCCTTTTTCACAACCTGTGTACCCTTATTGGGGAAATAACCGTGAGTTTATACCAGGCCTTGTTAACGCCACACAGCCGCCTCCGCCTCCCGCTTATTCTGAACAACCCGGGTCGGTTTTCCATACTGCCGTAAATGAAATTTATACCATGTCTCAAAGTCTTAGCCACGAAGATTCACTGACTGCAAAATTCTGGGCGTATGAATTGCTAAATCCGGGTGAGACGCCGGAGTATGAAGATGTTTCTCATGCGGCCAACATTGCGACCCAGATAATACTACTAAAAAAACTATCCCTGCAGGAAGCGGCCGTTTTATATTGCAAACATGGCATCGTTGGAAATGAAGCCGGAATATCCTGTGTAAAAACAAAGTTTCATTATAACGTGGTACGGCCCATTACATATATCCGTACTGTACTTGGGCATAATGAATGGCACCCGCTGATACATACTCCGCCGTTTCCTGAATACCCATCAGCGCATGCTGCAATATCCATGGCCTGCGCTTCCGTGCTTGAAGAAACATTTAGAAAAAACTTCTCATTTACCGATCACAGCTTTGGTGCCAGCTATGTCCCCCGCAGTTTCGATTCGTTTGAGGCTTATGCAAAAGAAGCGGCGCTGTCGCGTTTGCAGGGAGGTATTCATTACCGCTTTGCTATGGATGAGGGTCTAAAGCAAGGAAGGAAAGTGGCTGCAATGGTGAACCAACTAAAGTTTAAAAAATAGCGAACAGAATATATATTGGCCTATAGCCTGGTTGACTTGAAACAATAATAATAATGAGAGAACAGGTAGTTATTCGGTAAGTATCAGAATACAGACAAGCTTAAGTTTAATACTTAAATTAATAAACAAAATGTATGTTGACCATACGATATTACTATTTTTTTCCTTTGCCGCTAGCAGGGTGTTCACAATTTGCAACGAAACACCATACAACCAACCATTATCTTAGACATATGGATGACCAACACAAAAGCGACTCCCCAAAAAGCATTCTACCGAACAGTATTTAGAAAGAAAGATTGCTGCATTACAAAAGCAACTGTAATGGGAAAAACACCGGGCCGATGCACTGGATACTATGATTCATGTACCCGAAGAAAAACTCAACATAGCCATCAGAAAAAAATCTGGATGCCCACAGTCCAGGTAATAAAAAAGATACATAGTTCCGTCAGCTTATAAACTATCTGCCGATTGTTTGGTTTTTTCGCCACAGGCGTATCACAAGCATCCAAGCAAAACTTTGCGTCTGCATATTCGGGAAGGATTAACCCGAGAACAAATACGGTTATTCAGAAAGCTGCAACCCCGCTGTGGCCGAGGAAAACTTTTTGTTGAACTCTCCCCCTTCTTTAAAAAACAGCATATCAAAATGGGAAGAAATGCTTTTTTTGATTTGCTGCGCTGCAATAAACTGCTGGTACGAAAACTAAAACACAATTGTCTACAATTTTTTCTGCTCGACCTATTTCAGGATGAAGTATCTTAGTCAACCTATAACAGGATTTATTAACTAAGCCAGTCAACTTTTTTCAGGACGGGTCATATTTTTAATCAACAGCGGTTGTGGGCGGACGGAATTCTAATATCCCACCTGGAGCAATACCGTAAGTCACTCTGTGAAAATACCTAAAGAAAACTATTATATATTCGGATAGGTACCTGAGACAAATTTCATTTAAGCAATTCTCGACTCGTTCACTTTAGTTTTTTCACAGTCTGACGTTGGCGGTCATGATTCATCAAAGTCTGTGTCATTAATAATTTTATTAAAAATGATAAGATACCGACAAGCAACTAAAGAGGACAATCAACAATTGATTGAATTAACTGCTTCTTCGGGAATGAGGGGGGAAACAGGTTTACGTATTGACCGAAAGCCGGACTTTTTTAAACTACTGGGAATGCGTGGAGCAACAAATGTTTTTGTTGCATTGGATAACGAAACAATAATAGGCTCTCTCTGTGTTTCACTCCAACAGGTTTATTTAGGTGGGCAAATTTATCCGCTACAATATATCGGCGATTTTAAAGTTGCTGAACCATTCCGAAATAAAGGTATTGGACTACAGTTGTGTAATCAACTTGCAGATTACGTTGTACACATTGGCGCCGATCTTGCTTTTCTTAATGTTTCAAAAGGAAATGCCAAACCATTTTCATTTTTTAAAGACAGGCCCGGCATACCTGATTTTGAAAATATAGGGGTTTTTAATATTCATCAGTTTATTGGGAAAAAAAAGAAAGCCTACCTTCCTCAGTATAAGATTGAATTAATGCCTGTAACAGATGACTTAATTAAATTTTTAAATGCCCGTTACAGCAAATACGAAATGGGGCCTGTTATAACAAAGAAAAAATTACAAGGCACCATAAATTTTGTGATTCAACATAAAAAAGAAATCATCGCAGCAATGTGTCTAGCGGATACCATGAGTGCAAAACAAAATGTAGTAACAACCCTATCATGGAAAATGAAAGTGTTGCTGAAGTGCATAAATATTTTTAAGGTAGTATCAGGCTTTTCAAAAATGCCATTAGTAAATGAACCTGTTCAAATGATATACATTAAATATCTAGCGGTGAATAATAATGAAAAGCAACAGATAAAATTACTGATCAATCATGCCCGGAACATAGTGTATGAAAAAGCGTATTCATTTGTTTCGTTGGGAATCCATGAAAAAGATCCACTAAATAGTTGCTTTGTCGGTCTAGTTAAACTTACTTTTAAATCTGTAGGTATGTTGCTAAGTATAAAGGATAACAAGGACCTTATTGAAAAAGTAAAGCAAGGCGTTCCGTTTGAAGATTATTCACTTGTATAAGTATTTCACATAGCCTTTAATTTAAAACCTTAAATTATGGAAGCCGTAAAAAAAGTAGCAATAACCCTTGAAGAATTCAATGTTATTTCAGATATATTCTCCCAGGCAATAACGGCTGAACTTATCGGCATGTCTAATTTCGCTTCCCTCGCTGAAACAATTGATGACCCCCATGAAAAAATGGAAGCTGTAGAACATGCCAATAGTGAGCGGATGCATGCCGAAGGTTTTATGGCTTATGCAAAAAAAGCAAAATTGAAAATTAATGTCAATATGGATAGTGAGTATTGGGGAAATGTACGAAACCAATTTTTATCCTACGCACATAAAAAAGATTTTATCGCCTGCCTTATTATTCAGGAAGTAATGCTGGAGTCATTTGCGGTGTCGATGTATACAGATGTAGGTAATGCATTGGGTGGCGAAGCTGGCGAGCTTTTTCTCAACATTGCAGATGAAGAAAAAGAACATCTCGAACATTCTTCCGATTTATTACGGGCAGAATTAAAAAAAGATCCCACTGCATTTATAAATAAATTTGAAGAGTTGCATTTTAACTGTATGACCATACTTGCAGAATTTACGGCTACAACCGATCTTCGGGGGCATTGTGGAGTATGCAATGGAGATTGTATGAAAGGCTCGCTGCACCATATAGCACTTGATATTGTAAATATGCGTGGCAATGCAATGGCACTCTATGCCAGGGCGCTGGATAATATAGGGATACCCGGAGAAAAATCAGTAGTATGGATAGCACGTCTCCCTGCTTAGATTTTGCAGCCATCGGACACCAGGATAGCTGGCAGAATATTACTGCCTTTGTAAATGGAATGCGGACCCCTGACCACGAAAGACTTTCATCTCGAAAAATTAAAGATATCTTTTCTTTTATCCCTCCCAGGGATCTTTTCAGGGTAAAGGTAAAGTCAATAACAGGTGCTGAAATAAATGGAGTGTACATTGAAACATTTATTGATCCCGACAAACTTGAAGCTCAATTTGCAAGAGCAAATATTAATAAAGTGACAAATGCCGCCGCTCATGCAATAAAAATGAACACAAGGATAGCTACATTAGGAGGCTTTACATCAATTGTTTTAGAAGGTAACCTTAATTCATTCGCTCCCGGAAAAACAAAATTCACAACAGGGAATACGCTTACTGCAGCATACATTGTAAAAGGTATTGAGGGAGCTGCAATACAACTTAAAATTAATCTGCTGGAGTCTGATGTTTTAATTATTGGTGCTACTGGTGATATTGGAATGGCATGTGTTCATTACCTGAAAAACAAAGTAAAGAAACTGCTTTTGTGCGCACGTAATAATCAGCAACTGGAAAAATTAGCAAAAGAGTTGGCAAAACAAAATAAACAGGTGGAATACTCAATCTGCCTGCCGGATCTTATTTCTGCTGCAGATGTGATAATTTGTGTTGCGAGTTCAACAGGTATTAAATTAGCTGATTGTAAAAAAAATGTTTTGATCTGTGATGCAGGCTATCCTAAAAATATGGATACTAAGATTGAAAAAAATGTTGATTGTAAAATCTTTCATGGTGGTATGGGCCAGGTATTAGGCGGGTTTAATTTTAATCCTGACTATTCTAACTATATATATCATTACCCGGCACCTTATGTTATACATGGCTGCATCCTGGAAGCAATGATACTTGCTTTTGAAAATAAAATTGAAAATTACTCCGTCGGAAAGGGAAATATTACAATAGATAAAATGGAGGAGATTTATAAATCAGGTTTAAAACATGGAATTACAATTGCACCATTTTTTAGCGCTAAAGGATTATGGTAGAAAAAAAATATAGCCTTCAAATAATATGCTAAAATGAAAAAGGAAACAGACCAGGTTTCGTTATATAAATTAGTGTTTACCCATAATTGGGAAGATCCCGAAAGTGATCATGCTGCATTAAAAATTAAAAGCAACGATGCAGTATTGGCCATTACATCCGGTGGCTGTAATGTATTAGGTTTTTTATTATCCGATCCTGAAGTTATTTACAGTATTGATATCAATCCTGCTCAATCCTATTTACTGGAGTTAAAAATTGCATCCATAAAATGCCTGAATTTTGATGAGTTCATTTCATTTGCTGGATTAAAAGAAAATAATAGCCGGGTAACCTTATACAACCGTATGAAACCTTTTTTAAGTAAAGAGGCACTTGAATTCTATGATGGGCAACAAAAGTTGCTGACAGAGGGATTTATTATGAAAGGGAAGTATGAGCGATTTATACGGTTGGCCGGAAAATGTATCAATTTACTTCAGGGCAAAAAGAGAGTGCAGGGTTTATTCAGGGAGAAGTCTAAAGCAGAACAGGAAATATATTTTGACACTGTATGGAATACAAAACGTTTCCGGTACCTATTTCATATTCTGTTTAATAAACGGATACTTGCAAAACGGGGTTTAGTAGCCGATTACTTTCAATTTGATGATGGGAGCAAATCATTTGCTGAAAGCTTTTTCAACCGTTCCAAAAAAGCATTCAGGAATATTCCTATAAAAGGAAATTATTTTTTGTCTTTATACCTATTTGGTAAATACAGTAATGAAAAAGAAGTACCCGTCTATCTAAAAAGAGAAAATTTCGAATTGATAAAATCCAGAGTTAGCAGAATTAAGATCATTACAGCCGAAGCGCAGGGCTGGATAGATACAATGCCTGATGGAACTATTGATTGTTTTGCTTTGTCAAATATTTGCGAATTGATGAGTGAAAAAGATACCTTCCGCTTGTTTTCAGCTGTTTACAGAACCGCCCGAACTGAAGCAAGAATTATATTCCGCAACCTTATGATACCACGTGAAGTACCTGAAGAATTAAAATTACGGATTATTAAAGATGAGCCGCTGAGCCGCAATTTATACGAGAATGACCGCTCATTTGTATACGGAAAAGTGGGTGCCTATCTTATCAATAAAATCTGAGATGATAACTTTTCCCTTCTCCAATAGTTTTCTTTAGGTATTTTCACAGACTGTCTTTTTGTGCAAATTGGATATGGGTATTCAATTAAAACCAAATATCAAATACCTTTTATTCCCATATCCACTTGGCCAACCCAGAGTCGCCGAAAACTGCATTTTGAAAGAGTAGGTAATTAAATGTCATGAAAATGAAAAATAATTTATTAGTGCTTGCAATTTTTGCATTTATTGTAAGAGCAAATTGTCAAACACCGGAAATCTCTGCCTTGTCAAAAGAAGATTATTTCAGGAAATCCAAAAATCAAAAGATTGCTGCATGGGTTTGATTGGGCGGTGGAATTGGAATGATAATCAGCGGCATTACTATAAACTTTAGTGAAGGCTGGGGAGAAGGAAATCAAAACAAAGGTTTATGGCTATCATATGTAGGTGGTCTAGCAACATTGGTTAGTATCCCCCTATTTATAAGTGCACATAAGAATAAAAAGCGAGCTGCAACACTAGGGCTAAGCAACCAAAGTATTTATTTTCCCAAACAAAGCAATATGTTCGTAAAAGCACACCCGACTTTTACTTTAAAAGTACAGTTGACAAACTTAAAATAAATAGAACTTCTGCAACTGCAAAAACAAAAAGTATTTGCAATAGCAGGGGAGGCGTGTCATATCTTTATTGAGTCCCGCCGATTGACGGGATTGCCAGGCTAGACGAATAAACATGCCCCGACAGCATAAATGCGAAATCGTTAGGCGCCACTTTTCCATTCTTCTCATTTCATCATATTTTAGCACCTCTCCTCACTAATTAATTCAGGCTCTTCATGTTTAGTAAAAATTTAGAAAGACATTTATCTAATTTAAGTTTCATAACAATAAGTAAAAAATGAAATTTATGAAACCAATGCTGCTGTATTTCATCCTGGTTATTTGTCAAGTTTCTTCAGCTCAAGACACAAAACCCTTTATACCAGAAGGTGATGCAAAATATTTTGATTTCTGGCCAGGAATTTGGCTTGAAATAAAGGAGGATGGTAGTTTAGATAGTACTTCTTATTTTAAAGTTACACGTAGTGTTAATCCTTCATGTTTCGTAGAAGAATGGCATTTTTCAAATGGAGGAAAATCTATCGCCACCCGAGCATGGGATAAAACTAATAATAAATGGGGTTTCGTATGGGTAAGTGAAAATGGACTATATCAAGTCTGGGATACAAAAAAGGTTGAAGGCAACTGGTACATCTATAAACAGTTTACTATTAATGAAGACACGTATCTTTCAAGACAAGGTTTTATTCCCCAATCAGATGGAACAGTGCTCCGCATTAGCGAAAAATCCTATGATAAAAAAAAATGGGAGCTAAGATTTAAACAAAAACTCAAAAGATTGCAATAATCAAGTATGACCCAAACATTGCACTTGCAAATTACAGGCAGGGCAACATAATATGTAATAGACACTATTTAATCGGACAGTCAAGGATTTTAGTTTTTTAGGGTTGGATATATATTTTACGCTGCTGGTGTAAGTTGCCCTATTAACTTTTGCCTTGCTAAGTTAAGAGATTC
>Ga0136634_10000194_pt1 | contig 29806 bp, 21 predicted proteins | sample AntDrymUQ8332106_2_FD_104654 | JGI IMG/M metagenome (GOLD analysis project Ga0136634, IMG submission 104654) | Polar desert sand microbial communities from Dry Valleys, Antarctica - metaG UQ833 (21.06) | ecosystem: Environmental > Terrestrial > Soil > Desert | place: Antarctica: Dry Valley... | reverse complement strand
TGGTTTCTACTTTTTACGTAATCTCGATAAACTCTTTACTGTAGCGGATTTGCAGGACAAACATCGCATTCTTGGTTCGACCTTCCCGGAAAAGTTGGTATTTGTAAATGGTCAATGTCGAACCGCTTCTTCTGAAAGTACCATGTCAGTACTTATCAGGCCCAGCAAGAGTTTGAAAGGAAATAAAAAAGGGAGTGCAAAAATTTTTGCACTCCCTTCCGGCCAAGTGGAGCTGAGGGGAATCGAACCCCTGTCCAAACATATCCTCCGAAAGTTTTCTACATGTTTATACTGGTATTGATTGTCGGGAAATAACCGGAACCAGTCGAACCAATCATTTCCTTAGCTGTATCGTCTTAAGTAACCGTCACAGCCTTCGGTTACAGCAGCCCGTTTTTGTTTTTGAGTCGGCGGCGGAGCTTGGTAACAGGCGAACCTGCTCACGCGGCCCTAATGACTATCTAATCACTGATTAGGCAGCCATGGCATACTGAGTATTGCCATTTGGAATTTGAACATTCAGATTAACGGGCTAATTGTCCAACGCCCGACATGCTTATACTTTCAAAGATCTACGCTGTCAAAACCGGTACAGCCCCTTTTGAGAATTCAGAAGTCAGAATTCAGAAGTCAGAATTCAGAATTTTATTTGGATAATGGTTATTAATTTTTTTTTAAAATGTTTCATCAAACTTTTGGCCTCCTACCTCGAAGACTTATGTATTCAACTCCTGAAGTCAGAATTCAGAATTCAGAATTTTATTTAGATAATGGTTATTAATTTTTTTTACAATGTTTCATCAAACTTTTGGCCTCCTACCTCGAAGACTTTTGTGTTCAACTCCTGAATTCTGAATTCTGACTTCTGAATTCTGAATTCCAACTTCTACCCCTTAAACAAAAACCTCCAAAAGTCTAACCCCAAAGCGTATGCCATAAGTCCGAGTAAAAGTGCCATGCCGACCATTTGGGCATATTCCATAAATTTATCTCCGGGTTTTCTTCCGGTGATCATCTCATACAATGTAAACAGCACATGTCCTCCATCGAGAGCAGGGATCGGAAGGATATTCATAAAGGCCAACACAATACTTAACAGAGCAGTCATGCTCCAGAAACGTTCCCAATCCCACTGTGCCCCAAACATATTGCCGATACTTAAAAAACTTCCCAATGATTCACTCGCCTTTACTTCCTTGTTGGTAAATAACAATTTGAAATTCTGCACATTCATCACCAATGTATTCCATCCTTTTCGTACTCCCGCGGGAAGGGACTGGAAAAAGGTATATTCCCTTCTTGTGTAATCAAGAAACTTTTCTTCCGTAACAGGTCTGAAACCAATATTTCCTTTCTCATCCGTTTTTGCCTTAATGGTGACCGTATCGGCACCCCTTAACACACTTACCATAATGACTTCGTTGGTATGTGTTCGTTTCAAATCACTGAATTGTATAAAGGAATTTATGGGCGAACCATTGAAGCCGATGATCTCATCCCCTTTCTGTAATCGTCCTTCCTCAAACTTAGCAACACTATAGTCAACACTATCTACCACTGCGGGAAACTTCGGATAAGCAATAGGCTCCCCTTTCCTTTTGATCAAACCTCTTATGGTGCCCTCAGGAATATTCAAATCAATTTTTTGCCCTGCACGTTCTACCTGTATGGTTTTTGCCTCATTTAATATAATCTCACCGGATATTTTATAAAAATTATCAGCTTCTTTTCCATTCACACTAAGAATTTTGTCTCCATCCCGCAAACCTATTTTTTTACCGGAACTGTCCACATAAACACCATACTTAAGATTTTTAGCCGGCAGGTATTCTTCACCCCAGACAAATAAAATCATGGCGAACAGGAAGAAACCCAACAAGAGATTTACCGTAACACCCCCAATCATTATAATTAATCGCTGCCAGGCCGGTTTGCTACGAAATTCCCAGGGTTGAGGTGGTTGTTTCATTTGTTCCTTGTCCATACTCTCATCCACCATGCCCGATATTTTTACATATCCACCCAATGGGAGCCAACCTATACCATAAACGGTTTCTCCAACTTTCTTTTTTACCAGGGAAAACCAGGGATCAAAAAACAAATAGAACTTTTCAACACGGCATTTGAACCATTTTGCCGGCAAAAAATGTCCCATTTCATGCAATACAACCAGGATCGACAAACATAAAATCAATTGAACTGCCTTGATACCCACTACTGCCCAATCAATCGCTAACAATGTAATCATGCAAATAAATTCAGATAAGTGTAAAATAATGACTGCGTCCTACAAAACAGGCTTTTCGCAATGCTCTGGTGGAAATTATAGTTTTATTAACGAAGCCGCAAAATTACGGGCCTCTCCATCGCTGTCAAAATATTCTTCTAAAGTTGGCTTTTCTATAAAGTGAACGTGGTTCATAGTCTTTTCAATCAGATCAGTCATATCCAGGAAGCCAATGCGATTTCGCAAAAACGCAAATACGGCAATCTCATTGGCTGCATTTAACACGCAAGGAAGATTTCCTCCTGTATTCAACGCTTCCTGAGCAAGCAAGAGATTGCGAAAAGTTCTTGTATCAGGATCCTCGAAAGTCAATTGAGCGGGTTTTTTTAAATCGTAGCGTGGAAATTTATTTGGGATGCGTTGTGGAAACGCCAGTGCATACTGAATGGGTAATTTCATGTCGGGCAAGCCCATCTGGGCTTTGATGCTTCCATCTTCAAATTGAACCATGCTGTGAATAATACTTTGGGGATGAACATACACCTGGATCTGGTCAGGCTTCAGATTGAACAGCCATTTGGCTTCAATCATTTCAAGACCTTTATTCATTAAGGTAGCCGAATCAATTGTAATCTTGGCACCCATGCTCCAGTTGGGATGTTGTAGTGCGTGATCTCTTTTTACATTGACCAAATAATTTGTTTTTTTTCCAAGAAAAGGTCCGCCTGATGCAGTCAGATAAATCTTTTCTATTTTATTTCTCGTTTCCCCCACCAGACATTGGAATATGGCTGAATGTTCCGAATCAACAGGAATGATCGGAGCTCTGTTCTCAACGGCTTTCTGCATAACAATATCACCGGCTACCACAAGTGTTTCTTTATTGGCCAACGCCACAGTCTTACCAGATTCTATTGACTTCAACGTGGGCTTCAAACCCGCAAAGCCAACAACGGCTGCCAACAATATATCGTAACAATTCATAGCCGCCACTTCCTCAAGGGCCTTTTCACCCGCAAAAACTTTGGTGTCCATTTTTGAAAAGGCTTCCTTTACTTTTTGGTATTTTCTTTCATCCCCGATTACAATGATATTGGGATTGAATTTCAAACCCTGCTGAATTAGCAATGAATCATTGCTCTGTGCGGTGAGGATCTCTACAGAAAACAACTCAGGGTTTGCAGCTACTACTTCCAGAGCCTGGGTACCGATAGAACCAGTGGAACCGAAAATGGCTATTCTTTTTGCGGGAAAACTATTTGACATGTATTACCAGGAAGAAAATTTACAGGTTTGAAATAGTAGGTGACCGATGAATACAAAAACTATGCGATATATTTTTCCAACTCTTCAACCACCTTGCGATCATTGCTTAAGCGGGGAACTTTGTTTTGTCCTCCCAATTTACCGATAGACTTCATGTAATCAATAAATCCATTTTTCTTAACAGTTCTGATATGCAAAGGCAACAAGATGTTTCCAGCTATCAGATCATTATAATAGATATTTTTTTGTCGCAAATTTTTATCCACTTTAGCGGAGAACCCATTCATGTTCTCGGGCATATTTTCGAATTCAATAAACCATTCATGGTAAGATTCGCCATTTCCATTCTGGATCTGTGGAGCTACTGTAAACTCCGTAATATGAACGCCCTCTTCACCGGCAGCTTTCATCAGGCTGTATTCGACTTCTTCTCCGATAACGTGTTCACCAAATGCAGAAATAAAATGTTTGATGCGGCCGGTCACCACAATACGGTATGGATTGATTGAAACAAATTTGATAGTATCTCCTATATTATAGCCCCAGAGCCCTGCATTGTTATTAATGATCAGTGCATAGTTCTCGCCCACTTTTACATCTTTCAAAAAAAGTCGTTGCGGGTTTTCGTTGAAAATTTCACCGGCAGGTACGAATTCGAAAAAAATTCCGCTATTGGTATTTAATAATAACCCTTCCTCACGGGTCGAATCCTGAAAAGCCATAAAACCTTCCGAAGCGGGAAATGTTTCAATACAATCTATTGGCTTCCCAATGCTTTCCATTAGGCGGGCTTTATAGGGTTCAAAATTGACCCCGCCCTGTACCATTACGGAGAAGTTGGGAAATATTTCAGCGATCTTTTTCTTTTTTATTTCTATAAGCCTGTCAAAATACATCTGTACCCATGGCGGAATGCCGCTGATCAGGGTCATATCCTGATCAATCGTCTCTTCAACAATTTTAGTAAGCTTTGTTTCCCAGTCATCAACGCAATTTGTTTCATAGGTCGGCAGCTGGTTCTTTCTTAAATAATTGGGAATATGATGGTTGACGATGCCACTCAGGCGACCGGTGGGTATACCTCCTACCCTTTCCAATTCCGGCGATCCTGACAAAAAGATCATTTTTCCATTGGCAAAAGCAGAATTTCCTGACTCTGCTATATAACAAAGCAATGCATTCCTGGCAGTATTGATATGATTTGAAATGGATTCCTTTGATATGGGAATATACTTCACCCCGCTTGTGGTACCCGAGGTTTTAGCAAGATAGATGGGCTTGCCCTTCCACAACACATTATGTTTACCCTCCTTAATCCGTTCAATATAAACTTTGAATGATTCATAATCCCTGACGGGCACAGCCTGGCGGAAATTTTCGTAACTGTTTATGTCCTGAAAGTGATGTTCATTACCAAACTCCGTGACCTTCCCCACTTTAAGAAGTTCTTTGAAGATGGCCTCCTGGTCCTGCACAGCTGTTTCAACTCCCTTCCTAATACCCCGGTAAATATAATTGGCGAACGGTTTTGCCAGAAATGATTTAATCTTCATAACCTCGTTTCAATCGTTATTGAACAAACCTACATCAATTCGGGAAATGGGCAAAAACTGGATGCTGGAGGCTGGATGCCTTGATAGTAAAGGTGGAGACTAAACAATGTATATTCTATGTTTTAGTAGCTGACCCAATTTATTAATCATTAAAGCGTCACCTTGGTTGAATGAAAGGTTCTTCTAATATTCGAAACCTGGCCTCTGCCTGCAAGTACACTAGTTAAAGTATCCCGATTCCTGTATCTGGTATCCAGTATCTATTATCTAATATCCGGTACCTATCTCGTACCCGGTTCCGATCCAGAAAAAAAACCCAACCATCCCTTGACAATCAAGTTCAAAACACTACCTTTGCGATCCTAATTTTAGAAAATTATGTTTGCAGTAGTTAAAATAGCCGGCCAGCAATTCAGGGTTCAAAAAGACCAGACATTATTTGTACCACATGTTGCAGGTAATGCAGGTGATTCGATCGAATTTGCTGATGTAATGCTAACGAATGCTGATGGAAAATTATCTCTTGGTGAAGGTCTCAAGGCCGTTATCAAAGCAGAAATCGTTGGGCATGTTCAGGGAGATAAAGTAATAGCCTTTAAAATGAAAAGAAGAAAAGGCTTCCGCAAAAAACATGGTCATCGTACTCACTATACAAAAATCAGGATCAATGAAATTGCTTAGTGAATTAAAAGAAACATGTAATAAGAAATAAAAAACTACTTACTTCTGAATTCTGTATTCTGTATTCTCTATTCTAAATAAGTAACTCTAAAAATAATTTCCATGGCACATAAAAAAGGAGAAGGCAGCGTAAAAAATGGTCGTGACTCACAAGCCAAACGACTTGGAGTAAAAATATATGGTGGCCAACCAGCCATCGCTGGTAATATTATCGTACGTCAACGCGGTACGGTTTACCATCCGGGTAAGAATGTGGGTGTTGGAAAAGACTTCACTTTATTTGCATTGTCTGATGGTGTTGTTGAATTTAAAAAAAGCAGAAATGATAAAACAACGGTGAATATCGTTGCGATGGCATAAGAAATTTTTTGAAGAAAAGTGAAAATATTTTTGGTAGTATGAAATTAGTTTCTATTTTTACTATCGATAATTGTTTTTACTAACCATTTAATTCAAAAAATCATGGCAACAAAGAAAAAAGCAGCTAAAAAAGCAGCTCCAAAAAAGAAAGTAGCAGCGAAAAAAAGTGCAGCCAAGAAAGGCGCTAAGAAGAAATAATCTGACTAACTAGTTCAGAAAATACAAAGTCCCGAATCACTTCGGGACTTTTTCTTTTTATCTTCATGCCAACTATCGCTTTACAGATAATGGTTGTAGATAATTACCAAATAGCAGACCAATTCTCCCTTTTGTCGAAACTCATGGACATCCACGGAGAGAATTCATTCAAGTCAAAAACATACGCTGTTGCTGCCTTTAATATTGAAAAGCTGACCGCCCAGCTTTCCGAAATACCTGTTGACAAGATATTTTCTTTAAAAGGCATCGGAGAATCTGTTGGGAAAAAGATAATAGAAATATTGAAAGACGGACATCTGAAACTGCTTGAAGAGTATGTACAAAAAACTCCGCCCGGTCTGATCGAGATGTTAAGCATTAAAGGACTTGGACCGAAGAAAATTGCTTCTATCTGGAAAGAGATGGAAATAGAAACGATCGGTGAGTTGTTGTATGCCTGTCATGAAAACAGGCTTGCACGATTTAAGGGATTTGGTGAAAAAACCCAGAAGAATGTTGAGGACGCCATCAGTTTTTATCTTAAAAGCCAGGGAAGTCATTTGTATGCAGAAATTGAATCGTATGCCTGGAGCATTGATACCGTATTAAAAAAAGCTTTTCCCTCGCAAACATTTCAAATAACCGGAACCTTCCGCAGGCAATTGGAAATTATTGAAACGCTTGAATGGATAACCACCACTTCTATAACAGCGCTGACCGAATACTTTGAAAAAAACAATTATCAGGTAGAAGAATCATTGGCCAGCTCTGCCAGTTATAGAGGCACTGATAATATCCTGCTTCAATTTCACACAGTTACCGCGGCTCAATTTTATCGAAAACTTTTTGAGACGAGTTGCAGTGAAGAATTTTTGGAAGGATGGAACAAACAGGCAGATAAAAAAGCAGTTCCCGATGAATCTTCTGAGGAAAAAATATTTTTCTCCTCTCAACTACCCTTTATTCCTTCGTACATGCGGGAGAATCCTTCCGTGCTACAGCAGGCAAAGAAAAAAGCTTTTACTTCTATCATACAGCCTTCCGATATCAAAGGAATTATACACAATCACAGCACCTGGAGCGATGGTTCGCACACTATAGAAACAATGGCACAGGGGTGTTTAGCGAAAGGCTACGAATACCTTGTTATCAGTGATCACAGTAAAAGCGCATTCTATGCAAAGGGACTGTTTGAAGAACAAATTCAGGCACAGCAACAACAAATCGATGAATTGAATCAAAAGTTAAAGCCCTTTAAAATTTTCAAAAGCATTGAGTGTGATATTCTAAATGACGGATCGCTTGATTATTCCGACAAGATACTTTCAACATTTGATCTTGTTGTTGCCTCGATTCATTCAAATTTAAAAATGTCTGAAGAAAAATCAATGCTTCGGTTACTAAATGCTATTTCTAATCCTTATACAACCATACTTGGTCATATGACAGGCAGACTTTTATTGAGTCGGCCTGGATACCCTGTTGATTACGTGAAAGTAATTGATGCCTGTTTTGAAAACAAGGTGACTATCGAAATAAATGCAAATCCCCGCCGCCTGGATTTAGATTGGCGGTGGGTGGGGTATGCTCTCGAAAAAGGCGTGCTGTTGTCCATCGATCCCGATGCACACTCCATTGAGGAATTTGATCATTGTAAATACGGCGTTTTGGTAGCACAGAAAGCAGGTCTGCCGAAAGAAAAAAATCTTAGCTCGTTTTCGTTAAAAGAATTTGAAACCTTCCTGCAGCAACGGAAAGTTTTGAAGAAAATTTAGAAGCCAGCTTACGAAGATGGTGCATCGCAACACCTTCTTGCACTCCATGGTCGACGGTCGACTTCCTTTAACTTAATTCACCGCTCTCAACAACGGGATTTTTACAAAGAAGGTCGTTCCTTCTCCCATCACTGAATCAAACCAGATATCACCCTGTGCTTGTTCGGCTATGCTTTTGCTCATAGCCAGACCCAAACCGGTACCTGAAGTTTTTGTTGTAAAATTTGGTGTGAAAATTTTATCCTGCATGTGCTCGGGAATACCTCCTCCATTGTCTCTGACGCTTATTGTAATATATTCTCCATTCAACATTTCTTCGATATGAATAAGTATTGCTGATTCGCCTTCAGGAGCTTCAATAGCATTTTGGAGCAGGTTTGTAAACAACCTGTTCAACTGCGTTTTATCCGCGAACAACATTACACGCTGCGGAACCGGATCCCATTCAAAGTGCAGGTTATCCCTGGTTTCATACAACGAGGTGAGTGAATATAAAAGATCATGCAGATCAAACACCTCATTGCGAGGATTACCAATATTGGCAAATTGTGAAAAATCGGAAGCTATTTTAGATAAGTGATCAATTTGTTCAACAAGTGTTCGTGCCACATTCGTGGTCATTTCCTTTACATTGACTGAATTGTTATCAATCGCTTTCTGAAGATATTGAATACTCAACTTCATCGGTGTGAGCGGATTTTTAATTTCATGCGCTACTTGTCTTGCCATCTGCCGCCACGCCCCTTCTCTTTCACTTTTTGCCAAAGCATCTGCGCTTTCATCGAGCTTATGCACCATTTTGTTGTATTCCTTTACCAGCTCCCCGATTTCATCATTGCGCTTCCAGGGAATTTCCTGGTTCACTTTACCCAGATTGATATCGCGCATTTTTTGTCCGATAATTGTGAACGACGAAGTGATCCTGTTTGTTATAAACAACGCAATAGCGCCTGCAACTAAAAAAATAAATGCGTTCAGGTTGATGATGGTCACTAAAAAATTGGAAATCTCCTGTTTCAACTCTTCTTGTGTACTGTAAGAAGGAATATTTAAAAATGCGTGTACAGTACCCCCATCGTCGCGCACCGGGCAGTAGATGCTCAGGTAACTTACCCTGCCCATTTTTTCTTCAGTGACACTTTGAACAGCCCGTAAATTATGCACCTTGAAGTACGCTTCCGGATTCATTTTTTCGCTCAGCACCCCTTTATTATAAATAAATGGATTGGATGAAAATCGCAAGTTACCGAGTGTATCATATAAGTTTACATCCAAACCGTGAACTTCTGAAATCCTTCCCATAAGTTTTGTGATGTCTTCGTTAGTGCCCTTATCTAAAAAAATAATTCCATCATTGAAAACATCCCCATCCTTCATTAGAACTACCACTTCTTTGGCCATGATCTGGATAGCTCTTGACAGCCTGTCCTGGTTGTTACGGTCATACCGGTTAATAAAAAATAAAATCGTAGCTACCCCGATCACAACAAATGACAACAAACTCACCATAATAATGGTACTATGGATTTGTGACCGGATACTGAATTGAAAATTCTGCCTCAAAACACTTCGCTGCAATTTTGACCTGATCAGCATGGTAATAAATCTGTAAACAGCCAGCAGAAACAAAAAGGTACTGAACAGGTACGCAAATAATGTTATTGCCTCAATAAATGAATTGTCTTTCTTAACGATTACAACGACTTTGTCTCCCGAATGCCTGTACCATAATTCCTCAAACTCACTTTCTTTTTTCCGTAGGTACTTTCCTTTGGGAAGCTGGTCGGGATAGATATGCGTAGGAAAAGGATAATCATTGTAATAACCCATCAATTCCAGATCGCCATAGATTGCATACGAATAATTGGGTGCGTATTCAGGAAGTAATTCCCTGCTTTGTTTAAAAAGTTTCGGAACCAACGCTTCCATTTTATAGTTTCTGGGTTCTGAGAGAATAAAAAGATAACCCAAACTGATCCCGGTTGAATCGATAATTTCTTTCCGGGAGATATAAGAAAATTTATCAAATGCTTTTTCAAAATACCGCAAATCATCTATGCTGGTTGCTTTTCCCTGTATATCATAAATAGTATTGAGGGTTTCGAATGAAATAGAATCTTCATTATATAAGGGAAGTAATTCATTGTTGTATGTGTACAGCCGGGTACCATATTTATTGAGGTAGAGACTGAAATTTTTATTGACAATACTATCCTTAAGTGCTTTGTTACTTTGAAAGTCTGCGAACCGGGGGAAACTTCGTGAAAGAAAATCATTGTCAAGATAGGTAAGCGCTATACTAAGCAACTTCTGGCTGGATGGATCCGACTGATCGGAGAGCTTCTCGGCAAAACTTAAACGTTGCTGAAACTCGATCTTTCTGTTCTCAAAAATAATAACCCCGGCAATTGAAAAAGAGAATACAAAAAGCCAGAATAATACTTCAGAGATGTTTAACCTGAAATTTAAACCGGAAAAGACCTTTTGCTTCATCATCCAGATATATAAAAGCAGCCACAAAAGAACGTAGAGATTCAACTCAATGACTGCTGTGTTCTGTTGTACCGTAAGCAACAACAAGCCTACGGATGCCGCTATTATCAGAAGTATAAAGTTTCGTTCGTTGGTGAGATAGCCAGCTACGCTGAGCAAAAGTTGTGAAATGAAAAAATAACTTAATGCGAGTGTAGCAAGAATTACAAAACTTACAAAGCTATAGGGAGTTTTAATCAGGCTGAAAAAATTGGTAACATTAAAAGATATCTGCGCATCCGCAACCAGGCTTTGCAATATATCGGCGAAAAGGAAAGAAAGGGATACTAAAAAAAATATAATAATTGTTGCAACCACCCAGTTCAACCAGGTATGTTTAAATGGTTTAATAGGATAATCCGGTATACGGCGGTTAATAAATAGTACCACCCAACAAAACAAGGCTGCATTGATAAATAAATCTCCCAAAGAGCTTAACACAACACTGGAACTGTATATAACCGGATCAAACAATTCGAATTGGCGAAGATTTAAAATGCCAGGAAAATAATAAGTGGCCCCACGTAGTAAAATGATCACAGCGAAGAGAAACAGTACGCCTTCCCAAAAACCAAAATGGAATGCAATCGAATGGGCAGCATGATGGATATACAACAACAGAAAAAATATGCCAAGTAGCATCAATATAATCTCTGCCCAACTGCTTTGCTGCTTCTGCAGATTTGTTTTCTGTAGGTAAAACAAAATATTTCCAAATGAACTTTTTACAGAATAATCAGTGGTTGTGCGGGTTACACTGACTCTTTTGCCGGCATCGGGGTATGAAACAAATTCTTTTTTCAGATTTTCAATTTCAACAAAATATTCCCACATCACCGGAATAAGGCCTTCAACTGAATAAGGCCTTCCGTCAATAAAAACAGATTTACTGATTTGTATATACAGGCCGTTACTTAAACGGACCGCCCGGCTGGCATCTGACTCATCCAGGAAATTTAAAGGTGGTATAGCGGTTTGAGTATTCCAGAAAATAAGCTGATGATGATTGCCTGAATCTTTCCTATTAATAAAAATAGAATAACCGATCTCTTTGTCTAAAACTTTTTGAAGTATTTCCTCGGTGTACGTTTGATCCGTTAGCGTTCTTAAAAGAGCGGTGTCCCGGGTTAATTTTTGGAAATTCCGTTCTTTGCTTTTTATATCATTCTCAATAAGATTTGCGTAGTAATGAACTGAGGTGGTTCCGACAACGTATTTGTTGATGATGAAAGCCACAGAGAACAGGCCAATAGCGATCAGCAACAAGTATAAACTTTTGCCAGTAAGGTTTTTCACAAGATCTTTCAACTGCCGGAGTTTTGTTTTTTGATAGAATTCCAGATGGCATCCATTTCACCCAGTGTCATTTCAGATAAAGGCTTTCCTTCCCCGAAAGCCAGCTGCTCCATTTTGGAAAATCTGTCGATAAACTTTTTGTTGGTTTTTTCCAGTGCATTTTCAGCATCTATCTGCAAAAATCGTGCATAATTGATAAAAGAAAATAGGACATCCCCAAATTCGTCTTCTATTTTTTGGGGATCGTGGGTAAGGATTGCTTCCTTCATTTCTCTTATTTCCTCCTCCACTTTTTCCCAAACCTGTTCGCGGTTATCCCATTCAAATCCTACCTGTTTGGCCTTTTCCTGTAAACGGATCGCCTTCACTACAGCAGGCAAAGCGTTGGGAACTCCACCCAGCACTGACCTTTTGCCCTCTTGCAATTTCAGTTTTTCCCAGTTCGTCGATACATCTTCTTCAGTGTTTACCATTACATCGCTGTATATATGCGGATGTCGTGAAACCAGTTTATCGCATACGCCCTGAATCGCCTGTTCCAGGGTGAATTGATTTTGTTCTGCTCCTATTTTGGCATAAAATACAATATGCAAAAGAATATCACCTATTTCCTCTTTAATGCCTTTCCAGTCACTCTCAGTAATAGCATCTGCCAATTCATAGGTCTCCTCTATTGTTAAAGTACGTAAGGTCTGAATCGTTTGTTTTCTGTCCCACGGGCATTTTTCACGAAGTTCATCCATGATCTGTACCAACTGTAAAAAAGCTTCGGCCACCTTTGTTTGTTGCATAGAATATAAAGTTTATACCCTGAACACTGTCAGGATAAAAAATAGCGAAAACAAAATGATGAGGGAAATGAAAGCCAGGAAGTTCAGAAGAATGAACTTTACTATCGTCCTACCCCAACGCTGATTATAAAAATGGCGCATGGCTTTTAAAGTATACACGATGCCATATACAACAAGTGCGGCCTGCACGTAGAAAATCCATCCCCAATCGAAAACATCCTTCAATCTGACAAAGGCAAAAAATACAAGAAGTACAAGGAAAGTGAAAATATAAAGATGAACCAGAAAAATGCCATGATCCACATAGTAAAACTGCTTACGTCTTATATAAAGTAGGTTAAGAAATATCGCGTACAAGGGCAATGATACAAATAAAAGATAAGGGAAAGTATGCAAAAAACGGTCAATGACATCTTTAAACAACTGACTCGTCTTATTCTGATATTTTTTGTTAATCTCCAGGCTACGATAGGTAACCTTTCTTTTAAGCCATCCATCTTTTTTATGCGCAGGAAGAGAATTTTGAATAGAATCATATTGTTTTTGGGTCTTGTATTTTTCATTGGAAAAGGACAAATTCACCAGCGTTTCCGGATCGTCTGTGGAATCCATTTCGAGAACTTTTGTAATCGGAATTTTCTCCATCATTTTGAAACCCTCCAAAATTTTAACCGAATCCTCTTTATTCGTCGCGGATCTCAAAGAAGCCTCCTTTGCGCTGTCCAATTTGATTCGGGAAGAATCTGCATATTTTCTGTTGTCTAAAGAATCGAAGTCCCAATCGCTCACACGAAACATGGAATAAAAAATGATGAAGAACAACGCCGATGAAAACACATACATCCGGATAGGGTTTAGATAGGAAGCCCTTCGCCCACGCAGATATTCTTTTGATAAAAACCCGGGTTTCCGCACCAGGTATCCAACCGTACTAAAAAATTTCCCGTCAAAATGGGTAATATCATAAAAAAAGTGTGATACCAGCTCCCAGACAGATTCTTTTGGTTCAAGGTTTTCCTGTCCGCATACATGACAAAACCTTCCGTTTAGCTCCGCATTACAGTTCAAACAAATTTTTTCCCCTCTTTCTTTGGAATGAGACACAAGCAGTAAATTTTAACTAAAAATAAGGAATGCACGTAGGTTACAGAAAAAATGGTTGAGGCGCACTTATACCGGATCGCCTGCAAAGCAACTGTCAGTCATTAAAACACATCTGGGATGTATAATGTGCCTGTTATATTTGCACATAAAATGATATCTTTTTCGTTAGTGTATTGCAAAATCATTCCATGAAATCAGTCAGATCCAGTTTCACGCTCCTGATATTACTTTTTTCGTTTACTTCCGGAGCACAGTTTTACTACAAAGACCAGTTGGTGACCCGCCAAGCCATGCAACAATTGCAGCAATTCCGGGCAACCAAAGTAAAAGCTGTAAAGCTTACCAGTTATGAAGCTACCGGCGCTGTTACGGAAGATTTTACCGGAGAACAATTGGTCACCAATAATTATATGGTGGTAACTACTTTTACCAACTCCAGGGTTTCCGATTCATCTGAATTAAAAACTTTTTATAACGCGGCCGGCCAGTTTATTAAATCCATTGATAGTACAGATGGGTATAAAAGTATTACAGAGTACAGCTACGATAACAATAATCACATCGTAAGTATTTTAAATCTCTCCTCATCCGTTGGTCAGGAAACAGAAAAGGAACAGCACGTGTGGATTTATAACGCGAAAGGTATACCTGAAAAAATGTGGAAGATCAAAAACAATAACGATACAACTTATATATCATTTATATCCGATGAGAAAGAGAATATCATTGAAGAACACGGTGTAAGAAAAGGCAAATCCCTGCCTACCTACTATTACTATTACGATGAAAAAAACCGTCTAACAGATATCGTCCGCTATAACGCAAGGGCCCGTCGGTTATTACCCGACTATGTATTTGAATACGACGAAGAAGGCCGCATTGCTTCAGTAGTCATTGTTCCCGAATCCGGTAGCGACTATGAAAAATGGTTTTATAGTTATTATGAAAATGGTTTGAAGGGACAGGAAGCTTGTTATAATAAACGGCAGGAATTACAGGGAAGAATTGAATACCAATATAGCTTTTAGAAAGCATTCCAGCTCTGTCAATAAAAAAAGAGCCCCACAAGCTCAAAGTGGGGCGCCAACCAAAACAAACTGCCTGAAGAATTTACAATGCATTGCCTTGCATCGTTGAAGAATAAAATTACACAGTACCGATGATATAGGAAATACCACTTTGTGGTAAATTTTTTGCCACCAATTACACGAATTACCACGAACTTAATTCGTGCAATTCGTGGCAATACTTTTAATTTACTACTATCTCATCTACGAAAATATATCCCATATCTCCCTTTTTGGGATGCCATTTGGGTAGCACTGAAACAGTTGCTCCGATGATCTTAATAAATTTTATGCTGGTAGGAATGAAGTTGCATTCAAATGATTTCAGGAAGGCTTGTTGCTTTTTTAAGGAATCCTCTGTCATCATTGCGGGTTGTTCGGGTACTATACGTCCTAACAGTTTCATGTTGTCTCTATCTTCACCGCCCCATATTTCTACGCTGACCGGTGGCATAATATGACGGTTCACATCAATCAGGCTGCTCAATGCAACGCTTTTCACCATGACTGATTTATTGTATGCCATCAAAACCTCCATCCGCTTCTTGCGCCAGGCAAGCCAGTTACCCGCCCTGAAATTGGTTGTTCCTTTATCGAAATCAGCAAGAAGTTTACTACTGCCAGAATAGGAAGAATCAGTGGGCGTTAAAAAAACAATGGTGTCCGCCTGATGTGTATTTCTAAAAAAAAGCATTTCAATCATATCGCTAGTCTTCCAGCCTGGCTTATACGCTTTTGCCCGAACGATCGTATTTGCATTGAGCATTGCCCCAGCCTGAAATACCTGTGAATGGATACTGTCCGGCTCACTGCCATCGGTCGTATACCTGATAGAAACACCCGGTAAATAGTGTTTTAGCCTTAAAGGAACAGAACTGGCAATGATCTGTTGCTCATTTTGCACTAGAGGCGGAGACAATTTCAATATGATCGTGTCCCCTTTGAAACCTGTTTCAAAACGAATGTTGTTAGCATCAAGCCGGATTTTTTTAAATGCAGTACTATCCACCGGAACATTCCATACATAAACAGTTCTCAACTCCGGGAAACTCTTCAGTTGAACCAATTTTTCTGCATTCACTTTTGTACCGGATAGTGAAAGTGTTTTTAAACCCTTTAATGCTTTAAGCTGTTGTAATGAAGCACCGCGTATATTGGTAAAATTTAAATGAAGGCGGCGTATGTTTTCGAATTCGCTGATCATTTTTACATGAGCATCTTCTATCGGCATTCTACTCAGGTCAAGAGATACGATCTGTTTTTTGATAATAGATAATTCCTTCAACTGCTCAACATTAAAAAGCTGGCTGTTGAAAAATCGAACAGTCAATGCTGGCGAGTTGAGCGCTTCCTGGGTCACTACCCGGTTAGCGTTGTTTAGTTTTTGAATGGCAGAGGGATCTGCTTCTTCGAAATCATATTCAACTATTTCTGCTTCGTTAAAGGTTCTAAGCGCAATCATCCGAAGAGTATCATCCAATGGAAGATCTGAAGCTTTTATTGAAAAATCCGAGCCATTTCGTATCCACCGTGCGATGATTTCTAATTCCTCTGCTGTCAACTGTGGCTTTCCGGCAGGAGGCATGTGTTTTTTTTGCTCCAATGGCAAATGCAGCCTTTGCAACAAAAGTCCGAAATCTTTCGCTGTACTATCCCATAGATTTCCGTTTTTGCCACCCTGCAATAATAAATCCTGCGACTCCATAACCAGTTCCCCTTTTGCTTTTTTACTATTGTGGCAGGATATACATTTTTCTTCAAGTATAGGGTTTACAAGATCTGCAAATACAATCGCGTCTTCAAAGGGAACAACCCTTTTTTCCTTCGAGGGCATGATGGGGGCAAAAAGAAAATCCTGCCCGTGGGTAATCGCTGCTCCCTGGTGTCCTGTAAAAAGAATAATGCCCAAAGCAAAAAAGGAAAAAAAGTATGGCAGCATGGTAACAGACTGCAATCGCCTTCTAAAATAATACCAGCAAAGTGTAAAAATGGAAAGACCAACACCGCCCCATTTGTGCCACTGAAGGGCCTCCGTATCATATCCTCCTTCCCGCGCTAAAAAAAGACCCATCAGGGCTGTTAAAACCGAGCTAAGTGCTGCCAGGAATAACAACAAGTCGGGCATTGAATGGTTGACTGATTCTGTGCCGGAATTTTTTGGAAGAGAGATGAAAGTCACCAATGCATATAATATCACGAGTACAATGGGAAAATGGACCAGCAGCGGATGCATTCGTCCCGTTACCTGCAACCAGGGCGGAACTAAAAACCTGTTTTCAAATAGAAGCAGAAAAATCAGCAAACAATTCAAGGCAAAACAAATGTTGAACAATCTATTTTTCCAGCGTGGCATGTTCATTATCTCTATCAGATATTATTATTTTTTTTCACAAAAAGGATGAAGGCTACCTCATTTTCAAACAGGTGATAGTTTGTAAGGGTAGACATGCCCTGAATTCCATTGCGCAACATAAATATTTTCTTCATCGTCGACACAAACATCGTGTGGGTATTGAAACACTTTACTGGTCTGATACATTTCTTCCGGCTTATTATCATTATATAACGGAAGATTGCCTCCAAGACTGGAAACCACTTTGTACTCCTTGTCCAGGATCAATACAAAACCGGAGGGCTCATCCAATTTTTTATTGCTTTTCAATACAGCAACATATAAATAATCGCTTTTAATAACGGGTCTGCAAACCCATGCTCCGGGAAGTGAAATTGTACTTAGGTATTTTCCATCAAGGCTATACCGCTTAAAAGCATTTTGTTGCCTGGATGTTACCACAAGGCAGGGATTTTCTTTATTCCGGTTATCAATGCAGATTCCATGAGCGTTCAAAAGGTATTGATCGCCTTCACCACGACCTCCAAAATGACGGATATAATTTCCTTTGTAATCATATTGAATGATAAAATCTTTTCCATATCCATCCGCTACATATATATCTCCATTGGGAGCGATGATCGTTTCTGTTGGAATATATTCTTCTGCTTTCGAGTATTTCCCGGTTTGTTTGGGATAATCCAGTGTTAACAATACTCTTCCATCGATGGTGGTTTTTATTACCTGGTGGCGGGAATTGTCGCAAATGAATAATACATCTTGCCCGTTTTCATTAAATAACGTCAGACCATGTGCACCGGGATATTCATGTCCCCATGAAGATATCAACTTGCCACTTTTATCATAGATGATAATATTGTTTTTTGTTTCATTGGTCAACAACAGAATGCGACCCGATTTATCCTGCACCATTTCATGGCAATCCTTTACGGGGTATTGAGCGGCATTGACCTGGCTCCATTTGGTATTGATCCGGTAACGCCGGTTGTTATGGCCGAGAATTTCTTCATCCCGATTATTCATTTTTAATAATGGAGAAGTAAAAATAAGGCCGGCTGCAGTAACAGATGATTGCTTTATAAAATTCTTGCGATTCATAGAGGAAGTTTCGTTTTATATAAACACAGGTTTTGTTTTGTCCCCGCCCATTTGTTCTGCGAAATAATTATTCGTGAGGAACAACAGCGTTGTCGCATGGATCCATACCCGTCAGATCATTTTTATTTATCTAAGGATACTGTTATTATGCAATCAGTCCTTTGATAACGTTTCCGGCAACATCGGTCAATCTATAACGTCTGCCCAAATGTTTAAATGTTAACTGCTCATGATGAATACCCATCAGGTGCATCACTGTTGCGTGAAAATCATAAACATGCACCGGGTCTTTGATTATATTATAACCAAATTCGTCTGTTTCACCATATACACCGGGTTTAACACCACCACCGGCCATCCAGATTGTAAAACACCTCGGGTGATGATCGCGTCCATAATTTTCTTTACTAAGCGCACCCTGGCAGTAATTGGTTCTTCCAAACTCACCGCCCCAGATAACCAATGTTTCATCAAGCAAACCTCTTTGTTTCAGATCGGTGATCAGAGCAGCAGATGAACGATCAACATCCATGCATTGACCCTTCATCTCCGAAGGCAAATTGTTGTGCGCATCCCATCCCTGGTGATACAATTGTACAAAGCGCACACCGTTTTCAGATAGCTTTCTTGCAAGCAAACAATTTGCTGCATAAGTACCAGGTGTTAGACAGTCGGAACCATATAATTTTATAATGTCTTCGGGTTCTTTGGATATATCCGTTACATCGGGCACCGCCGTTTGCATGCGAAACGCCATTTCATACTGCTGTATTTTAGCATTGATCTCGGGATCCGCAAATTCCTGGTAGGATGATTCATTCAGTTGTGAAAGTTTATCCAGCATTTTCCTCCGGTCATTTTTGTCAATGCTTTCATGATTGTTCAGGTACAGCACCGGGTTTTCACCACTGCTGAATTGTACACCCTGATGAATGGAATCTAAAAATCCATTACTCCATAATTTAGAATAGACACCTTGTCCGTTCCCTTTTCCTTTGGATAACAAAACACAAAATGCGGGCAGGTTTTGGTTTTCGCTTCCCAACCCATAACTATACCAGGATCCCATACTAGGGCGATTGCCCACCTGTGCACCGGTCTGAAAAAAAGTAAGTGCCGGATCATGGTTGATCGCTTCGGTAAACATACTTCGCACAATACATAAATCATCAACCACCTTAGCTGTTTGCGGGAGCATTTCACTGATCCATGCCCGTGACTCGCCGTATTGATTAAACTGAAAATAGGTTCCCGCCAGCGGAAATTTTTTCTGACCAGAAGTCATCCCCGTCAATCGCTGTCCCATTCTGATGGATGCAGGAAGTTCCTCCCCATGCATTTTCTGCAGCATAGGCTTGTAATCAAACAGATCCAATTGAGAGGGCGCTCCGTTTTGAAAAAGGTAAATGATTCTTTTTGCTTTAGGTGCAAACTGCGGTAAGCCCTTCACAATAAGATCTTCGTCAACACCCCCACTAAACAGATCCGGTACCAACAATGACCCCAGGGCGACTCCTCCAACCCCCATTCCGAGCCGCGATAGAAACCGCCGCCTGTTGATATTCAGACGTCGTTCCAAAATTTCCTTTTCCATAAAGTTTGTTTAGTAAAGAAACATTCCCTCGCCCCCAACGCCTCCCCAATGGAGAGCGGCTTTCCAATCTACAATCGCCTGATCCCAATCAAGATTTAACCATCGCCTCTTCCAGATTATAAATCATGCTGATCGTTTTCATTAAAGCCGCTACCTCATCCATTCTCAACTCATTATTCCAATGATACTCACCTACCTGTAATGTTGTTGCCGCATTTAATTTTTTTTGCTGAAACCCTTGAAGTTGCTCATTATAATAATCAGATAATATTTTTTGTTCATTGCTGGTTGGCTTCCGGCTTATGATACTGCGAAATGCCGTTGTAATTTTATCGGTTACAGAGGATGACTCAGTTTCTAATTTCTGTGAAAATGCCCTGGCTGCTTCCAGTACTGCCGGATCATTCATCATGATCAGCGCTTGTAAGGGAGTATTTGTCTGCAAGCGTTTTACTTCGCACTGGTCGCGGTTGCTCGCGTCAAACATCATCATCCCCGGCGGCGGCACGGTAAGTTTAATAAAAGTGTAAAGGCCCCTGCGGTAAAGATCCGGTCCATGGTCCTGCTTATAAGTTGCAAGTACTCCCCGACCAGAAGTGGTAGATTCCCATATCCCCGGAGGTTGGTAAGGTTTCACACTGGGACCACCGATCGTTTTAACCAATAAACCGCTGCTGGACAAATAGAGGTCCCGGACAAATTCCGCTTTCAGCCTGGTTCGGTTTGCTCTCGATAAATAAATGTTCTCCGGATCGGTCTGTAAATGTTCTTTTGAAACTTTTGCAGATTGACGGTAGGTTGCTGAAGTAACAATCTTTTTTATTAATCTTTTGATATCCCATCGATGCTCCATAAAATCTACTGCGAGCCAATCTAGAAGTTCCGGATGCGACGGCAGTTCACCCTGCATTCCAAAATCACCTGCGGTTTTTACAAGCCCTCTTCCAAAAATTTCCTGCCATATCTGGTTGACGAATACTCTTGCCGTAAGGGGATTGTTTTTGTCGACTGTCCATTCCGCCAATCCAGCACGGTTGCGGGCAAACCGGGTAGTATCAAATTTCATGACGGCGGGTATTGCGGCAGGTACAACTTCCTCGCCCGGTTGATCGTACACCCCACGGTTCAGGACATACGTTTTCCGCAGGGTATCCCGCTCTCCCATTACGGAGACCATAAGATTTCCGGTATCTTTTGATTGAATAAATGAAAAAATATTCTGCCTGTCTTCTTTACTGATTGACAAAATAGGATTCTTTGCGGGCTTCGACTGCATGACATCGCCCTCAAAACCACGTTCCTTGGTATTGTTGAAAAAAGCCAGTAAGGAATAATAATCTTTTTGTGTGAAAGGATCGTACTTATGATCATGACACTGGGCGCATTCCATGGTAACGCCCAGAATTCCCTTGCTTAGCGTTTTGGTTTTATCAATTAAATATTCAACCCGGTATTCCTCCGGTATTACCCCGCCTTCTTCCGTGTATTTATGATTACGGAAAAAACCAGTTGCCAGAATTTTTTCTTTGTCGGCGCCGGGGAACATATCACCGGCGATCTGCCATTTAATAAACTGATCGTAAGGAAGATTTTTATTGAACGCATGAATGACCCAATCTCGCCAGGGCCATTGGGTTCTTATATTATCATCCTGGTAACCGTAACTGTCTGCATAGCGAGACACATCCATCCAATGCACGGCCATTTTTTCACCGTACTGTGGGGTTTGAAGCAATGCGTCCACTACTATTTCATACGCATTGGAATTCTTATCGGCCAGGAATTGATCCATTTGCTCGACGGATGGTGGCAAACCGGTCAGATCGAGGGAAACTCTTTTGAGCAATCTCTCCTTATCCGCTTCTTTATTTGGTTTCAATCCCTTTTCATCCATGGCACGCAGCGTGAAATGATCTATTTCATTAATCGCCCAATCCTTATCATCAATTGCTGGAATTTTTACTTTTATGGGTGGAATGAAAGCCCAATGCGGTTCATACTTTGCCCCCTGGTTGATCCATTTCTTAAACAGCTTGAGTTCATGCTCATTCAAAGCCGTGAGATGCGACTCCGGTGTCGGCATCAGGTAAGTGAGATCATCGGAAGAAATTCTTTTGTAGACCTCCGATTGTTCCGGCTTACCGGGCACCAGGGCAAAGGCCCCTTTTGTGTTTTTAAGGGGAGCATACGCACTATCAGGAATGTCCAGTCTCAGACTGGCTTCGCGATGACTGCCATCCGGCCCATGGCATTTAAAACATTTATCAGAAAGGATGGGGCGTATATGGAAATTGTAGCTGACAATTTCAGGCAGGGATTTATCTTTACTGCCCTTGCTCTGAATAAACAAAATGGCAACGGTTATTAAAATGATAACTGTACTAATCGCAAGCAACCAACGCTTCATAATATTTTACATGAGATAAGGGGGAAGATACAAAAAAAGTGGTGGTTCTTAGTCATTTTAATTAAGTTCCTGGTAGCACTTCGAATGAAGATAAAGGGGTGCTCTCGTTTCCACTGAACTCCTTGTGTCCGCCTTGCTGATCAACAGATTGTGTCCCCCTTACTGATCAACAGATATAAATATCAATTGCTCACTTTAACTATTCAATCAATATACAGATATTTACAGGTATGGAAATACTTTTGGCTGTCCTCAGCATTCTATTAATTGTTTCCGTTTTTCTTTCGTTGATTAAAAAAGACTTTTGGATCTACAAAATATTAGAGTACCCGCGTTTGCAGAAACTGGTCCTGATTATTGTCATAACGGCCTGTTGGTTATTCTTCTGGCCACTACAGGAACTCTTTTATCAAATAATATTGGGCGGATTGTTTCTATCCATTATTTATTTGTTGTATAAAATCTGGCCTTATACCTCCCTTTCAAAAAAAGAAATGCTGCGGGTAAAGTCAACAGATCTTAAAAAGGAATTGAGAATATTTTCTGCCAATGTCCTACAGGAGAATCAACAATACAGTGTAATGCTTCAGCAAATTAAAAGTGCGGATCCGGATTTGATATTCTTATTGGAGACGAATGCTGCCTGGGCAAATGCCATGAAAGAGCTGGAAAAAGATTATTCCTATACTCTCCTGACGCCCCTGGAAAACACTTATGGGCTTTTATTTTACAGTCGCTTTAAACTAGAGAAAGCAAAAGTCGTTTACCTTGTTAAAAAGGATCTTCCGTCGATTGAGGCCAGGATAATCCTCCCCACTGGCCAGAAAATTCAGCTTTGGGGTTTGCATCCGGAGCCACCGGTACCGAGTGAAAGTTTATATTCCACCGCTAAGGACAAAGAACTGATGAAAGTAGCGTTAAAAGCAAAAGAATGCGGACTTCCCTGTATTGTATTTGGAGATTTGAATGATGTGGCCTGGAGCCATACGACTAAGCTTTTCCGCAAAACCAGTGAGTTGTTAGACCCACGCCGTGGAAGAGGATTTTACAACACTTTTTCTGCCCATCACTGGTTCATCCGTTTTCCGCTCGACTATATTTTCTGCTCTAAAGAATTCAGTTTTATCAGTATGCGACGTATGCCAAAAAATGGGTCGGATCATTTTGCCACCCTCACTCATCTTGCTCTAAGGATAGATCTTGAGAACAAGCAGGACCCACCGAAAGCAAATAAAAAAGAGTTAGAGGAGGCGCAGGAAATGGCAACGCAATCTGTAAAGGAATAAATTGCACGTCAAAAGACGAGTTCCCCGCCAGGAGAACTGGCTTCGCGAAATTTAATTATCAAAGGGCCCAACCCATTGCTAATCATTTCGGGACCTCATATTTTTTGGAGGCATCATCCAGCACAAGCACCCAATCCTTTCCATAGCCCGATGAAGGGGGAACGAAATTCTTTGTCCCACTATTTGGGATTTTGCCAATATCGGTTGTTTTGCCATTCCGTGGATCATACCAATATCCGTGCAATGTTGTTCCTTTTATCTTTCCAAATACAACCGTGAAAGGTTTCCCTGCCGCAGTGTAAACAAACATATAATCGTTGCCGCGCGTTGCCTGTATCCGTTCTGCAGGAGGATAATTATTTTCCTGTACCAATGTTTGATCCGGTACTCTATCCAGCAATGGATATGATTCCATTAATCTTTTTACAAAAATCATTTGATTGGCGCCCGGCAACTCCATGGCTTCCTGCCAGAAAACATGGGGGCCGTTCACCGCTTCCCTGTTTGCAGCATAAAACTGCCAGATATCATGACAACCATAAGTATGCCCATGTGCACCAGCAAACAGATCGAGATAGGCAGCTTTCCTTACATCGAATGCGCTGCTCGTACCAAGATCCTTTGCATTAAAACATACAGGATGATCCTCATAAATGGGCTCTGCATCCATTACTGGTTTTGTGGGTTGTAGATTATAGACAGCCATTATCTGATCATACACCGCATTGTCCCTGCAGTGACCTGTTTGAAACATATTGAAACCCAACCATGCATCTTTGTGAAACCAGGTAGCCGAACCCATCTGAGTGGGCTGAGGATGAAAACTAATCATGGCTTTTCCATTCGTTCCATCCATAATTCCCAAAGCCATAGCACGCCAGGTGGCCACATCGCTGTCATTGCGGGGATTGCGATCACCACCCGTTATCCAGATAATATTCTTTTTGTTTTTATACCTGTCGCCTATCCATTTTCCATACACCCTTGCATTTTCTTTATTAAAAACTTCGGGTCCTTTGCCCCATCTGTCTTTAAAAACCTTATCACCCCAGGTTGGCAACAAACCGATGGTTAAATTATAGGATGCTGCTTTATCAATAATAAAATCCACATGGGCGAAATAGGCTTCATTCGGTTTAGCAGGGTCATCGTCGGTGAGTGGTATGTTATTATATGGGTTGGGCACATGCAATCCATCAAATTCGGCCAGTACAACGGCTTGTATCACTGTGAACCCCTGGGCGGCCCTTCGTTTCAGATATTGATCTGCCTCCTCCCGGGTAAGCCGGTGAAACAACTCCCATCCTGTATCGCCCAACCAGAAAAAAGGTTTACCATCTTTCAATAAATAGCGATGATTGGCACTGACAGTAAACTGTGTGTAGGAAACCGTCACCATAAACATTTGTAACATCAAAAACAGAATGTTCTTTTTCATAAAGCAAGTTGTGTTTTAATTGATACTGAGAGCGCCGTCATGGAATTTAAACAGGATGAAAAATTTATTTCCTCGTGATATCCCTGACCTGTTGACGGATATCATCCATTTCAAAAATGCGTTGCCAGTTTTCTTTAAACAAAATAGGCTTGGCCCTTTTGCTGATTTTATACGCTGCATCACTGAAAGAACCATTCACTTCTTTAAACAAGACTGCCATTTGAATTCGTAAATGACCCAGCACAAAATCTCTTGCTGCTTCTTCAGGTACACCGAGGGATACAATTTTTTCAAAACCTTCCCTGACCACTTCCATACAGGTTTGGGCCAACGTTTCTACCATGGCTGGCTCCAGGATAGCCATTTGTTCAAGTGTAATACGGTGGGTTTTGTCAATGGGCATGTACATATCCTGTGAAACTTTTTCACCCAGACGGTAATGTGCATTTGTTCCATGCATCAGCGCTACTACAATGCTTTGTTTCGCCGAGATACCACCATAAAAATCCCGGAAGGCTGTCTCTGTGGGCTCCCAGTTGAATACAGACGGGTGACATGGATGTGCAATCACATACCCCAGGTCATCACGGTGATGAATAACCCCATCCAACGGAGCAGCGGGATCCAGTGTCAATACCAATGCACCCGGTTTCATCAAAGGAATAATTTCGTCTGATAATTTACCAATCGCAACATCAGGCAGTGCGAGTATCACCACATCACTGCTGCTGATGGCATCTTCCTGCACACTAACCGAAACCTTTCGCGAAGCCAGGTTTTCAATTCCTTTTTCACTCACCTCGAGATAATGCAAATCATAATGAGGACACTTCAGAAAATTATCGGTAAGCCGGCAACCCATCTTTCCTCCTGCGCCCACCAGTGCAATTGTTGTCATTGTATATTTATTTTGGATGAAATGAAATCATGTTGGATCCTCCCATGCTTCAATCGTTTTTAGATATTGTACACTTTTCCTGGCCCATTGCTCTTCCTTTGCAACAGTACTTTTAATATCGTCTTCAGGCGTTACCCATTGTTCGAGAATGGCAGTTCTGCATCGTTGATAAGACTTTATTTTTTGCAGCAACCACGGAATATTGAGCATGCCCTCTCCGGCAATTCTGCCGCTGGTAATAAATCCCATCTTATGTGTCAAACGTTGGATACCAAAATCTTTAAGATGCAGATTCACGGTGTACGGTGCCAGTGCATCAACAATGGCTTCAATGCTTTCGCCTGCACCCAGGGAATTTGCTGTATCCAGACAAATTCCCACCTGTTCGCTGTTCACTTCTTTTATTATAGCTGCCAATTCAGCAACTTTTAGCCTGTCGTGATTTTCCAGAGCAAGTGTAATTTTATTACTCACTAATAACTCTGTATGCGACCGTATTACCCGTATGATTTCATGGGCAGACGGTTCATAATGATTGTCATCGATCACAAAACGAAGCATACCGGATCCCATGTCTGCTGCAAGATGAATGTAACCTGTCAACTGTTCATCGGTCATTCCCCTGGCGCCAATCTCTAACTGAATATTGTTTTGTTTCAAACTATTTTTAAACAGCTCCAGTCTTTGTTTGTCAAACAGATGCAAGGGCAGATTATCACCCAATTGCAAAATTCCTATATCAAAACCTCTTGATTTCTCAACCAGGTCAAGTTCAGTAAGAACATTTGCCGGCATGTTTCCTGAAACACCAACATTCCATCCATAAGTATATGAACTGATGCCCAATTGCATGCTACAAAGTTTTCCGGATGATCAATCCAGCCGGATTGGCAATTTTTTGCTTTTTCCGCTGTGCAATGAATTCGCCCGCTTTGGAACCCATGTGTTTAAAGTCAGTACTGATCACCGTAACACCATTTAAAAGAATTTCCTTCATGGGCGTGTCGTCATAACTGATGAGCCCAATATCTTTGCCCGGCTTCCATTTCATTTTATCGCAATGCTTGATTACGCGGATAAGATCGCTGTCCGAAAAAATCAGGTATGCATTGTATTGCTTGATATTTTTTTCAGCAAGATCATCCTGAATACTAAAATGAATGTTCTGCTGTTTACAGAATTTCGTAAACCCTTTAAGAATATCGTGGGGTACATACTGAAAATGTTCACGGCCTACTATCAGATGAAGGCCTTTGTATTTTCTCAATAGTTGAAGTCCGCTGTGAAGTGCTGTGCGTACATCCTTTTCAAAATCCTGGTATATGGCTGCATAATTTCCATCCAGTTTTTGCGCATCTTTATCAAGAAGTAATAATTTGTCTTTTGGAATCATGCTGAGAATATGCGACACATCTTCATCAAAATGAGGCATTATTACATAGAAGTTATATTTGCCAACATTGTTCTTAATAAGCTTTTTACATTGCAAAAGATCATAGTGATGAAAAAAAATACTGCAATGCGCATCTGCCGGGAGTGCTTCTTTAAAAGCCTGGTATAAAATTTCCTTGTAAGCATTGAAGGTATCGAACAATACGAAAATATTCAGTTTCACCCTGGCTTCATCAGTTGCTACATAAAATCCTTTTCCTTGCCTGGAAAGTATAAAACCCTGCTCTCGCAGCAATTCGTATGCTTTGGCGATTGTCACCTTGGCTGTTTTTTGAGCTGCAGCAAATTCGGCAATAGAAGGCAATTGCTCTCCACGCTTTAGGGTAGATTTCTCAATACCGTCAATCACCGTGTTAAAAATCTGACGGTATTTCGGCAAATCCGAGGTATCACTGACTTGCATAAACCTTTTCACGTATTGCTATTTTTTTTCTGTTTCTATTACTTTTTAAAGCATACTTCCTGCGCAAACAAAATTCAACGATCTTAAAAAAAATGGATACTTTCGAATAGGCGGTAGAGTACAGTAGAGTAAAGTAACTGAATTTGATAAAATCAAACAAACTTTTTTTGCGTACATGAAGAATTTAAGAGGTGCCGTTATTGGATGCGGTTTCTGGTCGAACTATCAAATACCTGCCTGGCTTGAGTTAGAAGGTGTTCAGCTGGTTGCTCTTTATAACCGCACCCTTTCAAAAGCTGATGAGTTGGCCAGGCAATATAATATTCCATCCACTTACAACAATGCCGGTTTACTTCTGGAAAATGAAAATCTTGATTTTATCGATATCGTGACTGATGTGGATACACATTTTTTTTTCACAGAGATGGCAGCACGGAAAGGCATTGCTGTTATCTGTCAAAAACCAATGGCGCCGGGTTTTGAGGAAGCCAGTCAAATGATTCGTGCGTGCAGGCATGCTGATGTTCCCTTTTTTATCCATGAGAATTTCCGTTGGCAGTTACCTATAAGAAAAGTAAAAGAAGCATTAGATAACAACCTGATCGGAAAACCTTTTAAGGCGAAAGTGAGTTTTTGTTCTGCATTCCCGGTGTTTGATAACCAACCTGCTTTGAGAGAACTGGAGCATTTCATTATAACAGATATAGGATCCCATTTACTCGATGTGTGCAGATTTCTTTTTGGCGAGGTGGAATCCCTGTATTGCCAAACCCAAAGAATCAATGCTAACATTAAAGGAGAAGATGTTGCTAATGTTTTCCTGAAAATGAAAAGCAGCTTACATTGCTATGTGGAGATGAGTTACGCCTCTTTACTAGAAAAAGAATCTTTTCCCGAAACATTGATGCTCATAGAGGGCGAACGCGGCTCTATTCAATTAACCCATCATTTCATGTTGAAGATCACCACCCCGGAAGGAACCATTGATACTTTGATTGAACCCAAACAATACCGGTGGGCAGATAAAGATTATGCTGTCGTACACAGCAGTATTGTTGACTGCAACAGGAATATTTTACAGGCCTTACAAGGCCAGGATATTGCGGAAACAACAGGAGCCGATAACTTTGAGACCGTTAAACTGGTATGGGCTTGTTACGAATCTGCAAAAAACAACCAGGTTATTCTACTGGATAATTTCAAGGAGAATTACTGATCACCATGTTATTATAGTTAAAAAATATCACCAAAGAATTTCCCGGGGTTGTTGCCCTGGATAAGGTTTCATTAGATATTAAAGCAGGAGAAGTGCATGCTGTGTGTGGCGAAAACGGTGCGGGCAAAAGCACTCTGATGAATAGGCAGGTATGAATATTTATCCGGGACCGGCTTTTCACATTATCGTGTTGAAATAAAATTTTCGGATGAATGGCAGCAAATATTTAAAGAAGCCATTCAGGAATCAAAATGGCTACGAGCTCCTTTAGAAGTAGCTTTGTTCATCAACGATGGGAATGCTGAACAAATCGATTCGTTCATTGAGGTGGCACTACACGCCCCCATAAAACAAATTATATTACTGCACGAAAAGGCCAGCACCCTTGATAATTCTTTATTATCAAAAGTTCATAGACAGTTATCTTCCTCTCTACAAAATGTTTTGCTTGGTGCCGGAACAGACAATCATTTTACGGAATTGAACCGTTCTGACCTGGATGCTTCCCAGGTAGATTTTGTAAGCTATTCTATCGATCCCCAGGTACATGCTTCTGACAATACTTCCCTGATCGAGAACCTCGAAGGACAATTCTATACGGTAGAAACGGCTTTGTATAAATATAGAAAGCCGGTACATATTTCACCAGTGACGTTGAAGACGCGTGAATCTACAGACACGACACATAAAAAAACTTTACCCTTGGCTGACGCAAGACAACAAACCGAATTTGGATCAGCCTGGACGCTTGGCAGCTTAAAGTATTTAATTGAATCGGGTGCTTCTTCAATTACGTATTATGAAGCGGTTG
>Ga0136634_10000193_pt1 | contig 29872 bp, 23 predicted proteins | sample AntDrymUQ8332106_2_FD_104654 | JGI IMG/M metagenome (GOLD analysis project Ga0136634, IMG submission 104654) | Polar desert sand microbial communities from Dry Valleys, Antarctica - metaG UQ833 (21.06) | ecosystem: Environmental > Terrestrial > Soil > Desert | place: Antarctica: Dry Valley... | reverse complement strand
GCGGGTACTGGTGCAAGCGCAATCCGTCAGGTTGAATTGCTGTGGCGCGATCTCGGATGCCGCATCGAGCACATGAGCGCCAAGGATCATGACCGCGTGTTTGCCGCCGTGAGCCACCTGCCGCACCTGCTTGCGTTCGCTGTGGTTGCGCAGATTGCCTCTGATCCGGACGCCGAACGCAGGTTTGCGATGGCCGGACCGAGTTTCCGTGATCTCACGCGTATTGCGGCGTCGAGCCCATCGATGTGGACCGAGATCTGCATGTCCAATCGGTCTGCAATCTCCGATGAGCTTCGCAATCATCGCCAGCTTCTCGAAAAGTTGCAGCGCGCGCTTGATGAGGGCGACGCCGGAACGCTGCGTCAGGTATTCAGCCAGGCTGCGACGGCGAGTCGACAAGGGTCGGACGCGATCGATTGACTGCGAATTGGCGTTGTTCTTTGCCGTCCTCGTGGACCTAGTCTGTGTAAGCTGTTTGCAGAATGGCGAGGAGAGAAAGAAGGCACTGAATTGAAGCAATGGTTGGCGTTATTCGCCGCAGTCGCCGCGTTTGCGTTATCCGCCTGCGATTCGAGCGGACGAGCGTATGAGGATCTGCGCCTTGTGCGTCTGTCGGAAGGCAAGTCGACCGAGCAGGACGTTCGGCAGCTCTTCGGCGAGCCTGCGGCTGTGCGCGACGTTGCGGGTGGCAAGGGCTTGGTGTATCCGCTCGGGCCGGAGGGTCCACACACCCTGTTAATGAAGATTGGTGCCGACGGAAAGTATCTGGGTCGCGAAGATTTGCTTGCACGTTCCAACCTTGATCGAATTACGCCGGGGATGAAGGAAAGGGATGTATTGATCACCCTCGGCAAACCGGGGAAAGCACAAAGATTTCCGTTGAAGCGGCAGACGACGTGGGAATGGCGTTTCAATGATCGGACCGACACACGCATGTTCGTTGTGACGTTTGATGAGAGCGGAACAGTCGTCAACACCGCATTTGAGGAAGATCCACGGCGCTTCGGCGGGCGCTGAGGACGCTAATGCACCCGGACTAACCTGCATCAAGTCAGTCGCCTGAACTCGTTGGCCTGGGTACCGCAATTCATCCATTTGACTCAGCGCGAGTTGGCACATGGCTTGGCCCCGGCCCGCTCGTCGCGGGAGGGATTCCACTGGGCGGTATCAGCGCGCTTTGTGCAGAGCCTCTGGATAAGCTTCGTCGCCTTGGAGGGTTATCAATGCATTCGCGCGGTTTCACGTTAATCGAGCTGCTGGTGGTGATGACGATCAGTGCAATCCTGATCGCCGCTGCCGTGCCTGCGTTTCAATGGACGATCGCGCGTAACCGCATCTCGGACGCGACTAATACGCTGCTTGGACATCTCGAATACGCGCGGATGGAATCGTCGAGACGCGGCAACGCAATTGTGATCTGCCGCACCCTTGACCCCAATGGCGGCCCCGCCTGCAGCGACGCTGCGTCCGCCACCGTTGATGGCAACGACTGGGCGTCGGGCTGGATTGTTTTTGAAAAGGTTCCACCCAACGCCGACAACGCGAACTTCGAGGCTAATGATCGCCTGATATTTAGGAATCAGGTCTCCGCTGGCGAGAATGTGCGCGCGATGATCCATACAAATAGCGGCATCGAGCGAGTTGTGTTTCAGCCTCGAGGGACCGGTGGAATGGCCGGCGCCAAAACTTTCGCGATCACCTATGGAACGGCCCCCGCCCCCGTGGCAAACCGTCCACTGGGCGCGCTTCCCCTTACCGGCGCGGGTCGTTGCATTCCAGTTACCGGACTTGGCTCGATGCGCGTTCTTCGCCCTGGCGTCGACACCTGCCCTGCAGCTTAAAGATGCTCGTCCATATGAACCTTTACAAACGACTTCAGGCCGGCCTCTCGATGATCGAGGTGCTGGTGTCATTGACTATCGTGGCTTTCGGAGTCCTCGGATTATTGGGACTGCAGGCGCGCGCGTTGAGTTTTCAACGGGATTCATTTGATCGGCGAACGGCGGCGGAGATGGTTGCCCAATTCTCGGAACGCATGCGTGCGAACCATATGGGGCTGGTAGGTGGCTTCTACGACGCCAACTACGACGTCACCACCCCAACCCCTGTTGCAATTACGTCGTGCGCGGTGCCCGCAGCCTGTACGCCTACGGAGCTCGCGTTCCGGGATCGTACGCAATGGTTTGCCGATTACCGGCGCCGCTCGCCAGGTTCGGCGGCCTATTTCCAGTGGGATCCGCTTGATCCCCGCCGGATCATCATATCGGTTGCGTGGCCGGAGCCGCAGGCCACTGGCGTTGACCTTTTGTGCACGGACCTGAACGGTCGTGGACTGGGTGCGCCCATCCCGGCGAACTATCGTTGCTTTGAATCTGCGGTGTTTCCATGACAGCTATCTCGCATGTTCCATTTATAGCTCGCCGGGTGGCGCAGGCAGGCCGCACGCTGATTGAGCTGATCATCGCAATGACGATAGGACTTGTGATCGTCATCGGTGTCTCTTCGCTGTATCTGTCGTCGAGCGGAATCTCACGCACAGCAAACCAGATATCGACGGCAGAACAGGCCGGACAGCTCGCGCTGTTGATGATTGGTGATTCGTTGAAGATCGCCGCTTACGGCGAAATTCTGGGGTCCGACTTTGCGGCGCAAGGTCAGACGTTAATGGACGGTGTTCATTTGCGCGGCTGTACGGGAACCACGTTCACTAATCCATTTCCCGCTTATCAGACGCCGCCCCTTCCGCAGACTCCGCCGGACTTGGGGTGCACGGTCGCTTCGGGTGGCGACGCGCTCTACATCAGGTACCAGGCACGGCCGGTTGTGGCACCCATGCTGGTGGCCAATGCAGACCGCATTGCATTGCTTGACTGCGCGTCCAGCAACGTCAATCAGGCCGAAGTTCTGAGCTCAGCGCAGCTTCGCGCAGGCGCCGGGCTTGTCCGCAACATCGTGACCAATGTTTTTAGGCGCGACCCAGCAAGTAACACGTTGGAATGCGCCGGTTACAGCGGTGGCGGCTTCCAGCCGCTGCTTAGAGATGTCGTCGAATTTAGAGTTTTTTATCGGTTCGACGACGCTGCGCAGGCGCTTGGCGCTAGTGGGGTGACGAATGCTGTGCCCTTTGGGGGCTCGATTCGCGACGCCTCCTATATCAATGGGCTCGCCGGCGCGGTCGACCCCTGGAACTACGTAGTCGCAGTGATGGTTTGCATCACCCTGCAGACAGACGAAATGGGTGTAGGTGCAACCACCACCAACGCAAATGCGCCGCGGTGCCCTAATTCGGCCGCGGAAGCTGAGTCCGGACTCAACCTTGTCAGTGCCACTGCAGACGGGCGTATTCGCCGCAGCTTCTCGCAAGTGTTCACGGTACGTGCCCGCGCCACTCCGACCCCTTCAATTCTTTAACCCATGAACAACCCACATTCACACAAGTTATTCGGGCGCCGCAGGGTCCTTGCCCACCGCATGATGGGTGTGGTGCTGCCGGTCGTTCTGGTGGTGCTTACCGTGTTGACAGGTCTGGTGGTGACTCAAATCAGGCGTAACGCGATCGACGAGCGGCTGGCTGCAAATACCAGGGAAACAGTTCAATTGGATAGCTCTGTGCAAACTGTGCTGCGTTGGTGTGAAGCGCGCATTGCGCTCGAGCCACAACGGACGATTACGGTTGTTCCTGGAACGGCTACGACCGCGCCGGCCTGGGACAAAGCTTCGCCTAATTGGGGGAACGCTTCGTCGCTTGACTTTGTGGGGGCCGGGGGCCCAGCCGGACTATTGCCTAACCTTAGTGCCGATCCCTCGTGCGTTATCGAGGACGCAACCTGCGAGCTCGCCCCACCCATTTCACCGACGGGTCAGACCGGTGCCAGCACATGTGCTGGCAATGGAGATCTTGATCCCCGCTGGCGCAAGTTTCGGCTGACCGCGCAGGCGTTGACGCCCGCACCTGACATGGGCGGTACTCGCGCGATGCTGACGCAGAGCGAATTACGCCTGTTCATTGAATAGTTACGTACCGGAGATTGCAATGGAACACACGCCCACTAACCCGAGCAGCGACCGCGCTGACGGTGAACGTCCCTTGTGGATGCGCGCTGTCATGCTCGCTGCCCTCTGGACGCTGGTGCTGCAGCCTACGGTAGCAACAGCGCAGCTCGCGCAGTCGCCGATGTTTACGGTGACGTCGGCTCCGCCAAACGTCATGCTGATGTTCGACGACTCGGCCTCGATGAATCGGCTGGACCTGAATCCGCCCCCCGCGTTTGCAAGCCCAACATGGAGTCTTGGCGGCGCTGTTCCTGCGTTGAAGTTGAACACGGTGGGGTATTGGGGCATCAGTGGCTCGCGCTGGTACTACGGCGGCAATGCAGCCTACGACGGCCGCTGGACTTTCACGGTGGCCGATGCGACCACGCGCTCACCCGCGTTCAACCCACTGGCATACAACCCGGCAATTTACTACCAGCCATGGAATAACAACGGAGTTCGCTTTCCCGTTTCCGCAATCGCCGGCAACACCAATGTTGCAGTAGGCACACGTACTGAGTGGGATCCTCGTAATCTTCCGCCGGCAATGGGAGGCGGATCGGTATTCAGCAAATTGTCGCTGCCGAACACCGGCGTAATTGATGCAACGGGTGAAGTGCGATCATGGGCGGCGCCGGTGACGGGCTCAGTTGCGTACGCGGGTTTGCCCAGCTCGACATCCGCCCCTACAGGTGCAGATTTGTTCACGTCGACCATCGCGTGGGACAACCCGAACTGCGCGGGCACCACCCAGGACACGATCTACACCTGGTATTGCCCCACAGGAACGCCGTGGCTGAGCCCGGCCGAGACCTGCGGCGCGGGCAATGTCGGTATGGCTTCGGCTGCGGGGCGCACCTGCTGCGATACAGTCAACAATAGCCCAACCTCTGCGATTCTGGTTGGCACTCGTCGTCAGTTCTTTACGTCTCCGGCGCCTCCGGGCCCGCCCTATCCCGCGATGACCGGTCCCGGCGGTGAGGTGTGCACCTCGATCGTCTACACCGGAACTGACAGCACGACCACGGGTGCGCCCTGCACGGCACCCGTGCTTATCAGCGATGACCCACCATACGAAGTTGCGTGTCCACCGGGTGGTGGCGAAGTTTGTTTCTACGATCCGCCCCCCACGTACACGGCATCGGTCTGCACGACGTACACGACGAATGAGTGGGAATGCACGTACGACTACACCCAAATTACCAACAACTACACGTGTCCGGTCACGACTCAGCAACAGTGCGGCAGTTATCTTGGTGGAGCGTACTGCACTGGGTTGTCGACGCTGACGACTACTTCCGACGCGCGCTATACCGCTGGTTATTGGACCCCTGCGCGCTACGTCATCTATGACGGTCCGGCGACACGTACGTCTGCTGAAATCAGGGATCTGTCCAACTACCGCATGATCATGATCGATCGTGCTGCGGGGTGGACTGCCGGCGCACGCCCTCTGATTAACGACGTTACGAAGTTCAAGGTTGTCGATGGTGTCACCGGATTGCCGGCCGCTGCCAATTCTCGACCGGACTGCACTCCACCTTTCGCGGGCACAGTCGCGGGCCAGGACGGCACGTGGTGCACGTGGGAGCAGGAGGCCAAGAACTACGCCAACTGGTACACCTATTACCGCAGCCGTTTGTTTGCGGCTATCGCAGTGGTGTCCGAGGTCACGTCCGAGCTGGTCGGCCCCGAGCAGTACATGCGCATGGGCTACGGGCGCATCAACTATTTCCTTAACTCGCGTAACCCTTGGAACGTCCAGAGCGTGAGCGACCGAGTGTCATCTTTGCCGGCTATCGATCCACCTGACGCGTCGCAAGCGTATATCGGGGGTGTTGAACGCGGAGTGCGCCCGTTCACCGTTTACGACCCCCCGTTGTCAGCAATCCCGAACCCCGCTCGGCAGAACGTGTTCAATTGGCTTTTCACGATCAACGGGCTCGGACCTACGCCGAATCGCGAAGCGATGCACGCTGCTGGACTTTACTTTTCGCGTAACGAATCCACCGGTCCGTGGGGCGCATTTCCTGGAGTTGGAGGCGAGCCGCAGTCTCAACATCTGTGGTGCCGTCGCAATTACACATTGCTGGCGACGGACGGGGAATGGACCCGGCTATCAGCGGGCCAGCCGACACTCGACTCGGGGCCGTTGGTCGCCACCCGCAGTCCGTTGGCAAATCCCGGTACGGTCTCGCGATCGATGAGAATCGACGGGCCGGCGATCACTGGAACCGATCGCGACACAGGCTCGGCGTTGAACTATCAGTACCTGGTGGCTAGCGAGCCGCAAATCTCCGGCGGATTCGGCAGTACCCAGGACGAAACGCTGACCGATGTGCTGCATTACTACTGGAGTCATGATCTACGCGACAGCACCAACATTCCGCTGCGCAACTCGATCAAGACGACGCCGCGTAACCGCGCATTCTGGCAGCACATGTCGTCCTACATCGTGGGCTATGGTGTCAGTGCTTCGGTGGATGACCCTGCAAGAGTGCCGGCGCTGCGTACCGATTTCGACGCCCGCAATTCGATCGGTTGGCCTGAGGTAGGGCTTGAAAACTGTCGCCAGCTGGACGATAACGCGGACGACACGGCGCTCAATCCGAGCTGCTCCCACACCGTGGCGCCTTCGGGCAATCGCATTAACGACACCCTGCGCGCAGGGCTCGCGAGCGGCGGCGACTTCTTTTCCGCGACATCCCCGGCTGCATTGAAGTCTTCATTGCAGGCAGTGTTTGCCGCGATTGGGTCGGACAACGCCGCCGGCACATCGCCTGGGCTTTCCAGTTCCACCGTTGGGGCAGGAAATCTGATCATTCAGAGCGGATTCTTCACCAACACTTGGGACGGGTATGTCCGTGCATTTGATCAGCAAGCGTTGCTGGGGTTTCTGACCGCGGGTGGCGTGCAACCTGCGCCGGTCTGGACCATTAACTTCGCCACGCCCGCTGCTCGCCCGATCTTCACCTCGAGCGCAATCAATTCACCGGTGGCCTTTAACTGGACCAGCCTGACGGGGCCCCAAAGGGCTGCGTTGGATCCGAGTCTTCCCGCAGTGAGTAGTCCTGTTCTCGATTACTTGCGGGGCGATCAGTCGCAGGAGCTTCGCTTCGCGGGTGGACAGTTCCGCAACCGGACGAATTCGATCCTGGGCGACATTGTTGCATCGACACCGCTTTATTCGAAGTCGGCGGACCATGGATATTTGCGCCGGCCCGCAGCGTCTGTGGTGTTACCGGTAGGGGCGACGCAGGGCGACACGCTGTACGACGACTACGTGGTCTACAAGCGGACGTTGCGGACGCCGGTTGCAATGTTTGGCGCCAACGACGGTATTTTCCACGTGCTGGACGCCCGCGTAGGGCAAGTCACTAGCGGCCGCGAAGTCTTCGGCTTTGTTCCTCGCTCGCTGTACTTCACATTACGTGAGCTGACTTCGGCTGCGTATGCGCATCGGTTCTACGTCGACGGTCCGGTCATCGAGAGCGATATTTTCGACGGTACCGCGTGGAAGACGATTGCTATCGGCACCACCGGCGCGGGCGCCGCGGGGATGTTTGCGATCGACGTCACATCTCCGCAAAGTGGCTTTAGCGCAAGCAATGTGCTGTGGGACATCGTTCCTTCCGAGCATTCTGATCCCGATGTCGTCAGTGATCTGGGCAATGTGCTGCAGCCCGGCATTGTTGGCAGCGTTAAGGACTTATCGGCAGGCAACGGCGCCGGCCGCTGGGTCTACATGGTGGGTAACGGCTACGACAGCGTCAGCAAGCAGGCAACGCTGTTTGTATTCGATGCGTTCAACGGCAGCCTGCTGAAGACGATCAAGAGCAACGTGGGTAGTGCCTTGCCAGTCACGGCGCAGAACGGTCTGGGCGGCATCACGCCGGTATTCGACGGCAGCCGCAACATCATTGCGGTGTACGGCGGTGACAAGCTTGGCAATATGTGGAAGTTTGACTTCAGTTCCGGATATATCAACGATCCTGATGGAGCGGGCCCGATCAAGGGTTGGGAGATCTTCAATAAAGTGGGGGCACTTCCTGCGCCACTGTTCACGGCAACGGATGCGCTGAATGTTCCACAACCGATTTCGGCCGCACCGCGCATAACGCCGCACGGTATCTCCGGGCTGCACGTGGGATTTGGTACCGGCAAGCTGTTCGAACCCGGCGATCAGATCAGCACGCAACAGCAGGCCGTATACGTTCTGTGGGACAAAGGTCAGGTTCCGACCATTGCCAAGACAAGTCTGCAATCGATTGCCCTGCAGGACGCACCGTGGGATCACGACAACAATGTGATGACACCCAACATTGCCAACGGAGAGTTCAGGCGGTTGAAAGCGACCGATCTTGCAGCCTACGACTGGACACAGGAAGGCTTTTACATTCCGCTGAAGCTTGAGTTGGGTGCTAACGAAGGCGAGCGCATCCTGTCGCCGGGGATTTTCGATGCGGGTGTTCTGACGTTTACTTCCTTCCAGCAACAGGAAGCGGGTATCGACCTGTGCACGCCTGGCGGAACCTCGCACGTTTACCGCTTCAATCTGATCGGTGGTTTGGGTGAGGCAGGCTTTCTGGGTGTCAGCGGCCCGGTGGTGGGACGACGGGTGCAGCCGGGCTTGGTCAGTGCTGCTCCGCCGATTTACGAGCCTGTGGCGCCCACCGGAACGACGATGGAAAGCATGACTGCAGCGGAAGCAACGGCGATGATGAAGAGTCCGAAATACAAGCAGCAGTCGGGTCGCGCCACGCAAACAACTCCGGCTGGAACTTGTGCGCATATCGGCCTTAAAGTTGACGGCACGATGGCCCGCATTCCAACAGCTTGCGCGGGTTTGATGCCGCTCAGGACATGGCGGCCGGTTCGATGAGAAGGCGTATGTCGATTCGTTCGGCTCGCGGTTTCACCTTGATCGAGCTGATCATCACGATGGTGGTCATTGCAGTTCTGACCGCCATCGCGATTCCGAATTACACCGCTTACATTCAGCGGAGCAACCGATCCGAAGCGCGCAGCGCATTGCTGGAGGGTGCAACGTGGATGGAACGCTGGCGCACGCAGACAGGGGTTTACGGGAACACACAAGCCGCACCCACGGTTTCGCCTGCTGGATTTCCGTTCACCCAGGTGCCTGCTACGGGAACCGCAAAGTACACGATCGCGGCGCCGGCGATCACCGATCTCTTTGGGACTCGCTACACAATCACTGCTACTCCGGTCGGTGTGATGGCTACCGACCCGTGCGGCGCGTTTTCGATCAACGAGACGGGTCAGCGCTTGCCTGTAGCGCCCGCATACTGTTGGAGCCGCTAGCCGGTAGGTAGAAAACCGTCGCGTGGCATTATCGCCACGTGATTTCATCGCCCGAAGTTCGTATCGTTGAACCCATCAGCCGTGCCTCCGGCGCGGTTTGTTTGCCCGGCTCCAAGAGTATTTCCAACCGTGCACTGTTGCTATCGGCGCTGGCCGACAGCTCAACGGAGCTGGTGAACTGTCTCGACGCTGAAGACACACGCGTCATGCTTGATGCGTTACGCGGCCTTGGCGTCAAGACCGTGCAATACAAAACCGAACTGCATGTTCAGGGCTGCAGCGGCTCTTTTACGGAGCGCGAGGCTAGTCTTTTCGTAGGCAATGCGGGGACTGCATTCCGTTCGCTGACGGCGGTTCTCGCGTTCTCCGGCGGCAGATACCAGCTCGATGGCGTGGCACGCATGCGTGAGCGGCCGATTGCCGATCTGGTCGACGCGTTGAACCGTATCGGTGCACGAATCAGCTATCTCGGCGCGACCGGGTTTCCGCCGTTGCTGATTGCGCCTGCGCATTCGCTGTCGGGCGATCGGGTAGTGATCAAGGCCGATGTATCGAGTCAGTTCCTCAGCGGCCTGTTGATGTCGGCACCGTTGATCGCCCCGGACCACGGGTTACGGATTTCGGTTGACGGTCCTCTGATCTCGGAGCCGTATGTCGAGCTCACGCTGTCGCTGATGAAACACTTTGGTGTGAGCGTCACGCGAGAGGCGAATGACTACGTCGTGCCGAAGGCCCGCTACCGTTCACCCGGCATGTTTTTAGTCGAGGGCGATGCTTCGAGCGCGTCGTACTTTCTTGCGTTGGGAGCTATTGGCGGCGGCCCGGTCCGGGTCGAGGGTGTGGGACGCGATAGTGAGCAGGGGGATGTGCAGTTCGCCGATGCACTTTCTCAAATGGGGGCGCTAATCACCTTTGGTGAACAGTACGTCGAGGCCCGTGGTCCTTCAACCGGACAGTTTCGCGCGCTTGACCTCGATTGCAACCATATTCCAGACGCAGCGATGACGCTCGCAATGGTGGCGCTGTTCGCCGACGCACCGAGCACGTTGCGCAACATCGGTTCGTGGCGCGTGAAGGAGACAGACCGCATCGCGGCGATGGCGACAGAGCTGCGCAAGGTTGGCGCCACGGTCGATGCAGGCGCCGACTGGATTCGCATCGCTCCGCCCGAACACTGGCGCGAGGCCACGATCGATACGTACGATGATCATAGGATGGCAATGTGCTTTTCGCTCGCAGCTGCCGGCGGGGTGCGCGTGCACATTCGCAATCCGCAGTGTGTCGCGAAGACATTTCCCGATTACTTTGATCGATTCGCAGCGCTGGTGCGGCAATGAGTGCGGTACCGGTGATCGCAATTGATGGGCCGACGGCATCGGGTAAAGGCACGATCGCGCAGCGCGTGGCAGACGCGCTCAAGTTTCATTATCTGGACAGCGGCTCGCTGTATCGGTTGGTGGCGTGGAGTGCATTGCAGGAGCCGGGCAGCGATGCTGATGAGGCGCGCCTCGTTTCGATCGCGCGAAAGCTTGCGCCTGTGTTCTCCAATGGGCGGGTCAGGCTTGATGGCAACGACGTCACCGATGCGATCCGCAGTGAAGACGTCAGCAGCGTCGCTTCCAAGATCGCGGTGTGTCCCAGCGTCCGGCAGGCCTTGCTCGACCTGCAACGTGCGCAGCGCCGGCCGCCGGGATTGGTTGCAGATGGCCGCGACATGGGCACCATTGTTTTTCCGGATGCATGCCTCAAGATTTACCTCACCGCGAGCCTGTCGGCGCGCGCGACGCGACGCTATAAGCAGTTGATCGAAAAAGGATTTCCGGCTACTATCGATGCCCTTTCGCAGGATCGGGTCGAACTCGAGATACAAGCTCGAGACGAGCGTGATTCGCAGCGAGAGGCGGCACCATTAAAACGAGCAGACGACGCGTATTTGATTGATTCGTCCGAGCTTGATGCAGACGAAGTGGTTGCGTTGGTGATGGACTGGTCGCGAGACCGATTGCAGCACAGGATTTGAATAAAACGGGCAGCCGGGACATCCCGCTGCATTGATTAACACCGCTTTTGGCGCAATGCCGAAGCGAGATGTTTTAACCAGAGGTTTCACAAATTCGGCATGGCTTCCTTACAAACTCAAAGCGGTAAAAGCGGGAATTTCATCAATCGGCAAGGCAGTGAATCGTTTGATGCCGAATCGTTCGCTGCGCTCTTCGAAGAGAGCCTGAATCGTCAGGAAATGAAGCAGGGCGAGGTGATCACAGCGGAAGTGATCCGGGTTGACTACAACTTCGTCGTCGTAAACGCGGGCCTCAAATCCGAGGCGTATATCCCGCTCGAGGAATTCAAGAGTGACAACGGCGAGCTCGATGTAAAGCCTGGCGATTTCGTGTCAGTTGCCATCGAGTCGCTGGAGAACGGCTACGGTGACACCATTTTGTCGCGGGACAAAGCCAAGCGCCTGTCCGCGTGGATGAATCTTGAAAAAGCGCTGGAGTCTGCCGAACTGGTAGCGGGCACCATCACCGGCAAGGTCAAGGGTGGCCTGACCGTGATGATCAATGGCATTCGCGCCTTTTTGCCAGGTTCGCTGGTCGATACACGGCCGGTCAAGGACACCACGCCATTCGAAGGCAAGACGATGGACTTCAAGGTCATCAAGCTTGATCGAAAGCGCAACAACGTTGTCGTATCGCGCCGTGCAGTGGTCGAAGCCAGCATGGGCGAAGAGCGCGCGAAGCTGCTGGGCAACCTGAAAGAGGGTGCGATCGTTCAGGGAACTGTGAAGAACATTACCGACTACGGCGCTTTTGTTGACCTGGGTGGCATCGACGGCCTGTTGCATATCACCGATCTTGCATGGCGCAGAGTGCGTCACCCGAGCGAGGTGGTGCAGGTTGGCCAGGAGATCACGGCCAAGGTACTCAAGTTCGATCAGGAAAAAAATCGCGTCTCGCTCGGCGTCAAGCAGCTCGGCGAAGACCCGTGGGTCGGTCTTGCGCGCCGCTATCCGCAAGGCACGCGGTTGTTCGGCAAGATCACCAATATCACCGACTACGGCGCATTCGTTGAGATCGAAGCGGGCATCGAGGGGCTGGTGCACGTCTCCGAAATGGACTGGACCAATAAGAACGTTGACCCGAAGAAAGTGGTCAACCTCGGAGATGAAGTCGAGGTGATGGTGCTCGAGATCGACGAAGACCGCCGTCGCATTTCTTTAGGCATGAAGCAGTGCAAGCCAAACCCTTGGGATGACTTTGCGCAGCAGCACAAGAAAGGCGACAAGGTGGGTGGAGCAATCAAGTCGATTACCGACTTCGGTGTGTTCATCGGCCTGCCCGGCGGCATTGATGGCCTTGTGCATCTGTCTGATCTATCGTGGTCGGAACCCGGCGAAGAAGCGGTCCGTCGCTACAAGAAGGGCGATGAGATCGAAGCGATGGTGCTTGCAATCGACACCGAGCGCGAGCGTATTTCGCTTGGCGTCAAGCAGATGTCTGGCGATCCGTTCACGAACTTTGCCGCCGGAAATGACAAGGGCTCGATGGTCGACGGCACGGTTAAATCAGTTGATGCAAAAGGCGCGGTGATCGACCTCGGCAGCGATGTCGAAGGTTTCTTGCGTGCCTCCGAGATCGCGGCCGATCGCGTCGAAGACGCTCGCAATCACTTGAAGGAAGGCGAGGCGGTGCATGCGATGGTCATCAACATCGATCGCAAGAACCGGATCATCAACCTGTCGGTGAAGGCAAAAGACAGCGCCGACACCACGGCAACGATGGAGCGGATGCAATCGGAAGCGCAGACCGGGACCACCAATCTTGGGGCGTTGCTGAAAGCGAAGCTGGATAACAAGTAAATCGGGGCGCCGGTGCTTTGCACTGGCGGCTGATGTCATGAAAACCATGACTAAATCCGAGTTGATTGCGCGGTTGGCCGAGCGCAATCCGAGGCTGGTCGCACGCGATGCAGACGAAGCCGTTGCGACGATGCTCGATGCGATGACCGAAGCCCTGGCAACCGGGCAGCGCATCGAAATTCGCGGCTTTGGCAGCTTTGCATTGAACTACCGGCCGCCACGGGTCGGCCGCAATCCCAAGTCGGGTGACCGTGTGCAGGTTCCAGCCAAACACGTTCCGCACTTCAAGGCGGGCAAGGAGCTGCGCGAGCGTGTCGATGGGCACGACTCTGTCGCTCCGCTTGAAAGCGTGCAGGGCGACGGCGCGGACGAGTAACCCGCCACGGGCAAAAAGCCGCGACATGTCCGCGGCTTTTTTTTGAGTTGCATTCCCTACAATCAGCACTTGGCAACGTCCGAGGGCGTGTACGCATGAAGCTGCTCGCATGGATACTCAAACTGGGATTCTTTCTCTTGGTGCTGTGGTTTGCGCTTAAGAACACCACGCCCGTACCGGTTCGATTCAGCGCAGAGATCGTGTGGGAGCATGTGCCGCTGATTCTTGTGATGCTGGTGTGCGTTGCCATAGGCACTTTGCTGGGTGCACTGGCTCTTTCGCTGCCGATCTACAGGATGCGTCGTGAGGTGACACAGTTTCGGCGCGTGTCGGCAATGCCGTCCTCGGCAGAGTCCGCGGATGAGCGGGTGGCCAGTGCCGCGCGCCGGTCCGGCGCTGTTGGCGAACTTGAAACGGGCGATCGGATTTGACAGTGTCACTGCCAGTAGCGGTCGCGTGAATGGAAATTGAGCTTTGGTTTCTGTTGTCACTCCCGTTGCTGTTCGCGATGGGCTGGCTGGCACGGGGTTTCGAGTCAAAGGTTCGTGAGACCGATAACGCCGCACTCCCGCGCTCGTACTTCCGTGGCCTTAACCATTTGCTGAACGATCAGCCCGACAAGGCAATTGATGCGTTCATCGAAGTTGTCAGACTTGATCCTGAAACAATCGAGTTGCATCAAGCGCTTGGCAACCTGTTTCGACGACGCGGCGAGTTCGATCGAGCGGTGCGCATTCACACGCACCTGCTGAACCGCGCCGATCTGCCAGCGCAGCAGCGCCTGATGGCGCTCAATGAGCTCGGGCAGGACTATGCAAAGGCGGGTCTTCTGGATCGCGCCGAAGATGCGTTTGTCCAATTACTCGAGGACCGCAATCATCGATTCGACGCGCTGCGCGCGCTGTTGCGGATCTACCAGATGGAGCGTGAGTGGTTGAAAGCGGTCGAGTCGGCGCGTCGGCTCGAACGTGAGGCCGGCGAATCCCATTACATTGCGATCGCGCATTATTACTGCGAACTCGCGAGCGACGCGCTCGCTCGCGGCAAACTCGATGAAGCGCAGCAGGCAATCGATGAGGCAATTGCAGCGAACCGGAAGTCGATCCGGGCCTTGGTTCTCGCTGGCGATATCGCCGCGAGGCGCGGAGACTCTGATGAGGCGCTGCAACAGTGGCGCAAGGTGGAGAGCGCATCTGCGGAGCACGTGCCGCTGATTGCGGCACAGGTAGCCGATACGCTGGCGGCCGAAGGGAACCAAACCGATGCACTCAAGTGGCTTGAGCGCATGCTGCTCGACGCGCCTTCAATAGATTTGCTGGACATTGCCGCTCAGCGAGCCACGGCGTGGCGCGGCCCGGTTGCCGCTGAAGCACTGATCGCGCGCGAGACGCAGCGCGTGCCGTCGCTGCTTGGATTCGAGCGCTTGCTTGAAGCGCGGCTGGCAGTGACACAACAGGCGGGTCGCAACGACGATGAGTTGAAACTGCTGAGCTCACTGCTGCGCAATCACACCCAGAAACTGGCGCGCTACCGTTGCAGCAAGTGCGGCTTTCGCGCGCGGGAGTATCACTGGAATTGCCCGGGCTGTTCGAGCTGGGATACTTATCCGCCGCGTCGTCTTGAGGAACTGGATCTGGCGTGACCCCTTCGGCACGCAGTGCGTTTCCTACTATCGAGCAAACCATTGGCAACACGCCGCTGGTTAGATTGCAGCGCATTGCTGGTGATGCCAATGTTCGCCGCAATAACGTCATTCTGGGCAAGCTGGAAGGCAACAATCCCGGGGGCTCGGTCAAGGATCGTGCTGCCTGGTCGATGATCGCGCGCGCGGCAGAGCGCGGACAGATAAAGCCTGGCGATCGCCTGGTTGAAGCGACCAGTGGTAACACCGGCATTGCCCTGGCGATGATTGCTGCGATGACCGGCTATCGGATGACGCTGATCATGCCGGATAACCTGAGCTCGGAGCGCCGCGCGAGCATGCGTGCCTACGGTGCCGAGCTGATATTGACGCCTGCAGCCGAAGGTGGCATGGAGTACGCGCGCGACCGGGCGCTTGAAATGCATACGCGCGGCGACGGATTGGTGCTGGATCAGTTTGCCAACGCCGATAACCCGCGCGCGCATTACGAAACGACAGGGCCGGAAATCTGGCGTGACACGAACGGACAAATTACGCACTTTGTCAGCGCGATGGGTACCACGGGAACAATCATGGGGGTTTCGCGTTTTTTAAAGGAGAAAAATCCGTCTGTCCAGATTGTTGGCGCGCAACCGGCAGAAGGCTCGCAGATCCCGGGTATTCGTAAATGGGCGCCGCTTTATCTACCAAAAATATTCGACGTTGCACGCGTCGACGATATCGAATCGGTCACGCAACATGACGCAGAAGTGATGGCCCGGCGTCTCGCGGCCGAGGAGGGGATCTTCGGAGGAATCTCGTCAGGCGGCGCCTGTGCGATCGCGTTGCAAATCGCGGCCGAGGTCGACAATGCAGTAATTGTTTTTGTCGTATGCGATCGAGGTGATCGTTACCTATCGACCGGCGTATTCCCTGACTAATCGCGCTCGAGATTCACGCAACCGCAACTGGAATCTTTCCAATCTTCGCTTGCCACTCGCGCGGACCGGTCTGATGCACGGACGTGCCGTCCGCGCTGACCGCGACAGTGACGGGCATGTCACGCACTTCGAATTCGTAAATCGCTTCCATACCAAGATCTGCAAACGCGACCACGCGCGCGCTCCTGATCGCCTTGCTGACGAGGTAGGCAGCACCGCCGACCGCCATTAAGTAAGCACTGCGGTGCTTGCGGATTGCATCGATGGCTACCGGACCGCGCTCGGCCTTGCCGATCATCGCGATCAATCCGGTGTGTGCCAGCATCATTTCCGTGAACTTGTCCATGCGTGTCGCAGTCGTGGGCCCGGCGGGGCCAACGACTTCGTCGCGGACCGGATCAACCGGCCCGACGTAGTAGATGACTCGATTGCGAAAATCAACGGGCAACGGTTCATTTCGCGCCAGCATGTCGGCGATGCGCTTGTGTGCCGCATCCCGACCGGTGAGCATTTTTCCATTGAGCAGCAGCGTCTGCCCCGGCTTCCAGGCCGCCACCTGTTCGTGCGTGAGTGTGTCAAGGTCAATGCGGGTGCTTCGGTTGGTGTCGGGCTGCCAGTTCACGTCGGGCCACGTGTCGAGTGATGGCGGGTCGATATACGCCGGTCCGGAGCCGTCAAGCACGAAGTGCACATGCCGCGTCGCTGCGCAGTTTGGAATCATCGCGACCGGCTTGCCTGCCGCATGGGTCGGATACATTCTTATCTTGATGTCCAGAACCGTGGTCAACCCGCCCAACCCCTGCGCCCCGATGCCCAAAGCGTTGACCTTGTCATACAGTTCGAGTCGCAGCCGCTCGATGTCGGTCTGCGCGCCTCGCTGGCGCAGGTCAAACATATCAATGTCTTCCATCAACGCTTCTTTGGCGAGCAGCATTGATTTTTCGGCCGTGCCGCCGATGCCGATCCCGAGCATGCCGGGAGGACACCAGCCGGCGCCCATTGTGGGCACAGTTGCCAGTACCCAATCGACAATGGAGTCACTCGGATTCAGCATCACAAACTTGCTTTTGTTTTCGGAGCCGCCGCCTTTTGCTGCGACGGTCACGTCGACGATGTCGCCTGGAACAAGCTGAACGCTGATCACCGCCGGCGTATTGTCGCCTGTGTTCTTGCGACCGAATTCGGGTGGGTCGACGATCGAAGCGCGCAGCAAGTTGTCAGGGTTGCTGTAGCCGCGTCGAACGCCTTCGTTAACGGCGTCTTCGAGTGAGCCCGCGAAGCCATCGAGCTGCACGTTCATGCCGATTTTCAGAAACACGTTGACGATGCCCGTGTCCTGACAAATCGGCCGCTTGCCTTCCGCACACATTCTTGAGTTGGTCAGGATCTGAGCAATCGCGTCTTTCGCCGCGGCGCTCTGCTCGCCCTCATAGGCGCGGGCAAGGTGGCTGATGTAATCGGCCGGGTGGTAATAGCTGATGTACTGCAGCGCTCCGGCAATGCTTTCGATCAGATCGGCGGCTCGGATGATTGTCATCAGTGTTCTCTGGCAGCCCTGCCGGCTCCCATCATCAGGCGATCGGTGCCTGCAACCGCCATCGCTGACAGCAGAAACGTCACATGAATCACCGTCTGCGCAATCAGAACCTTCGGTTCGTAATTGACCGCATTGATAAACGTCTTCAAAAGGTGAATGGAACTGATTCCGATGATTGCTGTTGCGAGCTTGACCTTGAGCACGCTGGCGTTCACATGCGATAACCATTCGGGTTGATCTGGATGGTTCTCCAGATACATGCGTGACACGAAGGTTTCATACCCTCCGACGATCACCATGATCAGAAGATTGGAGATCATCACCACATCGATCAGCGCCAGGACCACCAGCATGATGACCGTCTCGTTGAGCTCCGGAGTGACCGTGTTGACGTAGCCGATGCTCTTGATCAGCAGCGCCAGCGCGGCCTGATCGCCGAAGGCGGCCTTGATCAGGTGCACCAGCTCGACCCAGAAGTGATACACGTAAACAAGCTGCGCCAGGATCAGCCCGGCATAAAGCGGCAGCTGAAGCCAGCGCGAGGCAAAAATCAGGCGCGGCACGAGCGGGATAGGGCGGGCTGCGAGGCGCTCGAGTTCAGAGGTGGACATGTGGAAACCGGGGCGGGGTCAGAGCGAAATTCTAGCGGCTTCCGACCCTTGCGCCGCGCCAAGCCCGCCCCCATATTTCTGATTGGCAGAACTGGGGCGATGTTCAGTTGTCGAAAGCGCTGAACGCAGACAGGTAATCCGGAGTTTCGATGTAAGCAGAGATCGATTTAAGCGAAGATTGAAGTAAGCACTCAGCGCTTGCTGTTGCACCCAGTCGGGCTTGTTAGACTGATTAGTTATGTGCGGTCACTCTAGGAGAAGATTTTATGAAACGTATCGCTCTGTTCGTTTTGACGAACCTTGCGATCATGGCCGTCCTGGTGTTGTTCCTGACCGTCTTGTCATCGGTCTTCGGGATCAACTTCAACCTGGGCGGCCAGACGCTGAACATCGGCAGTCTGGCGATCTTTTCGCTGGTGGTCGGTTTCACCGGTGCATTTATCTCGCTGCTGCTGTCCAAGACGATGGCCAAGTGGTCGACGGGCGCGCAGGTCATTGGCCAGCCGTCCAACGCCATGGAATCGTGGCTGATCGACACTGTGCGGCGTCATGCCGAAAAAGCGGGTATCGGCATGCCTGAGGTTGCGATTTTTGAGGGTGACCCGAATGCCTTTGCGACCGGCGCGTTCAAGAACAGTGCGCTAGTGGCCGTGTCGACCGGGTTATTGCAGTCGATGAGCAAGGAAGAGGTCGAAGCTGTTCTGGGCCACGAGATTTCTCATATCTCCAACGGCGACATGGTGACAATGACATTGTTGCAGGGTGTGCTGAACACGTTTGTTGTATTCCTGTCGCGCGTCATTGGCTATGTAGTGGACCGCATGATTCTGCGCAATGAAGGCTCCGGGCCGGGTATCGGCTATTACCTGACAACCATCGTGCTCGACATCGCGCTCGGATTCTTGGCTGCGATCGTGGTCGCGTGGTTTTCGCGTCGACGCGAGTTCCGCGCGGACGCGGGTGCCGCAGCGCTGATGGGAAGCAATCGTCCGATGATCAATGCGTTGGCACGATTGGGTGGGCAGGAGCCGGGACAATTGCCGCAGCAGGTCCAGACGTTTGGCATCAACGGCCGTCCAAGCGGATTGATGGCGCTTTTTTCCAGCCATCCACCGATAGAGATGCGTATTGCGGCCTTGCAAAGCGTGCGATAACAACTCGACCAACGCCATTTACAGAGGCCGGAAAATTTCCGGCCTTTTTTACGTCTGCGTGACTCTGCGACGTGAGACATTCGCTGCGAGCCATGCGAGAGCAATTGCAGTGATTGCAAGTGCGACCGTCGCTGCCTCCCAGAATCCCAGTGGCCCGCGCGGGGGTCCAAATGGGGTGACGTGAAGCGCGATCCACCAGCCGCCAACCAGTCCGATGCCCCATAGCGCCACACCGTAGATCACCATCGGCCATAGCGTGCTTTTGTAGCCACGCAGCGCAAAGCCACAGACGCCCTGGGCCGCATCGAATACGTGAAAAACTGCAGCCCAGCCCATTAAGGAAAGGGCGACCGCGGTCACTGCAACATCGTTGGTGTAGAGCTCAACAATGGGTTCGCGCACCAGCCACACAATGGCGGCGCTTGCGATGGAAATGCTGATTGCCAACCGAAAACCACGCAGCGCGGCTGAGCGCGCGGCACGCGCGTCGTTGGCACCCAGCGATTGCGCGACCAGTACGCTGGTTGAAACTCCCAGTGCGAGCGGCATCATGAACAGAAGGGCAGCCAGGTTGCCGACGATCTGATGGCCCGCGACTGCAGCGGTACCGAGGCGTGCGATCAGTACGGCCATGAAAGTAAATGATGTGACTTCAAACAGCATCGAAAGCCCAATTGGAATGCCAAGTTTCAACAGTCCACGCTGACTTGACCAGCGGGGCGGCTGGACCCTCTCGCTGTGAAAGCGCTGGAAGTACGGATGCAAGCGCCAGACTGCAAGGCTCAAAGCCAACGTTATCCATGCCAGCACCGCCGTCGCGACGCCAGCACCCGCGCCGCCCATTGCCGGGATAGGCCCAGCACCCGACATGAAGATCGCATTCAGCGGCACCTTGAGCGCGAGTGCAAACACATTGATCCACATCGTGATCTGGGGCCGCGAAACCGCTGCATTCAGAGCAACGAAAACCCGTGCTCCCAAAGCTGCGGGAAGCCCGATTGCGATTGCATAAAGGTAGGTGGTGGCTATCGATGCAACCGCATCGTCAGCGCGCGAGAAATCAAGCCATACGTCGGTCGCCAGCACGAAAGGCAAACCAATGAGCGTGAGGAATATCGACAACCATAGGGCCTGCTGCAAATCATCGCCAATTGCGCGCCAGCGCTGCGCCCCGTAGTGCTGGCCGGCAATGGGTGACAGCGCCTGCAGGACGCCCATCAGTCCGATGTACGCCGAAATGTAAATGGCAGAGCCCAGTGCGACCGCTGCAAGATCAGTTGCAGACAGGCGACCCGCCATGATGGTGTCAATGGTGCCCGCTCCCACGACTGCGAGATTGGCCACGAGCAGCGGCCATCCAAGCGTGAAGAACGCGCGCGTCGATATATCTGGAGCGCGATGAGCTGCAGTGGAAGGCGCCGGTGTCACGTGCTCAGCTCACCGTTCGTTGCCGCGCCCGTTTAAACCTGTGCAAGTTATTGCGTACGACACTACCGGTCACGAACCCACACGCGAAAAACTTCGTCGTATCTTGCGCGACGTGTGAATTCGTATGCGACCTTCCAGCCAATTAACGGCTCGTCGTCGAATGTCGTCCGTTCACTGTCGCGCTGAATGGCAACGCGACATGGCACCGCAGCGAACTGCGGCCCGAATCTCAGCCCACCGTGATACGCGAGCATTGCACGAATGCCGACCGGCACATGATGGCTCTGCACGCAGCTATCGCCTGCAACGCGCCTGACCTGTTGGGCCAGCACGGTCGCAGTTGATGCATACGAGCGCGTGTACTCAATCGGCACGCTATAAAGCGAGACCACTACAACCCAAACGGTGGCAAGGCCACCAGCAGCCAGAAACGGGCCGCGCCAAAGCATCTTGGGTCGCACACGGATGCGCCAGACAGCGAGAAATATCCACATCGCAGTTGCAAACAGGGCAATCAGGGTAGGCAGCACTGGGGCCTCGGGATCCAATCCGGGGACAAGCCGGGCGACCGATGTAGCCATCTTGGGCGGGCTGCCGACGTTCCACGCGCCAAAGTAGAGCCAGATTGCAATCAGCGCGAGAGTAAAGAGCGCAAGCGAGAACCAATCGATTGCATCATCGGCTGCGCGGCGCAGTGTCGAGACACTGAACGCACCAAGGACTACGAGAGCCGGCACCGCCGCAATCAGTTCCCGGTCACTGGGTTCGACCGTGATCAGTAGTGCGCCCAACGCGCTGAGTGTCAGCAGCAGCGGCAATAGCACGTGCGGGCGCCGTAGAAAGTTGCGCCATGAATAAAGCGTCCACAGTGCAAAGGGCCACACCGGCCACGTGTACCAGCCAATATTGCGTATCAGCCACAGCAAATTGTCAGCGCTTGGAATCTGCAGCTGACGCGCATTCCATGCCCACCAGGCGTCGAAGTAAAGGACCGCTTCGGATGTGGCGATGCCAGCCGCAATGGGCCACGCGGTAAAAAGCGCGGCTGCGACAGCGAGCATGCCGACTGCGCGAAGTGCCCGGTGCCTGCCAAACGAAACGACGAAAATGGTGGCGGCAATTGACGACGCGACGGCCGGAACCATGCCGCGTGTCAGCGCGATTGCGGCCAGTACAGCGCCTGCGCTAAGTGCTCCAATCCACGGTTTGTCCAGCGACACGGCAAGCGCAAGAAGCAGCAATGCGATGCATCCGAACAGCGCAGTCTCGGCGACTGTTTCGTGCATTCTTAGAACGATGCCGATTGTCGCGAGCATCAAGAGCACTGCGATGTTGGCAAGCATGCGTCCGTAATCGCGGGGGTTTGCCTCCCCACCGAAGGCGAATGCAACGGGCTGCGCCTCGGGACGCCGAGCCAGCCGGTAGGTTGCATGCCATAAGCTGGCTGCCGCGATAAACAGCCAAAGTACGGACACAAGTCTTGCAGCGGCAATGTCTCCGAGAAGGCCGCCAAAGAGGCGAATCATCAGCGCGCCGATCCAAAATGGCAGCGGTCCTTCTTCTGCCACCGTTTCCCCAACCACCGATGGCAACCACCACTCGACCCAACTTCCTTGAGCCATGGTCCACATCACGCCGAAGGCCGACGCATCCTCGAGACTCCATGGATCACGCCCGATCAATCCGGGAATGATGTACGCGGCAAACACGCCAAAGAGCATCCAGCGCGGCAGCTTGGCCGCCGCCGCTTGAGAAACGCGGGCCGGCGAGGGGCGGTGTTCAAAACTCATTCAAAGCACGGCCTGCAGAGGCGCAAGAACGCGGGAACAAGGCGCTGCAGAAATCGAAAGCCAACGGAAGCTGCAGCAATTAAAAGGGCAGCCGAAGCTGCCCTTTTATGCTCAGCGTGCGCAAATCAACGGCGCCTGGCATCCGCTTTGGCCTTGGTGGCCTCGACCGCGGCTGCGTTGACCGCTTCGGTCTTCGCCGCAAATTTCTGGCGAAATTTTTCGACGCGGCCGGCTTCGACGATCCGGGTTTGAGCACCGGTGTAAAAAGGGTGCGATTCGGACGACGTGTCCAGCTTGAACAGCGGATAGGTCTTGCCGTCGACCTCGATCGTCTCACGCGATTGCAAAGTGGACCGGGTGATCAGTTTAAAGTCGTTTTGCATGTCCTGAAACACGACTTCGCGGTATTCGGGATGAATATTCTGTTTCATCGTAAGCCTCTATGAATTCGTTGCGGCCGCCAGTCGCAGCCCCTGGCTCGACCACGTACCGCGATGGAAGGCGCGGATTATCCGGGTTTTACAGGGACGGGGCAAGCAAGGCGAGCGGGCAAGCGTGGTGGAGCGACACGAAGCCTAACCACCCCGCCTCATCATGTCGAAGAACTCAGCGTTGTTCTTGGTCGCTTTCATTTTGTCGAGCAAGAATTCCATGGCCTCGATCTCGTCCATTCCATAGAGCAGCTTGCGCAGAATCCAGACTTTTTGCAGGATCTCCGGCTTGAGCAGCAGCTCTTCTTTCCGGGTGCCCGACCGGTTGACGTTGAGCGCCGGGTAGACGCGCTTTTCGGCGAGCCGGCGTTCCATGTGAATTTCCATGTTGCCCGTGCCCTTGAACTCCTCGTAAATCACGTCGTCCATGCGCGAGCCGGTGTCGATCAGCGCGGTGGCAATGATCGTCAACGACCCGCCTTCCTCGATGTTGCGGGCGGCGCCGAAAAAGCGCTTCGGCCGTTGCAGCGCGTTGGCGTCAACACCACCCGTCAGTACCTTGCCAGACGCGGGAATCACGGTGTTGTAAGCGCGCGCCAGGCGCGTGATCGAGTCAAGCAGAATCACGACGTCCTTCTTGCTTTCAGCCAAACGCTTCGCTTTCTCGATCACCATTTCAGCGACCTGTACGTGGCGCGTCGCCGGCTCGTCAAATGTCGAAGCCACAACTTCGCCGCGCACCGAGCGCTGCATTTCGGTGACCTCCTCAGGCCGCTCGTCGATCAGCAGGACGATCAACACAATATCCGGATGATTAGCGGCGATCGCGTGCGCAATGTGTTGCATCAGAACCGTCTTTCCGGACTTCGGACTTGAAACCAGCAAGCCGCGTTGCCCCTTGCCAATTGGCGCAATCAGGTCGACCAGCCGCCCGGTCATGTTTTCGTCGCCCTTCATGTCGCGCTCGAGGATCAGCGGCTCGTCGGGGAAGAGCGGCGTCAGGTTCTCGAACAGGATGCGGTGCTTGGTCGAGTCCGGCGCCTGGTCGTTGACCTTATCAACCTTGACCAGCGCGAAGTACCGTTCTCCGTCCTTTGGAGTCCGCACTTCGCCTTCGATCGAGTCGCCGGTGTGCAGATTGAAACGCCGAATCTGCGACGGCGAGATATAGATGTCGTCGGTGCTCGCGAGATACGAAGTCTCCGGTGAGCGCAGAAAGCCGAAGCCGTCGGGCAACACTTCAAGTGTGCCGTCACCGAAAATCTGCTCGCCGCCTTTGGCGCGTTTTTTCAGGATTGCAAACATCAATTCCTGCTTGCGCATCCGGTTGGCGTTATCGATTTCGAGACCGATAGCCATTTCAAGCAGTTGCGATACGTGCAGTGCTTTTAATTCTGATAAGTGCATAGAGTCGCTAGAGAAATATGGGGCGCGTGGTGATGAAAAGCGCGCCCGCGGGGAGGGCGGTGGACCGTTGACGTCCACCGGTGAATGTAATTAAAGGTTGCTGTCGATAAATGCAGTCAGTTGCGATTTTGAAAGGGCGCCTACTTTGGTGCCGACGACCGCGCCGTCTTTGAACATCATCAAGGTTGGAATTCCCCGGATGCCGTACTTCGCCGGAGTCGCCTGATTTTCATCCACGTTGAGCTTGGCTACGGTGACCTTGCCCTGATACTCCTTGGACACCTCATCAAGGATCGGCGCAATCATCCGGCAGGGGCCGCACCATTCGGCCCAGTAATCGACAAGCACTGGGCTCGAAGATTTCAGAACGTCAGCCTCGAAAGCCGAATCGCTGGTGTATTTGATTTCACTCATTTGAGTCCTCTCACTTGCGTGCGCTTAGCGGTGCACCGCAGTCAGAAAGAAGAAGCTTGGTTCAGGATTTGGCGGCGCAAGACTGAATTGCAAGACCTTACGGCGAAGCCCAATTGTCAACCCGGTCGCCAGTGTTGGCTTGCGCCTTGGCTTGCATGGTATCACCTTCAATGCAATTGGAAAGCGTCAAGCGCGCGTTCTGGTACCTACAATGGCCGCTTTTCATCGCTCCAGATGCAACGCGACGTCCTTTTTGAGTTGCTGAACCGGTCTCCGGGCGCTGTTTTCGTAGTCACGCCCAATCGACGACTTTCCCGTGCGATTAGTGCCGAGTTCGATGGCAACCAGGCCAGCCAAGGCCTAACGGTTTGGCAGACACCGCAGGTCTTGCCGTTCGCTGCGTTCGTTGCGAAGTTGCACGACATGGCGCAGCACACTCCGGATTTGGCAGATGTACGTGCGCCGCTTACACGTGTGCAGGAACGCGCTGTGTGGGAGGGCGTGATTGCCGACAGCGGCCTTGGACTGCTGCCATCAGCGGTAGCCGCGGCGTTGGCCGCGAATGCGTGGATGCTCGCGCATCAGTGGAATGTTGCAACCCGTGTGCGGCAATACACCGCGGTGGCAGACACGCGCGTTTTCACAACGTGGACTGACGAATATCAGCGCCGCGTCACAGCGATGGCCGCAACCGATGCCGCTCGCCTGCCCGACGTGATGCGCGCGTTTATTGATTCAGGAGCCGTTGCAGCCCCCGAGCACGTTGTGCTGGCCGGTTTCGAAGACACGACTGCGCAGCAGCAACGATTTTTTGATGCATTGCAGGCGCGTGGCACCGTCTGCGAGCGACTTGAGCCTTCCCGGCACGACGCCACGCCGCTGCGTGCGAGCTGCCTTGATGTGCGCGATGAAAACAAGAGAATGGCTGATTGGGCAACTGCGCGCATCGCTGCCGATCCGGGCGTGCGCGTCGGCGTTGTGGTGCCCGACTTGACGACACGCCGCCGGTCGTTGGTGGCGGCACTCGACGCCGCGCTGATGTCTGATCGACTCGTGAAACCGGCAAGTGTGCGGCCTTATACGGTATCGCTTGGTGGATCGCTGTCAGATGTCGCACTCGTCGCTTTCTATCTGCGTCTGCTGCGATTACCGCTTGTCACCGTTGAGTTTGAGGAGGCGAGCGTGGTCTTGCGCTCGCCGTATTTCACCGGTGCAGCGGATGAGCGCGCCGCTCGTGACGTGCTGGACGCACAATTGCGCCGACGCTGTCGGAGCTCGCTTAACTTCGATCAGCTTTTTGAGGCGGCACAAGCTTCTGCGCGTGAGACCGGGGTGAACGTTGGGCAGCTGCTCGCTGGTCTTCGCACGCTGAATCAATGGCGGCGACAGTATGCGAATCGTTCTCGCATGCCATCGGAATGGGCGGGTGCATTTGCCCAGTTGCTGGGATCCATCAACCTACCGTCAGGAGCGGATCGCGCGCTCGACTCGGCTGAGTATCAGGCGCGCGCGCGGTGGCAGGAATCGCTTGGTGAGTTTGCTGCGCTTGATCGAGCCATTCGGCGAATCAGCGCGGCCGACGCGATGCGCCATCTGGAAAACATTGCGGGCGAGGCAGTGTTTCAGCCTGAAGGCGGGACACCGCCCGTGCAGGTGCTCGGAGTACTCGAGGCCAATGGGCTGACATTCGATCATCTGTGGGTGATGGGACTCACCGCCGATGCGTGGCCGCCTCCCGCGCGGCCCGATGCGTTGTTGCCTGTGGAATTGCAGCGTGCCGTCGGGATGCCTGGTGCCAGCGCGGCAACGGAGTTGCAGCGTGCGCGACGACAGTTACAGCAACTGCTGCAATCGGCACCCGAAGTCATCGTCAGCCATGCCACGGTCGAGGCCGATCGGAAGCTTGCCCCGAGCCCGCTGATCGCCACGTTTGCACAATATGCGCCACCGAAGCGCGCGGCACGGTTGATCGATGCGATCGCGTCGGTGAGATTGACGGCGACCTTGGATGCGATTGCCCCGCCCCTGATGCGCAAATCGCCGCTCGAGCCGATGGGCGCGGCGCCGCCGATTCCGCTGCGTGGTGGAGCTTCCGTTCTTCAGAATCAGGCAGCGTGTCCGTTCCGCGCGTTCGCAACGCACCGGCTGAATGCGCGGGCGATCGAGTCGCCGCACGATGGTTTTGACTATCGAGAGCGTGGGCAATTGGTGCACGACACGCTGGCTGCTTTCTGGGTGGCATTGCCAGAGCCAACCCGCGACGCGCTGGCCACAATGCCGCAGCAGGATCGGCGCGAATTGCTTCGAATTGCAGCCCATGCCGCGCAGCTGCGGTTGCAGAACCGGCGCGGCGTGGTTTCAACTGCGCTGACAGAGCTCGAGTCGGATCGGTTGGTGCGAGTGATCGATCAATGGCTGCGGTACGAATTGACAGCGCGCACTGCATTTCGCGTTGTGGCAATCGAGGAAGCGCGCGCGATGCACGTCGGGCCGCTGACACTCGCGGCCCGCCTCGACCGCGTGGATGAATACCCCGACGGCTCACGCGTCGTCATTGATTACAAGACGGGCGGAGCAAAGAATGCCGGCTGGCTCGACGCACGCCCGGACGAGCCACAGTTGCTGCTGTATCTGACTGCCGCGGAACCGGCGGCGCGGGCGATTGCGCTGGCGCGAGTGCGCGCCGGTGACGTGGGCCTGGTTGGTCTGTCAGCAGACCCGCAGCTACTGCCCGGCCGGTCGTCCTCGTGGAATCCCCCGCACGCGACCTGGGAGGCGCTAGTCGATCACTGGTCATCCGTGCTCGAACGCCTGGCGATTCAGTTTGCCGACGGTGTCGCTGCGGTCGACCCGAAGCGGCTGCCGCAGACATGCCGCTTCTGTGACTTGCCGACGTTGTGCCGCATCAACGAGCGCGGCGGGAGCGTCGTCGCCAATCTGCTCGACGACGAAGAAAGCATGCCCTGGATCAGCGATGAAGAGTAATAAAAGCGATCAGGCATCCGGTCAAGCTCAGCTGCAATTACCTTTGCAGCAAACAGAACTGCACGATGCAATGGACGACGCGGTGCCAGGCATCCCGCCAGATCACGCGTTGCGCGACGACGACTCATGCGCACGGGCGCAAGCGCTCGACGCCAGTGAGAGTTTCATCGTTCGTGCTCCAGCCGGGTCGGGCAAGACTGAATTGCTGACACAGCGCGTGCTTGCATTGCTCGCCAAGGTCGACGGGCCCGAAGAAGTTGTCGCAATTACGTTCACACGTAAGGCAGCGGCCGAAATGAAGGATCGGCTGCTAAAGGCATTCGAGCATGTAGCCGCTGGTCGCCCGCTGCCAACGGAGCCACATCACGCACTGACGATCGAGCTCGCGCGCCAGGCCTCCCTGCGCGATCACGAGCTTGGATGGGAACTCGCCGCCAATCCAGCGCGGCTCCGAGTGCAGACGATCGATGCGTTGTCGTTGTGGTTGGCTCGGCAGGTGCCCATCACGACGCGCTTCGCGGGCGCCACGCAAGTGACGGAGCAAGCCGAGCCGCTGTACAGCGCGGCAGCGCACGCAACGCTTTCGCTAATCGATGACGACGAGGCGCGCGCCAGTGGACTCGCGCAGCATATCGAGCGCCTGTTGACGCATCTGGACAACGACTGGACGCGCGCACACCGGTTACTGAGTGGCATGCTGGCCCGGCGAGATCAGTGGGTGCGCCATCTTGGACATCTTGACCGCGATGCACTTGAGGCGCCCATGCAAAACGAGTGCGCGCGGCAAATGAGGCGCGTGTGCGAAGCGATGATCGCGGTTGACACTCGAGAATTGATTTCGCTGGCGCGCTATGCAGCAGGCAGCTTGCCAGGCGACTCGCGCTTGTCACCGTGCGCCGATCTTGACGATCTTCCCCAAGCGAACCACGAACGCCTCGCTGCATGGCGCGGGCTGGCGGCGCTGCTGCTGACCAACGAAGGAAACTGGCGCACCAAGGTCACCAAGACCGAAGGATTTCCTCCATTTGCGCACGCGGCGCCGTTCAAGCTGCGGATTATTGCGCTGATCGATTCGCTGCGCTCGAACGAAGTATTGCGTGAGGCGCTGCACGCGGTTCGCGCCCTACCGATGCCGCGCTTTACCGAGCCTCAGTGGGCGGTACTCGAGTCGATCGTGGCTCTGCTGCCGCGCGCTGTTGGCGAGCTGATGTTGATCTTCGGCGAACGAGGGGAAACTGACTTCGTTCAGCTGACGCGCTCGGCTGTCGATGTACTTGCTAGCGGTGAGTCCGATATAGCGCAAGCGCTTGACGCGCGCATTCGCCATCTGCTGATTGACGAGTTTCAGGACACGTCAATTACGCAGTTTGAGTTGATCGGACATTTGATCGCAGATTGGCGCGCCGGTGATGGCCGAACGATTTTCGTTGTCGGGGATCCGATGCAGTCGATCTACCGATTCCGTGAAGCTGAGGTGGGGTTGTTCCTGCAGACATGGAGTCATGGCTTGGCAAACTTGCCACTCAAGCGTCTGCAACTAGCGCGCAACTTTCGATCAAGTTACAAGCTTGTCGATTGGGTCAACACCGCTTTTGCTCGTGTGCTTGCTGGAAAAAACGACATCCCAAGCGGTGCGGTGGCATTTGAACCGTCGGTCGCGGAGCGATCGTCCGACGAACTGTCTGCCGTAGTGACATTTAACACGCTGCTCGCAGGATCACCGCAGGACGAAGCCAATCGCGTCGTGCAGCTTGTCCAGCGCATCCGGAGCGACGACCCCGCTGCTTCGATTGCATTGCTGGTGCGCGCCCGCACGCACCTCGCGCAGATTGTTCCAGCGCTGCGCGAGGCTGGGTTGCGCTTTACTGCAGTCGAGCTCGAGTTGCTACTTGCGCGTCCTCTGATTGGCGACCTGCTCGCATTGACCCGTGCGCTCGAGCACTTGGCCGACAGGATCGCCT
>Ga0136634_10000192_pt1 | contig 29906 bp, 25 predicted proteins | sample AntDrymUQ8332106_2_FD_104654 | JGI IMG/M metagenome (GOLD analysis project Ga0136634, IMG submission 104654) | Polar desert sand microbial communities from Dry Valleys, Antarctica - metaG UQ833 (21.06) | ecosystem: Environmental > Terrestrial > Soil > Desert | place: Antarctica: Dry Valley... | reverse complement strand
CTTCTTCGTATTCGCGCGGGATCTCGTCGATAAAGCCCTTCTGCAGCCACACCGCCAGTGACACGTTCACGGAGGTATACAGCAGGATCATGCCGAGCTTGGTGTCGGAAAGGCCCAGCTCCCGGTACATCAGGTAGATCGGGATGGCGACCGCGATCGGCGGCATCATCCGTGTCGACAGGATGAAGAACAGCAAATCGTCCTTGAGCGGCACCTTGAAGCGGGAGAAACCGTAAGCGGCGAGCGTGCCCAGCGTGACCGCGCAGAAGGTGGAGGCAAGCGCGATGATCAGTGAATTGACGAAGCGCGGCACATAATTGGACGCCCCGGCGATGACCATATTGCGCTGGCGCACCACCGGGTCGCAGATGCCGGAGGCCTCGGGAAGCGAAGCGATGTACTCCGGCGTCTGCCTCGAGCGGGTGGTGAAGAGGTTGCAATAGCCCTCCAGCGAGGGCTGGAACACAAGTTTGGGCGGATAGCTGATGGAATCCGGAGGCGTCTTGAAGCCGGTCAGGAAGATCCAGGCGAGCGGCGCCATCGTGATCAGCGCATAGACGATGACCAGCCCGCCCGCGATCAGCCTCGAGGTCTGTCCCGGCTCGACCACCGAATGCGCCGTGCTGATGCCGCCCGTCATCTGTCCTTCACCCGGTTGAGCGCCTTCACATAGATGTTGGCGAGGCCGAACACCGCGACGAACAGGATGATGGCGAAAGCCGATGAATAGCCGGTGCGCCATTTCTCGAAGGCTTCGCGCTTTAAGGTGATGGAGGCAAGTTCGGTGATCGATCCCGGCCCGCCTGAGGTGAGCAGGTTCACCATGTCGAACATCTTGAAATTCTCGATGCCGCGGAACAGCACGGCAAGCATGATGAACGGCATCACCATCGGCAACGTGATGGACCAGAATTGCCGCAACTTCGACGCGCGGTCGACCTCCGCCGCCTCATAAATGTAGTCGGGAATGGAGCGCAGGCCCGCCAAGCAGATCAGCATAACGTAAGGCGTCCACATCCAGGTATCGACGATGATGATGGACCAGGGCGCCAGGCTTACCGACCCGATCATCTGGAACGACGAGGACGGGATGCCCGCAAAAAAAGCGACGACATAATTGAACAGGCCGATTTGCGGTTGATACAGAAACGTCCAGAAATTGCCAACCACCGCCGGGGACAGCATCATCGGAATGAGGATCACGGTGGTCCAAAAGCCGTGGCCACGGAATTTGCGGTCGATGAGGTAGGCCAGCGCGAAACCGATCAGAGTTTGCAGCAAGATCGTCCAGAACACGAAATGCGCCGTGGCCTGCATGGCCGTCCAGACATCGACGTCCGTGAGTATGGAGGTGTAATTGTCCGTGCCGACATTGAGGACGGGCGCATTCGGCCGATTGGCGCGATAGTTCGTGAAAGAAAGCTGGATGGTCCAGAGCAGCGGGAAAACGTTGATCGCCAGCAGCAGCACCATCGTCGGGGCGATCATGATCCACGCCAGAGCGCGGTCCGATAGCCCGCTCATCCGGCGCGAAACCGCACGCGGCGTTTTTGCGGCCGCGCGCTGCGCTATCGTGAAGCCGGCGCCGGTGGGATCGACGTTCATCGCTGGTGCCACTATCGCGCTGTCGGTGGAGTTGTCCGCCGCCGCATTCCCTGCCGCTCTCATCGCAAGCGACAGGGATTTCGGCGAGCCTGTTCAGACTACAGTTTGCCTTCGTCCTTGAAGACCTTCTGCCAATCCTTCACGAGCAGATCGAGCGCTTCCTTAGCGGTGCCTTTATCGGCCACCACGAAGTCATGAACGCGCTTCTGCATGTCGAGCAGCAGACGGGCATAGGCGGGCTCCTGCCAGAAATCCTTCACCGTGCCGAGCGCTGTCAGGAAGTCGGTAGCAAAGGGCGCCGATTTTGCATAGCCTGGGTCGTTGACGACGGATTTGTGGCAGGAATAGCCGCCAAGCGCCCACCACTTCTTCTGCACATCGGGCTGGGCAAACCATTTGATATATTCCAGCGCGGCTTCTTTGTTCGGCGAATAGCTCACCACCGAAATGCCTTGACCGCCGAGCGTGGACCCCTCGACTTTTTGCTTGGGATTGCCGAAGAAGCCGATCTTGTCGCCGCCGACCTTTTCGTCTTTGTACAGCCCGGGCCAGAAGGCGAAGAAGTTCATCATCATCGCGACTTGGCCGGATTTGTAGGCGTCCAGGCCTTCCGACATATAAGAATTGGACGAGCCGGGCGGTGTGCAGCATTTATAAAGCGATTTGTAGAAGTCGAGCGCCTCGACCGCTTCCTTGGAATTGGTGAAACCCTCCATGGCGTAGGGCTTTTTCGGGTCATCATACTGGAAGCCCCAGGCGTACATCGCCGCGGTCGCGCCCATGGTGATGCCTTCGGAGCCGCGCTCGGTATAGATCGAAGCACCGTAAACTTTCTTGCCGTCGATCTCCTTGCCTTGGAAAAATTCGCCGACTTCCTTCAACTCCGTCCAGCTCTTGGGCGGTGCGAGGTCGCGGTTGTATTTCGCCTTGAAGGCGGCCTGGATGTCCGGCTTGGCGAACCAGTCCTTGCGGTAGACCCAACCGACCGCGTCGCCCATCGCCGGCAGCGCCCAATAATTCGGCGTGCCCTTGGGCCAGGTCGAATAGGCGTAGACAGTGGCGGGCAGGAAGTCATCCATCTTGATGCCCTCCTTCGCGAAAAAGTCGTTGAGCTTAACGTAATGCCCGTTCTCCGCCGAGCCGCCGATCCACTGGCTGTCGCCGATCATCAGATCGCACAGCTTGCCCTTGGAATTCAGCTCGTTGAGCATCCGGTCGGCGAAATTCGGCCACGGCACGAATTCGAACTTCATCGCGATCCCGGACTTCGTCGTGAAATCCTTGGAAAGTTCGACGAGGGCGTTCGCCGGATCCCAAGCGGCCCAGCACAATGTGATCTGCTTCGACTGCGCATTCGCCGGCATCGCCGACAGCAGGCCAGACACGACAAGCGTACCCAGCCCGGTCATGAGTTTGTTCATGTCCTCAACCTTCCAAAAGACAGGGATCCGGTCGCAAGCACGCAGCTCCCGCTCGCGCGCGAATGCGTTTAGGTCGGATCCTGGTCGTTTACGCGTTTCCTATTGCCGTGCTGCTTATTGACTGTGCGGCTCCGGCTCAAGCATGTTTAGTGCAACACAGTTTACTAAACATGGCAACTAAACTTTTCCCTGTGAAACGCTAAGCACGTTCCTGACGGCGCCCCGTAATCCCTCCTTGCCGACGAAGCAGCCGTGGGGTGAAATCCGAGGAGGATAGGTGCAATCGACCTGTCACGGACTCGCTGTAATTCTTCCGAGTGTGTCGATCGTGCCGGCATTCCGGACGCAATCGCGACTGTAGTCTAAACCTCACGGCCGAACGTGAAGACGAGCATAAGCTTTGGATCACGATCAGACGGCCGCTGCCGCCACCGGTCTCCATTAGTTAACATTTTCAATTTGGAGGAGCTTGTGCAGCTTACGTCGCCAGGAATGAGATCGACGAGAGGCACGATGGGAGGGCCAAGGAAGAGGCTTTGCGTGACATCGAATTCCAGAGCGGCTTAAAATTCCAAGAGCAAATCCGCGATGCGTTGCCCAGCCGATGATAATAAGCTGTGCAAAGGCGTCGCTCGAACATGCGGACATTCGAGGTAAGCGGGCTTCGGCTTCTGCGTCTCTATTTTATAGATCGCGGAGCACGGCCCCGGCGACCAGCAGCACCCATGCCGCCGCCATGATCCAGAAGGCGTAAAAGGTGACCGGCAGATATCCCGCCGGCATGGCCGCCAGCGCGCCGAAGAAATACAAGGATATGGAGAGCAGCCCCAAACCCAGCGACACATAAAATACCCAGCGTTTGGGCGCATTGGTTTCGAATGCCATGGCTGTCCCCCCGTTGCTCTCGCCACTCTGTCTTAGCTGCGCCGCGCGCGCCCCGCAAGCTTGCGGGGCTTTGTGATTTCGTATACTCAATCCGGCTATGAGCCTCATACATTGCGCGATCATCATAGGCCGAATTTGCGGCCCGGCGGCCTGAGGGCGCCGGGAAATTGATTTCGCATCCCTAACCGCAATTCGACAGGTTAGGCCTTGAGGACTGATCAGCAGGAATTGCCGAGCTATGCAAAAAGTGAAAGAGGCGAAGCCCATCAAGGCCGCCCAGGCGCCCGCGACTCGCGGCGAAGGAAAGCCCGAGGCGGAAGGGCGCGACTGGAGCAAGACGTTATTCCTGCCCAAGACCGACTTTCCGATGAAGGCCGGCCTGCCAAATTTGGAGCCTAAACTCCTGGAACGTTGGGAAAAAATGGGCCTGTTCGCGCGGATGCGCAAGGAAGCTCAGGGCCGCGAGAAATTCACCCTCCATGACGGCCCGCCTTTCGCCAACGGCAACATCCATATCGGCCATGCGCTGAATAAGATCCTGAAGGATACCGTCTCGCGCTCGCAGACCATGATGGGCAAGGATTCCAACTATGTCCCGGGATGGGACTGCCACGGCCTGCCCATCGAGTGGAAGATGGAGGAGCAATACCGCGCGAAGGGCAAGAACAAGGACGAGGTTCCCGTCACCGAGTTCCGCCGCGAATGCCGCGAATTCGCGGCCAAGTGGATCGACGTACAGCGCGCTGAGTTCAAGCGGCTCGGCATCGAGGGCGATTGGGAGCGGCCCTATGCCACGATGAGCTATGACGCCGAGGCGGTCATCGCCGGCGAGCTGCTGAAATTCGCCATGAACGGGCTGCTGTATCAGGGCTCCAAGCCGGTGATGTGGTCGGTGGTCGAGCGCACCGCTTTGGCCGAGGCCGAGGTGGAGTATCACGAGCATGTCAGCCCAACGATTTTTGTGAAGTTTCCTATTGTACGCGTGGACGATAGAGAACCTCTTCATCGCGAGCTGGAGGGATCGAGTGTCGTCATATGGACAACAACACCCTGGACAATTCCGGGCAATCGGGCGCTCGCGTACTCAAAAAAAATCCGCTATGCCCTTTATCGTGTATTAGGCTCCGCTCAAGAAAATTGGGCAAAAGAAGGGGATCGCTATTTACTAGCTGAGAGCTTAGCGGCGGGCGTATTTTCCGCTGCGCGAGTAACAGAATATGAAATGCTTGGATATCTTACTGAGCGGAATTTGTCGGACGCTTTACTTTGCGTCCATCCACTCAAAGAGGCCGGTCTGAATGGATATCAATTTCCAGTGCCACTATTTGACGGTGACCATGTAACGGAAGACACAGGAACTGGTTTCGTTCACACGGCTCCAGGGCACGGTCGAGAAGATTACGAACTTTGGCAAAAACACATCTCTATGAAGGGAGGGCCGATTTATTTTGATGCAAGCAAAGTCGGTTTTTTTGTCGAAGGTGAGGAAATCCATTTAAATATTCCCTACACTGTCGATGCTGAGGGATTTTTTACCAAAGATGCACCGGGTTTTACCGGAAAGCGCGTTATCAACGACAAGGGCAAATTCGCCGACGCCAACGACGCGGTGATCCATGCGCTTATCGACGCGAACGCGCTCGTTGCCCGCGGCAGGCTGCGGCATCAATATCCGCATAGCTGGCGATCTAAAGCGCCGGTGATCTTCCGCAATACGCCGCAATGGTTCATCGCCCTGGATAAGCGCATAGGCGCAAAAACCAACGAGTCCTTGCGTGAAGTGGCGCTGAAGGCCATCGAGGACACGCGCTTCGTGCCGCCGAGCGGTCAGAACCGCCTGCGCGGTATGACGGAAACGCGCCCTGATTGGGTCATCTCCCGCCAGCGAGCCTGGGGCGTGCCGATCGCCGTCTTCGTGCATGAGACGACCGGCGAGGTCATCCCCAACGCCAAGTTTAAGGGCGCCAAGGAACTGATCAAGCGTATCATGGCCGCGTTCGAGGCCGAAGGCGCCGACGCCTGGTTCCAGGACGGCGCCCGCGAAAAATTCCTCGCCGGGCTGGTCGATGATACGTCCCAGTGGAAACAGGTCACCGACATCCTCGATGTGTGGTTCGAGAGCGGCTCGACGCACGCCTTCGTGCTGGAGAAGCGCAAGGATCTCGGCTGGCCGGCGGCGCTTTATCTGGAAGGCTCCGACCAGCATCGCGGCTGGTTCGGCTCCTCGCTGCTCGAGGCTTGCGGCACGCGCGGCCGCGCGCCCTATGACGCCGTGCTGACCCACGGCTTCATCCTCGACGAGAAGGGCGATGAGAAAATGTCCAAATCGACGGGCAATGCCCTGTCGCCGCAGGACGTCACCAAGCAAAGCGGCGCGGAAATTCTCCGCCTATGGGTGGCCTCGTCGGACTTTTCCAACGACATCCGCTTCGGTCCGGGCATCGTGCAGTCGAGCGTCGAATCCTACCGCAAGCTGCGCAATACGTTGCGCTTCATGCTCGGCAATCTGGCGCATTACGAGCCGGAGCTGCGCGTCACCTATGCCGACATGCCGGAGCTGGAGCGCTTTATGCTGCACCGCCTCGCCGAGCTGGATGGCGTGGTGCGCCAAGCTTACAATGATTTCGACTTTAAGCGGGTGTTCTCGTCGCTGTTCAATTTCTGCACCGGCGATCTGTCTTCGCTGTATTTCGATATCCGCAAGGATGCGCTGTACTGCGAGCCGCATTCCAGTGCGAAACGCCGCGCCGCCCTTACAGTGCTCGACGCGCTGTTCAGCAGCCTTACCACCTGGCTCGCCCCGATCCTGTGCTTCACCACGGAAGAGGCCTTGCTCGCCCGCTTTCCGGACAGCGACAGCTCGGTGCACCTGCAGACTTTCCCCGCGATCCCCGCCGAATGGCGCGACGAAGCGTTGGCGGCGAAATGGCGGGCGATATGGAATGTCCGCAGCGTAGTCACCGGCGCGCTCGAAGTGGAGCGCCGCGAGAAGCGCATCGGCTCAAGTCTGGAGGCCGCACCCGCTATTTATGTGGCCGACAGCGCGCTGCTCGCGGCCATTAAGGACGAGGATTGGGCCGAGATCGCCATCACCAGCGCGGCGAGGCTGGAATCCGGCAAAGCGCCCGCGGGGGCTTTCACGCTGGACGAGGTCGCGGGCGTGGCCGTGGTGCCGGCCCTGGCCGAGGGCAGGAAATGCGCTCGCTCCTGGAAGGTGCTGCCCGATGTCGGCGCCGATCCGGATTTCCCCGATCTCAGCCCGCGCGATGCCGCAGCAGTGCGGGAGTTCGATGAGCGGGGTGCACGCGCTTAGGAGCGCTGGAGGCGCAGAGCCGCTATGCGACAGCGCGTCTATGCGGACGGCTTTTTTGTTGTGATTATCGCGCATGCTTGAATTGCTCATGCCGCTTACCCTGTTCGCCCTCGCCGGAACGGTAACGCCGGGCCCCAACAACGTCATGCTCACCGCATCGGGCTCCGCCTTCGGCTTTCGCCGCAGCGTGCCGCATATGCTCGGGATCACGCTTGGCTTCCCGGTCATGGTGATCGCGGTGGGGCTGGGCCTCGGCGAGGTGTTCATACGCTACCCGGAACTGCACGTCGCGTTAAAGTATATCGGCGCGGCCTATCTGCTCTATCTCGCCTGGCGGATCGCGCAGGCCGGCGGCCCCGATAGCGGCGAGGCCGGCGGACGGCCGCTCACCTTCCTCGAAGCGGCGGGCTTCCAATGGGTGAACCCGAAAGCCTGGATGCTGGCCGTTAGCGCCATTCCCGCCTTCACCACCGTTGGCGGCAATTACTACGCCGAGCTGGCGCTCATCGCCATCGTGTTCGCGGCGATCTGCATTCCAAGCTGCGCCGCTTGGTGCATGTTCGGCGTCGGCATCCGCCAGCTCGTGGGCTCTCCGGGCGCGGCGCGTGCGGTAAACCTGGTCTTGGCGATTATGGTGGCGCTCTCGGTCGTCTTGCTGTTCATCTAGGTCGTTAACCGGCCGGGCTGGACCACAATGCGGCCATGGCTGAGTTTTAAGGCTACCGACCGCGTCAAAGGCGCCTAACGGGTGCCGCATGTGAGGCCGATTCGCGAAACGCGGCGGATTGGTGTATGGATGAGGCGCGGGTACGATAGCGTCCGCAAGGGCGTTCGCCATGACCCGCGAAGCTAGTCGTTGCCGACTGGAGTTTGCGTCGCAAGCGCGGCCGCAACCCTGGCGAGATTGCGCCGGACCGGATTTGCTCTATTAATGGATGACGTCTAGAATAGACGCACTGTCGGAGAAAACACCGTTGCGCTACTACCTGCATCAGTCACGCAAAGCGCTTTGGAGCCAGCGTGTCGCGCTGCTGTTCATCCTTTTGTTCGCGATCACCTTCGGTCTCCACCGATTCGGCATGATCCAGACTCCTGTTGCGATGAAGCTGTTTGGCGTGTCCATAGTGGGCGCCCTTATCGCCGTGGGGCTGGGGCTTACAAGCCTGATCACAATCTGGCGCGAAGGTCATACGGGAGCGGGAAAAGCCGTGGCGGGCGTGCTCCTGGCAGCCCTTATGCTCGCGGTGCCGCTTTGGTCGCTGCCCAATCTCTTGAGCCTGCCGCGCATTCATGAGGTCACGACCGATCTCGATCGCCCGCCTGCGTTTGACAAGCTCGCGGTGGTGCGCAGCGGCGAAGGCGTCAATCCGGCAGCCTATCAGAAAACCGAATCGCCCCTACAGCTCAAGGCTTACCCAGATATCGTGCCGCTGCCCGTGAGCCGTCCAATGGCCGACGCCTATAGCGCGGTGCGGGAGGCGGTGAAAAACCTTGAGTGGAACGTGGTCGCCGAGCAGCCGCCTGGCGCTGGCCGGTCCGGCATGATCGAGGCCGTGGACCGCTCGATGATCTTCGGCTTTACCGACGACGTCGTCATTCGCGTCAGCGGCGCGGGCAGAGAAGCCCGTGTGGATGTCCGGTCATCCTCGCGGCATGGCGAGCACGATCTGGGCCGCAACGCGGAGCGCGTGCGCGAACTGTTCACCGAGGTCAAGACCCGGCTAACCGACATCGAGAAGAACGAAACGATGGAGAAGGCCGTTACCCTGCGCGAGCAGCGCATGCAAAAGGCGCTGAACGCGAAGGAGCGCAAACGCAAGGCGCAGCCCAAGACCGAGCTGGCAGCTAAGCCGGTTCCGGCCCAGGCGAGCGGGGTTGTGCAATCGAGTATCGCGCCGTCAGATTTGGAGCAGGCTCGGCTCGGACGCGGCCCGTCTCGGTCAGAAGCTCAAGCTGCGCAAGGACCGAATAGGCAGCAGCGTCGCGCAGAGCGGAATCGATCCCTTCGTAGATTTTGGGAACAATTAGGGGAATAGTATCCAGGCCCTGGCGCACACAGTCCAGGATCTGCGACTCGCGCCAGCGCCGGTGCATGATGAACGCCTTGACCAAGCGCTGCGCCTGATCGACCCTGCCGCCATGACCGGGAAAATAGACGTCCTCGGCGCGCTGCAGCAAGAGTTCAAGCGAGCTTATGTAGGCGCCCATATGACCCTCGGGGGGCGCTACCACGGTCGTGTTCCACCCCATGACGTGGTCGCCGGACAGCAGCACGTCCGCGCCTAACACCGCAAAGCTCAGATGATCCGGCGCGTGACCGGGCGTGTGAAGCGCCTCGAGCTCCCAATCTCCGCCGCCGATGCGCTCGCCGCCGCGCAGCGGCTGGTCGGGCTTGAAGTCGGCATCCAGAAATGTCTCGGCCGAGGGACTGAGCCGAAAGGCTTGGCGTTCCTTTGGGTCGGAGCCGAAGCCGAGCACTTTTGCTCCCGTCGCCTCGGCAAGTTTGGCCAGGCCGGCGCTGTGATCCTTATGGGTGTGGGTGAGGAAAATGTGGGTGATGCGCTCGCGCTTGGGCGCGAGTTCGCCGAGCAGAGCCTCGCGGTGCGCTGCGTCGTCCGGTCCGGGATCGACCAGCGCGACCTCCCCGGTGCCCACGATGTAGCTGTTCGTGCCCTTGAACGTAAACGGCCCTGGATTTTGCGCGACGATGCGGCGGATGCCCGGCGCGACTTGGCTGGCAACGCCGTATTGAAAGATGAACTCGCGGGCGAAAGGGAGGACAACAGCCATTCATGCTCCGGGAGGTTAGACAACGCCGTCCAATGTATGCCCCGCTGCCGTGACAGGCGCGAGCAAATTCACCATGAGCGCCGTCGCAAGGGTGTCGCCGTGATTGAGAACGCGATGCGGCCGGTCGGCGCAATAACGGGCGGTTTCCCCCGCGTTCACGCGAAATTGCTCTTCGCCGACCATGACTGAAACCGCGCCTTGCAGCACGGTCAGATTCTCGATCGAGCCGGATGGATGCGGTTCCGACTCCAGCGTGCCGCCCGGGTCCGCTTCCATATAGTACCACTGCACGAGTTCGACGGTGCGGATCCAGCCGATGATGCGGAGACGGCAACGGCCGTCATCGCTAACCAGCAAGGGCGTCCCCGCCGGGCCAAGTTTTTCCACGAGCGCGGGCGCATCCTCACCACGCAGCATATCCTCGATCGGTGAATTCAGCGCCCTAGCGAGCTTGAACAATGTGCCCAGGGTCGGATTGGTTTCGTTCTTTTCGATTTGCGAGATGATCGACTTGGCTACCCCGGACTGTTCGGATAGATCGCCGAGGGAGTAGTTGTAGGCCCGGCGCAGACGTCGGATCGTCTTGCCCAGCTTCTCTGTCACATCGAGCGGCTCGGCCATCGCAATTCCTTTCTGATTGACATCGAGGCCCTTTAACCGCATCTAACGAAGTGTTCTATAAAAAGAACGTCGGCATCGCAGAGTTGGCTCTTAAAGCGTCGCGAACACCAGCATTGCTGCAAATATGCTAAGCGCCACGAAGTTTTTCTATCATTGCCGTTTGTTTGTGAAAACAAATTTCGGCCAACAAAACGAAATTAGGAGGCTTTTTGCGGTGAGGCGGAGCCAGCATTGCCGGGCTACCCACAACAGATAGGAGATAGGGATGGCGAAAAAATCCAAACTGCAAATCGTCACCGCGAACCATCTGTTGGAAGGCCACTCGGTCTTTCTCTCTGACGCAGGTTGGACCCCAGAACATTGGCGGGCGCGTGTCGCGTTGGGAGCGGAGCAAGCAACGGACCTCGAAGCGGCGGGCCGCAGTGATGAGGACGCCAATCTGGTCGTGGGGGTTTATCTCGTGGACGTCGAGCTGGATGCCAGCGGCGATCCGCAACCCACCCATTACCGGGAAAAGCTGCGCGTGCGCGCCAGACCTTCCTTCTGGCCGGATGAACCCTCGCCTATGAGATTGGCGCCGTCCGCACGCTTTTCCGCCGAGGTCAGCCATGTATCGCTATGACGATTTCGATTACCGCTTCGTTCGCGAGCGGGTGTCGCAGTTTCGCGGCCAGGTCGAACGGCGCCTGACGGGCGCTCTCAATGAAGAAGAATTCAAGCCTTTACGGCTGATGAACGGCCTTTATCTGCAGCTCCATGCCTATATGCTGCGCGTTGCTATCCCCTATGGCACGCTCTCATCGCGCCAAATGCGCCAGCTCGCGCAGATCGCCGAAGTTTACGACCGCGGCTATGGGCATTTCACCACCAGGCAGAATATTCAATATAATTGGCCCAAGCTGAAGGATGTGCCGGACATATTGGACATGCTGGCAGACGTCGAGATGCACGCCATCCAAACCTCGGGCAATTGCATCCGCAATGTCACCGCCGACCCTTACGGCGGCGTGGCGGCCGACGAAATCGCCGATCCGCGGCCGACCGCCGAGCTGCTTCGCCAATGGTCGAGCAATCATCCTGAGTTTTCGTTTCTACCGCGCAAGTTCAAGGTTGCGGTCACGGGCGCGCGCGCCGACCGGGCGGTCATCAAGTTCCACGATATCGGCTTGCGGCTTTTCGAGAACGCAAGCGGCCAGCGCGGCTACGAGGTTTGGGCCGGCGGCGGTTTGGGCCGGACGCCGATGATCGCCATCAAGATGCGCGACTTCGTGCCGGAGGCCGAGCTGCTGCGCTATGTCGAGGCGATCATGCGCGTCTACAACGCCGAGGGACGCCGGGATAATAAGTACAAAGCGCGCATCAAGATTCTCGTTCACGAACAAGGCGGCGAACAGTTTCGCGCGCTCGTGGAAGAGGAATTTTACCGCATTGCGGGCGACGAAGCGGCACCGGTCGAAAAGGAATTGCGCCGCATCGAAAGTTTCTTTCAGCCTCCCGCGCACCCGGATCTGCCGGAAGATTCCCACGCGCTTGCGGGCGCCATGCTGCGTCACCCCGAATTTGCACGCTGGGCGCGGGTGAACACTCGGGCGCATAAGGCTGCCGGCCACGTCATCGCCGTCATATCGCTGAAGCCCACCGGAGGCGCGCCGGGCGACGCTACGGCAGACGAGATGCGCTCCATGGCGGATGCCGCCGACGCCTTCAGCTTGGGCGAACTTCGGGTATCGGCCGAGCAGAACATCGTCCTGCCCTATGTGCGCAAGGATGAGCTTTTCGCGCTTTGGCAGGCCCTGGACGCCGCGGGCCTAGGCATCGCCAATGCCGAGATGATCAGCGACGTCGTGGCTTGCCCCGGCCTGGATTATTGCGCATTGGCGACGGCGCGCTCCATCCCGATCGCGCAGGAAATCACCGAGCGCTTCGCCGAGCCGTCGCTGCAGGAGAAGATCGGCCCAATCCGTATCAAAATCTCGGGCTGCATCAATGCCTGCGGCCATCACCATGTCGGCGATATCGGCATTCTTGGCCTGGAGAAGACGGGCGCTGAAGCGTATCAGATCACGCTCGGCGGCGATCCAAGCGAGACGGCCGCTATCGGCGAGCGCTCCGGCCCAGGCTTTCCGGCCGACGGTGTGGTGGACGCCATCGAGCGTCTCATCCACTTCTACCTTGGCCGCCGCTCCGACGGCGAAACGTTCAAGCAGACCTATCACCGTCTCGGTCACGATCTCATGAAGGAGGCGCTTTATGCCGCTCATTAAGGATGGCCGTTTTACATCTGACAAGTGGCTTCGCCCTGCGCCGGACGCAACGCTCCCCTGGTATGGCAGGCTGCTCTTGCCGCTTGACCGGCTGTTGGCCGAGGGACCCGCGCTGGACGAGGCGGGGCATATGCTCGGCGTCGAAATCCCCAACAACGTAGCGCTGGAGACCGTCGAGCCCTGGCTGCGCAGGCTGCATTTGATTGCTATCGCGTTCCCCAAGGCTGCTGACGGGCGTGGCTTCACCCTGGCGCAGCGGTTGCGGCGACTCGGCTATAAAGGCGAGCTTCGCGCAAGCGGTCATGTCATTCCTGACCAATATGCGCTCGCCATCTCATGCGGCTTCGACACCGTCGACATCTCCGACGCACTGGCGGAGCGTCAGCCCGAGGCGCATTGGCGCAATGCGCAGCACGCCATGACTATCACCTATCAGACCGGCTCGGGCAACTTGCGCAGCATTCTTGCGGCGCGCTGGGCGGCTAAAGCCTGATCAGTTGAGCTGGGAGCCTGCGGTACAGCTTAACGCCACTTATGTCATCATCCCCGCACAACCGCATAGGCGCTGACATAGCGCGGGGATGACGATTACCATGTGGTGACTTTCGTTTCCGTCTTACATGATCGTGCTTGAGTTAGAGCCGGATCTGGAGCCACTCCCTCACCCGGCGCTGCGCGCCGCCCTCCCGATGATGTTGGAAACCAGCCCGACGACCAGGAGCGTGTAGTCGAATTTGGAGCCGCCCGCCAGCGAGGTCGCCCAATTGCCTGGGCCCATGTAGCCGACCGCAACGAGTTCGCCCAGCTCACGGCGCCACGCGCTGTCCCGCAGCAAGTCCGGATAAAGGCGTTGACGCGTGGAAAGGCCCTTGTTGCTAATAATTCGTATTCTAATACAGGGCAAAGTTGCGTCCGACCAATCAGATTCAAGCGGCGCGATTTGACCACATATACCGGCAAAAGATCGCGTGAAGGCTCCTGTGTCCGCAACACGGTGTATCCTTAATGGGTATTTTCAAGCATCTGTGGCGTAGCAATAGGCTTTGCTCATCCTGCGTGTGAAGCGCTGCGGCAAGGAGTCGGCTCTTTCGGCAAGGCTGAACGGCAAATCGCATGATGTCGCTTCTGAAAACCTATCGGCGTGCATTGACAATGCTCAGGTCTGAGCTGTCGCTTACTATTTTCCTGGTCCTGGCCAATGTTGGCGTGGCGATCCTGCAGCTTGCCGAGCCGATCTTGTTCGGCCGCGTCGTCGACGCGCTTGCGCGCGGCTACGAATCTTTTCCGCTCATCGGCTTGTGGGCGTTTCTGGGTTTTCTGGGCGTTCTCGTCAGCGTGTTCCTGGCGGTGTGGGCGGATCGCCTAGCCCATAGGCAAAGGCTTGCCGCGATGAGCGCGGCTTTCGACCGCGCGATTACGCTGCCCATCAGCTTTCATGCCGAACGCGGGTCGGGACGCGTGGTCCGTATCATGCTTGCCGGAACGGATGCGCTGTTCGCCCTTTGGCTCACCTTCTTGCGCGAACATCTGGCGGCGACTGTCAGCATCGTTCTGCTTATCCCTACCGCGATCGCCATCGACCCGCGTTTGGCGCTCATTCTTCTCGTGCTGGCCGTGGTCTATACGGTGGTCAATCTAGTGGTCATCCGCCGCACGGAAAGCGGGCAGTCGACGGTAGAGCGCTACCATCAAGATGTTTTCGGGCGCGTCGGCGACGTTATCAGCAACGTTTCCATCGTGCAGAGCTATGCCCGGCTTCGTGACGAGCAGGTGGCGCTGCGCGAGATGATGCAGCAGCTGCTCTCCGCGCAGTATCCGGTACTGGCCTGGTGGGCTTTGCTCACCGTATTCACACGCGCCGCTGCGACCATCAGCATGGTGGCGGTGTTCGGGGTGGGAGCGCTTCTTGCGAGCAGGGGCGAGATCACCGTGGGTGAGATTGTGAGTTTCGTCGGCTTCGCCAATCTGCTCATCGGCAAGCTGGACCAGCTTTCAGGTTTCCTCGCCCGCCTGTTCACCCAAGTGCCGACCCTTAACGCCTTCTACGATTTGCTTGATGCGAGCGGAAACATCGTCGAAAAGCCGGATGCCGTACCGCTGAAGGAGGTCAAGGGTGCGGTATCCTACGAGAATGTTACCTTCCGCTTCGGCATCAGCAATGTGGGAGTCTTCGACCTCGATTTTCGCGCCGAGCCGGGCGAAACGATCGCGCTCGTCGGCGCGACCGGTTCGGGCAAGACAACAACCCTGGCGCTGTTGCAAAGGCTGCGCGATCCGGAACAAGGCCGTATCACCGTCGACGGCATCGACATCAGGGATGTCACGCTTACGTCATTGCGCCACTATATCGCGGTGGTATTCCAAGAAGTGGGCCTCTTTAATCGCTCGATATATGAGAATATCCATATCGGCCGCTTGGAGGCGACAAGCGACGAAGTGGAAGCGGCAGCCCGCATGGCGGAAGCCCATGAGTTTATCGCGGCCAAGCCGGGCGGATATAATTTCGTCATTGGAGAGCGAGGGGCGGCCCTCTCGGGCGGGGAGAGGCAGCGTATCGGCATAGCCCGTGCTATATTGAAGAATGCGCCGATCCTGGTACTCGATGAGGCGACCAGCGCGCTGGACAACGAAACCGAGGCGCGCATACAACGTGCATTCGATGCCGTCCGGGCCGGTCGCACGACGTTCATCATCGCACATCGCCTTTCGACCATTGCCAATGCCGACCGCATCCTTGTATTTCGTGGCGGCAAAATCGTTGAGACAGGCCGGTATGACGAGCTTGTCCGCTTGGGCGGTGTTTTCGCCGATCTTGTCAGGGTCGGGAGCCCGCAACCAAGCGCAGTCCCGGCGCTATGAAACGAGCCTAACCGTGCACTGCAATGACAGGTGCTTGGCGGCCTAATTTGGATGATCGAGACATCGTGGACGATAGGAATTCGGCAGAAAAAAGTGGCGCGAAGGAAACGCGTCTCATCGCCAAACCTCCGGAGGTCGCGGCGGGAGAGCAGCTCACGCCTTTTCAGGGCAGTTCGGTTGCCGGCGAAGTTTTCGAGCTTTGCTCACATCTTATAAGGTCGTCGCGCCGGTGGGCCATCCTGTTGCTGGTCGGCGGCGTACTTGCGGTTCTGATCGCGAACATCGCGGGGCAAGTCTTCCTGAACCGGTGGCAGCGCTCTTTCTTCGACGCGATCGAGAAGAAGGATCTTGGCCTGATCGGTAATGAGCTGATCGTCTTTTTGACCATCGTCGCCGTGCTGCTTGTCATTGTCGTCTCGCAGACCTGGCTGCATGAAATGCTGAAGGTGCGGCTGCGCGAGTGGCTGACCCATCACCTTTTGGATTTGTGGTTTCCGGCGGGCCGCGCGTACCGCCTGGGGATCAGCGAGGAAATGGGCGTCAATCCGGATCAGCGCATTCAGGAAGATACGCGCAATCTCGCCGAACTTTCCGCCGATCTGGGCATCGGCTTTGTGCAATCCGCGCTTCTGCTCGTCAGCTTTGTCGGCGTGCTGTGGGCCATGTCGCAAAATCTCACCTTTGAGTCCCTTGGCCTCACCATCGCCATCCCCGGCTACATGGTCTGGGCGGCCCTCGGCTATGCGGCGCTCGGATCTTGGCTCACCTGGCTTGTCGGACGGCCGCTGATGTCGCTCAACGCGCAGCGCTATGCCCGGGAAGCCGATTTGCGCTTCTCGCTGGTGCGGGTCAGCGAAAGCGCCGAGAGCATCGCGCTATACGCCGGTGAGAAGGACGAGCGCCGCATCACGAACCGCTATGTCGATCACGTCATCGGCGTGGCGCGGCAAATGTCGGTGGCCCTTTCCCGGCTGGTTTGGATCACGTCCGGCTATGGCTGGCTCGCGATCGTCGTGCCAATCCTGGTGGCTTTGCCCGGCTATCTGCGTGGCTCGCTCACCCTGGGCGGCCTCATGATGGTGGTCGGCGCCTTCAACCAAGTGCAGCAATCTCTCAAATGGTTCGTAGACAATTTTGCGCGCGCCGCGGATTGGCGTGCGGCTCTGCACCGCGTGACCGCATTCCACGATGCTCTGATCGTGGTGGACGACCGCGAAGATGAGCCGGGGATCACGCTTAGACCGCATCCGCAGGGCCATCTCGTCTTCGAAAGGGTAGGCGTTTGGCTTGCCGACGGCGGTGTCGTGATATCCGACGCCACGACCGAAATATTGCCCGGCGAACGCGTTCTGGTTGTCGGCGAGTCCGGCACGGGCAAGAGCACGCTGCTCAGGGCAATCGGCGGTCTGTGGCCGTGGGGGACCGGCACGATCTATCTGCCCCCGCGTGAGCAGATGATGTTTTTGCCGCAACGGCCTTACATGCCGCTCGGTTCGCTACGCGCGGCTGTCACGTACCCCGCGCCTGATCGCAGCTTCAGCGACGAAGCCATCCAGGCGGCATTGACGCGGGTTGGGCTGCCGGACTTCGCGGACCGGTTGGATGAGGATGAGCGCTGGGACCGGCTGATGTCGCTCGGCCAGCAGCAGCGGCTTGCTTTTGCGCGCGTCCTCCTGCACCGCCCGCGCTGGGTGTTTCTCGACGAGGCCACCGCGGCGATGGACGAGGATAACCAGCGTCGCGTCATGTCGATCTTCGACGAGGAGGTGACAGACACCTCGATCGTTTCCATCGGCCATCGTCCGGGGTTGGAGGCGTTTCACAAACGCACGATGCAGCTTTACGGCGGACCGACTGGAGCGCGTTTGCGCCGCAAGGCCGAGCCACCTTCGCACACGCGCCGCCTGCGGGACATAATGAAGCAGCTGCTTCGCGAGGTGCGGCCCGGGCCGCACAAAACGGCCGAGTCCACAAAGCAATCTCCCGCCGAAGATCCGATTTCCGCCGGATACGAGAACATCGCCGCGCAAGCGGCGGCTGACTCAAAGGAGCCCGCGGCGCAACGTTAGATGCGTGGCCCCGCCGATTGCATTGAAGGCGTCGCTTTCGCGTCTTTCAAGGGTTGGCAAAATCCTTCAGATCAAGGTGCATGAACCCACTCGTTGCGTTCTCGAAGCGGTCGGCTGCTGGCTTTTCAGGCTTGCCCTTTGGTTTACGCCATGGCGCACAAGACAGCGATGGATGGCGCTCCTGGAGAGCTTGAGTTCAAGCTGCGAGCGGCTACATTGGGCTTCTGCCTTTGGCGCCGACGACCCTGGGCGCGTTGCTGCGGCACTTGAAGGAGGCCGCCATGCTATCGGCCGTGCGCTGCGCCAGCGCATTCGGGTTGGGATTTGCGAGCGCGTCGATATAGGCCATGTGGCAAGCTTCCCTGCCGTCGATCTTTGTGACGACAAGCACCTGGCCCTTGCGCTCGCCATCGCCGCCCTCGGTGAGGTAGCGCAAGATCGCCGCGAAGGGCTGTCGCGCACCCGGCCGCGTGCGCAATTCGATCGTGTTATGAATGGAGTTGAACGGGGCCAGCGTCTGCCCGAAAGCTTTCTGCTTCTGACCGTTGGGACCGTAACCGACGAAAAAGCGTAGATCGTCTTCGGCGACATAGAGTTGGAAGTTGCCCGATACCGTGCAACGCTGCACGACCGATGCGGTTTCCTTGGTTTTCTTCACGATCGCACATTTGCGGAGGTCGAGCGCGCTATAGACGCTTGAGGCCTCCTGGCCCGAGGCCGTTCCCCCGCCGACGAGGAAAGCAGCCATAAGGAAAGCAATGCATCTTCCGAATAGGCGCAAATGAATCATGGTTGCTCGTTAGAAAAATGAGAGGCGGTGACGCGCGCAGGCTTTATATGCAAAGGAGCCGCTGCTATACCGCAGCTTGGTTCGCAATCGACAGAAAAAGACATGAAACTCGCAATCATGGGAGCCGGCGGGCGAATGGGCAAGGCGCTCGTCCGGCAATTGCATGAAATGCCCAATTGCTCCATTTCCGGCGGTACCGAGCCCCCCGGCTCACCGTTTCTCGGGGCGGACATCGGCGAGCTGGCGGGGGTCGGTAAGCTCGGAATCCCGATTACCGAGGACCCGCTTGAGCTTTTTGTGCGCTCCGAGGGTGTGCTGGATTTCACCGCCCCGGAGGCGACCGCCGAACACGCCACCCTGTCGGCTCAGGCGCGCATTGTGCATGTCATTGGCACGACGGGGCTTTCCCACGACCAGGAGGAGCGCATTCAGGCCGCCGCGCGCCATGCAGTCATGGTGAAATCCGGCAATATGAGCATGGGCATGACCTTGCTGGCTGGGCTGGTGCGCAAGGCGGCGCAGATGCTGGACGCGGATTTCGACGTCGAGATCGTGGACATGCATCACCGCATGAAGGTCGACGCACCGTCCGGCACGGCGCTGCTCCTCGGCAAGGCGGTGGCCGATGGGCGCCAGATCAACCTCGAGGAGAATTCGGTTCGCTCACGCGAGGGTCATACCGGCGTGCGCAAGCGCGGGGAAATCGGCTTTGCGACGCTGCGCGGCGGCGATGTCGTCGGCGACCACAGCGTGATTTTCGCCGGACCGAGCGAGCGCCTGGAGTTAACCCACCGCGCTTCCGACCGGCAGATATTCGCGCGCGGCGCGATCCGGGCAGCCCTATGGGGCAAGGGCAAGCCGCCCGGCCTGTATTCCATGGAAGACGTACTTGGTCTGTGACCAGAAAATCCGAGATAGCAGCGCATGAACAACGTTCTGGTTCTTGTCCGCCACGGCCAAAGCGAGTGGAACAAGCTCAACCTCTTCACCGGCTGGCGCGATGTCGATTTGACGGAGAAGGGCATCGAGGAGGCGCGCCAAGCCGGCGCTCTGCTCAAGGCGGAGGGTATCCGCTTCGACTTAGGCTTCACCAGCGCTTTGATACGCGCGCAACGCACGCTCGACCTCATTCTCGAAGAAATCGGGCAGACCGGCCTGCCCGTTGTCAAGGATCAGGCGCTGAACGAGCGCGATTATGGCGACCTCGCTGGCCTCAACAAGGACGATGCGCGTGAGCGCTGGGGCGAGGAGCAGGTGCAGATCTGGCGCCGTTCCTACGATGTCCCGCCGCCGGGCGGCGAAAGCCTGAAGGACACGGCCGCGCGCGTTCTGCCTTATTATGAAGCGCGAATTTTGCCGGAGGTGAAGGCGGGTAAGGCCGTCATCGTCGCCGCGCATGGCAATTCGCTGCGCGCGCTGGTGATGGTGCTGGACACGCTGTCGCAGGACCAGGTTTTGCAGCTCAACCTCGCCACCGGCGCCCCCCTGGTATACCGCCTGAATGGCGATGGCTCCGTGGCGGAAAAGCGCGACCTGACCGTTTAGCATGGCGTCGTCCCGGCCGGCATCCCGCCGAGCTGGAGCTACGCGCATGGCCGCAATTCACGCCTTAATACAATATCACGCGAACTGGAAACCTTTGGCACAGCTGACAGCAACTTCAGTCATGGTGGGCGAATAGGCGATCAGCGGTGCCGCTTATTGGGTGAAAGAGGCTGCAGCACAGACCATTCGAAATCCGTCAAATCGAAGCGTGCCATTTCAAACTTCTTTGAGAATTTGAATCACTGTTCGTCCAATTCGTGAATCCGTTTATGAGCTCATGCTCTAGGCGGCGGGCGTTTGCGCTAGGCGCCGATTGAGCTTGGCCATACCGATGATCAGATCGGACACCAGCTCATTCTCGAGCGCCGGCTTCAGACGTGTCTGGCGAACGGTTTCCTGCGTGGCTTCCAGGGCCGCGGCGATCTCCAGCGCCCGCCAGTGCGCGCATTGCGTTTTCACGGCTTCCTTCTGCTTGAAATGCAAAGGCGGCCTTAGACGCCCAATGGCTGCGTCCAGGCTGTCCCCCCGGTCCAAAGCCGCGGCAATGCTGGCGAGCCGCTGAAGATGTGCAAGCAGCAGGTTCAGAAACACGGCTGGCGGTGTGCCTGCCCCTTGCAGGCGGTCGATTTGCGCGAGGGCCGCACCGGTGTCGCCGGCAAAGGCGGCATTCAGCGCCGTGTCGAATGCTTGAGCCGCGGCGTCCCCCACCACGGCCTCGACATGCGCGATGCCGATCTGCCGGTCTTGCCCCGCATACAAGATCAGTTTGACCAGTTCCGCACGCGACAGCGCCCGGTCCGCGCCGAGAAGGGCGCGCAGTTGCTGGACCGCATCCGGCGTGATCGTCATACCGGCACGGGAGACTTCCTCGCGGATGAGCTGCGGCAGGCTGCGTTCGTCGTCGCCATAGCAAGCAACTGAGGCTCCCTTCCGGGACTTTTCGATGAGCTGGCGCAGCTTGGCGTCCTTCTTCAGGGTGCCTGCCTCGATAACGACAAAGGCGGCGAGCGGCGTGCCCTCCAGCAAATCCTCGATGAGGGCCGGCGTAAGTTGCGGACCTTGCTTGACGACGATCACAGGCCGGCCGCCGAACATGGCGAACATGCGCGCCTCGGTGGCGAGCCGGCCCGGCGTTTGCGCCAAATCCTGGTCGGTGAGGCGAATGATTTCGCCCGGCGGGGCGGCGCTCTCGCTGAGCGAATTCGCGGCGGCGGCGGCCAGCTCCGAGACCTGCCCGGCATCCATGCCATGCAGCAGAAATACGTCCAGCCTGCCGGCGGCGCTTTGCAGCAAGGAGGGGAGTTCGGACGGTTTTAGAGCAACCATGATCCGGATGAACTATAGGCAGCATATTAGGCGCAATTTGCCTAAAGGGGCTGAGGCTATCGCCTCGGTTTACCGTGATCGCCGCGAAAGCGGGGATCCAGTATTCCACCACGTATCAGGCGTTTACTGGATTCCCTCTTGCGCGGGAATGACGACAGCTGCAGGCAGCAGCGTGCCGCACCGTCACGCATTCGTGGATAGGAACGCCGCGACCCGCGTGCGGATAGCTTCGGCAATCGTGCGGGCTGAACGGTCTTCGGCGTCGCGCTTGGCGCGGATGTCTGCAAACACGGACTCGACCTTGTCGAATGCGGCGCGGGCATTGCTATGGCCTTCGAGCACCACCTTATTGTCAGTAAGGCGGATGAGGCGGTATTCGGAATAGAGCTGGTAGATTTCGCCCTGAGGATCGCCCTCGCGCGTGACCAGCGTCTTCATGATCGACTCGCGAATGGCGATGTCGAGCCGGTATTTCGACTGGATCGCCGCCTCGCCGCCGCCTGTCGTGCGGAAAATCAGCTCGTTGCGGATGCGTTGGCCGACGCGGCCGGGCACCGTCGTGATGTCGACGGCTTTCATGACTTCGCCGAGGCTCTCGCCGCTTGCCGTCGGTCCGTATAGCGGAGTCCATCCGCAGCCTGCGGTCACGACCGCGCTTGCCGAGAGCACGCCCCACACGGCAGCCCCTCGAACTGTCCGAGCGAGCGTTCCCACTGCGCCGATCCTAGGCAACGACATTGACGATCCTCTGCGGCACCACGATGATCTTCTTGATCGCACGACCCTCAATGGCCCGCTTCACCCCATCGAGCAACAAAGCCGCAGCTTCGACATCGGCTTGCGCCGCATCGCGCGCGATTGTCAGCTCGTCTCGCCTCTTACCGTTCACCTGTACGGCAATGGTGACCGTATCGTCAACGAGCAAGGCTTTTTCGACGCCGGGCCAGGGGTGTTTTGCCAGCAAACTGTTGTAGCCGAGCCGCGCCCAGCACTCCTCGCCAAGATGCGGCATGACGGGCGCGAACATCTGCACCAGCAGCTCCCCGGATTCTCTCACCGCCCAATCAAGACTGACGTCTTTGGCGGTTTTTTGACTTTGCAGAGCCGCGGCGAATTTATTGGCGAACTCGTAGAGCTGGGCAATGGCGGTGTTGAAGCGCAGCCCCTCGATATTGCGGCTGACGGCGTCAAGAGCGCGATGCGCCGCGCGGCGCAGCTCCTCCGCGGGCGCGGAAAACGTTTCAGGCCGGGGGGCGCCTGGCCTGGCCCCTTGCTCCGCCACCTCATCCACCAAGCGCCACAGCCTTTGAATCAAGCGCCAGGCGCCTTGCACGCCCTCGTCGGTCCACAGCACGTCGCGCTCCGGCGGCGAGTCCGACAGCATGAACCAGCGCGCGGTATCGGCGCCGTAATGCGCGATGAAGCTGTCCGGGCCGACGGTGTTTTTCTTGGATTTCGACATCTTCTCGGCGGAACCGATTTGCACAGGTTCGCCCGTCTCGATGGTGACGGCCCGCCGGTCGCCGCCGCCGCCGCCATTATCGACGAAACGCACCTCGGAGGGATTAATCCAATTGCCCGCAGCGTCGCGATAGGTCTCGTGGATCACCATGCCTTGTGTGAACAGTCCCGCGAACGGCTCGGCCAGACTCAAATGACCTGTATCGCGCATTCCGCGAATGAAGAAGCGAGAGTACAACAGATGCAGGATCGCGTGCTCCACGCCGCCGATATACTGATCGACGGGCAGCCAGTAGTCAGCGGCTTGCCGATCTACCGGATCGTCGCTGTGGGGGGAGCAAAAGCGGGCGAAATACCAGGACGAATCCACGAAGGTGTCCATCGTATCGGTTTCGCGGCGCGCGCCGGCGCCGCATTTCGGGCATTTCACATGCTTCCAGGTCGGATGATGGTCCAGCGGATTGCCGCGCGCGTCGATGGACACATCGTCTGGCAGCTCAACCGGCAGATCCGCCTTGGGAACCGGCACGACCCCACATTCAGCGCAGTGGATCATCGGGATTGGGCAGCCCCAATAGCGCTGGCGCGAGATGCCCCAATCCCGCAGGCGATAGTTGACCTTGCGCTCGCCGTCGCCCGCGCGCTCGAGCCGGTCCGCCACCTCGCGCTTGGCATCCTCCACGCTCAGACCGTCGAGGAAGCCGGAATTGGCGATGCGCCCGGGCCCTGTGTAGGCTTCGTCGCCGACGTCGAAGCTTAACGGCTCCTGCCCTTCTGGGATCACCACGGGCGTGATGGTCAGATCGTATTTGCGGGCGAACTCTAAATCGCGCTGATCATGCGCCGGACAGCCGAAGATCGCCCCGGTGCCGTATTCCATCAGAATGAAGTTGGCGACGAACACGGGCAGCTTCACGCCGTCCGCGAAGGGGTGCGCGGCCGTCAGCCCGGTGTCGAAGCCCTGCTTCTCGGCGCGCTCCAGCGCTTCCTCGCTGGTGCCGTGGCGTTGGCATTCCTCGATGAAGGCCGCGAGCGCCTTGTTCTTGCCCGCCAGGCGCTTGGCCAGCGGGTGATCCGGCGAAATCGCGCAAAACGACGCGCCGAAAATCGTGTCGGGCCGTGTCGTGAAGACTTCGAGCTTCTCGCCTTTGCGGACGCCCTTCCCCGCCAGCGCGAAACGCATCAGCAAGCCCTCGGACCGGCCGATCCAGTTGCGCTGCATGAGCCGCACCTTGTCGGGCCAGCGCTCGAGCGTGCCCAAAGCGGCCAGGAGATCGTCCGCATATTCAGTGATCTTGAAGAACCATTGGCTCAGCTCGCGCTGCTCCACGAGGGCGCCGGAACGCCAGCCGCGTCCGTCAATCACCTGCTCATTGGCAAGAACGGTGTGGTCCACCGGGTCCCAATTCACCTTGCTTTGCTTACGGTAGACGAGACCCTCCGCGTAGAAGTCGAGGAAGAGTTTTTGCTGCTGCTGATAATATTCCGGATCGCAGGTCGCCAGCTCGCGGCTCCAATCCAAGGACAGGCCCACGCCCTGCAACTGCGCGCGCATAGCCGCGATATTCTCGTAAGTCCACTGCTTGGGATGCACCCCGCGCTCGATCGCGGCATTTTCCGCCGGCATTCCGAAAGCGTCCCAGCCCATGGGATGCAGCACATTAAAGCCGTTCGCGCGCTTATACCGGGCAACCACGTCGCCCATCACATAGTTGCGGACATGGCCGACATGGATGCGTCCCGAGGGATAGGGAAACATCTCCAGCACATAGTATTTCGGGCGATCGGGATCTTCCCGCGTGCGGTAGATGTCCGCATCGTTCCACACGTTACGCCAATGCTGCTCGCGTTCGGGTGCGTTATATCTTTCGACGGCCATGGTTGTTGTTCTACATTGAAGAGCAAATAGCACTAGACTTTGCGGAGGGGTTCGCGCCTCCATGTCCGTGCGACACCGGTCATCCGGCGTGGTATCCAGCCGAAAAACACCCCTGCGGTCAAGCGGTGGTTCACAGTGCAGGCGCGAATTTTGATCCTTGGCAAAATGTGATGACAACTGACCTCTCTACCGCGGAAAGGCTGAGCGCCACGCTTAGCCTTATCGAGGCTTGCACGCGCGAGGCGGGACGCAGCGCCGATGCGGTGCAACTCGTCGCAGTGTCGAAAACCTTCGGGCCGGCAGAGATCCTTCCCGTTCTGGATGCGGGTCAGCGGGTGTTCGGGGAGAACCGCGTACAGGAAGCCAAGGCGAAGTGGCCGGCCTTGCGCGCGAACTATGCCGGCGTCGAGCTGCATCTCATCGGTCCGCTGCAATCCAACAAGGTGCGCGACGCCGTGGCGCTGTTCGATGTCATTCAAACGGTGGACCGCCCGAAGATCGCCGTGGCCATCGCGGAGGAAATGGGGCGGAGCGGCCATGTGCCCGCACTGTTCGTACAGGTCAACACCGGCGATGAAGAGCAGAAGGCCGGCGCTTCTGCTCGGGATGCCGAACAGCTGGTCAACCAGTGCCGCGATGAGCTTGGCCTAACGATCGACGGGCTGATGTGCATTCCGCCGCTAAACGCGGATCCGGCGGCGCACTTCTTGCGTCTGGCGCAAATGGCTGGCGATTTCGGCCTGCAAAAGCTCAGCATGGGCATGAGCGCCGATTTCGAGTCCGCCATCCGGCATGGCGCAACCCATGTGCGTATCGGCTCGGCGATCTTCGGCGCGCGAACGTGAACCAAAGGCCAATGGAACCGCGCGGCAGGATAGCTATTATAAGGAAGGCCGTATCCTGGTTCCAAGAAGCGGGACAGACGCAAGACTGACCTGGCTATCAGGAGCGTGCACGGGTAAGCCTTTCACAGATCGGCCGGCAGGATCTGTTGAACTGACGTTAAGGCCTTCCATGAGCAGAGACGTTCTTCGCGAGCTCGCTACGACCATAGCGGCGCGGCGGCATTCCTCGGCGGATCACTCATACACAAAGCAATTGCTGGACGCCGGCGCCGCGCGCTGCGCTAAGAAATTGGGCGAGGAGGCCGTTGAAACGGTGATCGCGGCGCTGAGCCAAAGTGACGAATGCCTCAAAGCGGAAGCCGCCGACCTGCTCTATCATCTTCTTGTGTTGCTAGAGGTGCGGGCGATCCCCGTCCATGACGTGCTGGAACTTCTGGAAACGCGGATGGGACAGTCGGGTCTTGCTGAAAAAGCTTCACGCGCCAAGCAGGATGACTGAGCCTTATGCTTGATTTCCTGCCCCAGCGCTCACGGCTCGAATTCTCGCCCTACCGTGTTTTTACCCGGGAAGAATGGGCAAAGCTGCGCGCCGACACGCCGATGACGCTGTCGGACGAGGATTTAGGGAAACTCTCCGGCGTGATCGAACGGGTTTCCGCCGACGAGGTGGTGGATATCTATCTGCCGATGTCGCGGCTCCTCAATCTGTATGTCAGGGCCGCGCAAACGCTGCACGCCGAAACCTCGGGGTTTCTAGGGCTGCGCGACAGCAAGGTGCCATTCATCATCGGCATGGCGGGCAGCGTCGCCGTCGGCAAAAGTACTACCGCCCGCGTGCTTCGCGAGCTGCTCGCGCGCTGGCCCAACCATCCGCGCGTCGATCTCGTGCCCACCGATGGATTTTTGCTGCCCAATGCCGAACTCGAGGCCCGCGGCGTCATGCACCGCAAAGGCTTTCCGGAGAGCTTCGACCAGAAAGCGCTTTTGCAATTCATGGCGGATGTGAAGGCGGGCAGGCCGAACGTTCGCGCGCCGGTCTATTCGCATTTCGACTATGACATCCGGCCCGGCGCGCAAATCGTCGTGGACCGGCCCGACATTTTGATCGTGGAAGGGCTGAACGTGTTGCAGCCCGCGACGCTGCCAAGGGGCGGCGAGGCCATTCCTTTCGTGTCGGATTTCTTCGACTTCTCGATTTATATCCACGCCGCGCCGCGTACGATCGAAGCGTGGTATGTCACCCGGTTCCTCACCTTGCGGGAAACGGCCTTCAAAGACCCGGCGGCCTATTTTCACCGCTACGCCAGTCTGTCTGACGAAGAGGCCCGCGCGACCGCGCTCGACATCTGGCGGCAGATCAACCTGCGCAATCTGGAGGAGAACATCCTGCCCACGCGCCAGCGCGCCGGGCTCATTCTCGACAAAAGCGCCGATCACCTCATCGAGAAAGTGTGGCTGCGGAGGCTTTAGCACCGCCCCGCGCGCCCAGGTAAATCGCGGTCAGGACGCAGATCAGGCCGAAGCCGTGGGCCCATTGCGGCTCCTCGCCGAGGAAGGCGAGGGATACAGCCACGGCGGTGAGCGGGAATGTGCTGGTGAAAATCGCCGCTTCCGAGGCGGGCACCACGGCCAGCCCGCGATACCACAGGATCAGCGCGATGACGCTGGAAGTGAGTGAGTAAAATGCCGGCAGCAGCCACACCCACAGCGGCACCGAAACCACGTCGAATCGCATCAGGACCGCCATCGAAAACGGCGCTACCATCACCAGGCCGATCAGGTTGATCGCCAGCGCCATGCGGTAGATGGGCAAGTTCGCCGCGCTGCGCTTGGCGTATATAACGAAAAGCCCCTCGGAGATGACCGCTCCCGCGATCAGCACATTGCCGAGCAAGGGATCCGGCGCGACCCCAGGCTGCGCGCTCGCCGTGTTGATGGCGCCGACGCCGAGCACCGCGAGGGCGAGCGCCGCGACGCGCCCTGGTCCGAACCGCTCGCCCAGCATGACCACCGCCAGCCCGGCCACCACGACGGGCACGGTGCTGGTGATGATGCCAGCGCTCAAGGCGCTCGTATATTTGACGCCGTACAGCAGGAAGAACATGTAGAGCAGCGTGCCGAACAGGGTTTGCAGAAACACGTCCCGCCACTCGGTCAGGCTCGCCTCGGCGAGCGTGCGGCCCTTCTCCCGCCAGGCCAGCGGCAAAAGCACGACAGCGGCGACCGCGAAACGGATCAGCGCGAACACGAATACAGGCAGATAGGGCGAGGCCGCTTTCGCCACAGCCACATTCGCCCCGACCAGAGCCATGGCGCTGGCAAGCTGCAGATGAGCGATGCGCATCAGATGAGGTTTCGCGCTTTGGCGAGAGCGGCGAGCGATGTTTCCGGGCGCGGCCCGATATGCGACACCACTTCCGCCGCGGCGAGACTGGCGAGCTTGCCGCAGGTCGGCAGGTCGAGGCCTCGCGCCAAGCCGAACAGAAAGCCCGCGGCGTAGAGGTCGCCCGCGCCCGTGGTATCGACGACCTGGGCGACGGGCTCAGCGTCTACCTGGATGGCACGCTCGGGCGTGAGGATGGTGGAGCCTTTCGCGCCGCGCGTCACCACGGCCAGCCCGCAATCGGCGCGCAGCGCCTTGCACGCCTCGTCGAGCTTTTCAGTTTGGTAAAGCGAGAGCACCTCGCTCTCATTGGCGAACACCAGATCGACGCGCTGCGTGATGAAGTCGTGGAATGACCGCCGGTGCCGTTCCACGCAGAACGGGTCGGAAAGGCTTAGCGCGACGGTGGTCCCGGCGGAACGGGCGATGTCGGCGGCCTCAAAGAAGGCTACCTTGGCCTGGGGCGCGTCATAGGAATAGCCTTCTAGATACAGCACCTTGGCGGCCTGGACGAGCGCCGGGTCGATCTCGTCGGAGGTCAGCTCCGACGCCGCGCCGAGAAATGTGTTCATGGTCCGCTCGCCATCGGGCGTCACGAGAATGAGACAACGCGCGGTCGGCGCGCTGTCCGTGGCCGGGGCCGTTTCGAAGGTGACGCCGATCGCCCTTATGTCATGGGAGAACACCGCGCCGAGCTGGTCGTCGGCGATCTTGCCGATGAATGCCGCCCGGCCGCCGAATGAGGCCAGACCCGCGCAGGTGTTCGGCACCGTGCCGCCGCTGACCTCCACGGCGGGCGCCATTTCCGCGTAAAGCCGGTCCGCCTCCGCCGCATCGATGAGGCGCATGGTGCCCTTTTGCAGGTTCTGGGCAGCGATGAAGGCGTCGTCGCAGCGGGCAATGATGTCGACGATGGCACTTCCGATGCCGACAACGTCGTAGAGCGGTTGCGCCATTTAAGCTGTCCTCGCGGTTTGGAAATCCTCGGGTGTGGTTTTTGGCTCGAAGCGGCATATGTCCGCGATCGGGCAGCGGGGGCATTCGGGCTTTCGCGCCTTGCAGATATAGCGCCCATGCAGGATGAGCCAGTGATGGGCGTGCAGGCGGTATTCATCCGGCACGACGCGCTCCAAAGCCAACTCAACCGCGAGTGGCGTGTCGCCCTCGCCAAGGCCGGTGCGGTTCGCCACGCGGAAAACATGCGTGTCGACGGCAATGGTCGGCTCCCCAAAGGCATTGTTTAGCACCACATTGGCGGTCTTGCGTCCGACGCCTGGCAGACCTTCCAGAGCCGCGCGATCCTTTGGCACCGCGCTGCCATGCTGCTCGATCAGCGCTTGCGACAAGGCAATGACGTTCTTGGCCTTGTTGCGGTACAGCCCGATCGTCCTGATGGTCTCCCGAAGCGCGTCTTCGCCAAGCGCGAGCATCTTTTCCGGCGTGTCCACCTGCTGAAACAGCGTGCGCGTGGCCTTATTCACGCTGGCGTCGGTGGCTTGCGCGGAGAGCGCAACCGCGACCAGAAGCGTATATGGGTTCACATAATCGAGCTCGCTGCGCGGCTCTGGATTGGCATCCCTGAGCCTGCGGAAGATCTCCGCCGCCTGCGGCTTGCGCAATCTGCCGGGCTTCTTCCGGGGAATAGCGGCTTTGCGCGAGGGGGGTGAGGCAAACTGCTCCGTTCTGGCCGGTCCCGATTGTTTGCTGTTATTGTACGCCATGGAAAATGACGACACCCTCTCGCCGCCGGCTGAGCATTTTCGTGCAGTCTTGCTGCCCCATCGGTGGCTGGGGCGCAAGGGCTTTATTGTGCTGATGTCGGTCATCAGCGCGGTCAGCTTTGTCGCGGG
>Ga0136634_10000191_pt1 | contig 30028 bp, 22 predicted proteins | sample AntDrymUQ8332106_2_FD_104654 | JGI IMG/M metagenome (GOLD analysis project Ga0136634, IMG submission 104654) | Polar desert sand microbial communities from Dry Valleys, Antarctica - metaG UQ833 (21.06) | ecosystem: Environmental > Terrestrial > Soil > Desert | place: Antarctica: Dry Valley... | reverse complement strand
GTTTTTAAACCCTGCAGAATCAGTTTTCCAGGCAACACTATGTAAAAAAACACGCATTGTATTAAATCCGATAGATTCAGCCCAACCCAATTCACGATCAATAGTTGCTGAATCAAAGGTAGCAGCCTGCCACATTTCTAACTGATTGATCGCGCTACTCGGAACGAAATTGGCTCCTGTCATCCATCTGTATTCTTTGTACCAGGAATTAGCCTTCTCAACAGACCAAACAGTACCACTTATTGGTACATTTTTCAAACTCTGTTTTTTAGTTTTCTGACCTTCTACTAAGGTTACAGAACTCATCAGGATGATTATAAAAATGATGGCACGTTTAGATAATTTTATCATTTGATAATTGAATTGATTATGACGATTATTTTATAGTATAAATTTGGATCCATTTTAGAATCGGTGACAGTTCCCAATAGTTACCATTTTTTTTCTAACCTATTCGTATTATTACAATATTAATTTCCCTTCTTATTATATAACGCCCGATGAATTCCCAGTTGTAACCCACGTAATTCAGAAAGACCCCGCATACGCCCAATGCATGAATAACCCGGATTGCTAACCTTCTTAAGGTCATCCATCATCTGGTGTCCATGATCGGGTCGAAAGGGAATGGGTGAACTTACAGTTTGTTGAATTGCAAGAATTTCTTGTACAACTTCATACATATCAGTATCTCCATTTAAATGATCAGCTTCATAAAAATTATCATCCTCATCACGTTTTGTATTTCGTAAATGAACAAAGTGCATACGTGTTCCGATTGATCGGGCAATTGAGACCAGGTCATTATGTTTTCCAGCCCCCAGGGAACCTGTGCAAAAACAAATACCATTACTTTTATTAGGAACTGATGATAATATATACTGAATATCATCCGCAGAACTCACTATGCGTGGAAGCCCAAGTATATCAAAGGGAGGATCGTCTGGATGAATAGCAAGTTGAAGTCCAAGTTCATCAGCAATGGAAGAGATTTCACGAAGGAAAAAGCTGAGATTTTCCCTTAGCGCTCCATGATCAATATCACTATACTGATCTAACTTATCGCGCATTTGTTGCACTGTTTGTTTTTTTTCTCCCGGAATGCCAAACATAACAATATCCTTTAATTGATCAAGCTGGCTATCAGTATATTTTCTGCGCCGATTTTCTGCTTCTTTCAAAACCTTCTCAGGATAACCATCCGAGGCATTTTTTCTTTGCAAAATATAGAGATCAAAAACGGCCAGGTCATACCAATTAAAATACAGCGCTTTTGATCCATCAGGCATTTCATAATCGAGATTGGTACGGGTCCAATCATTTACGGGCATAAAATTGTAGGTTATGATTTTTATACCAGATTTAGCAAGATTAATAAGCGTCTGTTTGTATGCCTCAATATAATTCTTGTAATCTCCGGTATGAGTTTTAATGGTCTCATGTACAGTAACACTTTCTACTACATCCCATGTAAGACCATTCGATTCAATCAAATTTTTTCGCTTCATGATTTCTTCTTCAGACCAAACATCACCTGCGGGAATATGGTGTAAGGCCGTCACAATTCCTGAAGCACCGGATTGTAGCACAGATGACAATGTTACTGGATCATCAGGTCCAAACCAACGCCATGTTTCTTTTAAAAGCATAATTATAATTATTATAGATTATTCAACCCCCTGAAAAAAGATTCCCTTAGCCTTACAAGATCTGTTTTTGAAAACACATTCGCCTAAATAAGAATGGCTAATCGAAAGATTAATAAAGATGAATAGCATAAAGCTGCAGTAAATATTTAAAGAAAAAATAATTTTCAACTCAAATTTATAATTTTCTGCAATCGATTGCCAAAAAACCTACTTTTATCTGTCCATCCGCTAATATGGTTGCTTTACTTTTCAGAAAAAACATCTTATTAAAATATTTTACTGTCGATGAAAAGACAAACGGAAAATACCATAAAAGATATTGCCCTGAAGCTGGGCCTTTCTCCATCGACTGTATCGCGGGGTCTAGCAGATCATCCTCATATCAATGAAAAAACTAAAAAGAAAATCAAACAAACGGCAGCAAAATTAGGGTATAAGCATAATGCGATTGCTGCAAGTCTGCGTAACAACAAATCAAATACAATAGGTTTAATTGTACCCAGGATCTCCATGTTTTATCAATCGGCAGTAATTACGGCAATTCAGAATAAATTGCATGAGTACAAGTACAATCTGATGATTTGTCAATCGAATGAGTCTGTTGACATAGAACGTCAATTAGTAAATGCCTTGTATGCATCCAGAGTCGAGGGTTTAATTGTTTCCGCTACCCTGAATACCGTAGATTTTTCGCATTTCGATGTTTTTTCCAAAAGCAATTGTCCACTAGTATTCTTTGATCGGTTACCTACTGATTATCCCGCAAATAAAATTGAGGGAGACGAATATAATGGAGGATATCAGGCTACCATGCATTTACTCGAGATTGGGTGTCGCCGGATTGCTCATATCGGCGGACCCCTCACCTGTAATCTTTACCAGGGCCGTTTTGCAGGATACAAAGATGCCTTAGCAAAGTATGGTCTTTCCGTGGATAATGAAATGATATATTTTCATGACCTCACAGCTGAAAATGGTTGGAAAACAGGTGAAAAATTATTTTCAAAAAAGCCCTACCCTGATGCGGTATTTGCCTGCAATGATACCACTGCTGTAGCCATCATCCAATATGCCAATACTCTTGGTATTGAAGTTCCTACAAAATTAAAAGTAATGGGATACTCAAATGGACCACTTTCCCAGATAGTATATCCTCAGCTAACTTCTATTGAACAATACACGAATAAGGTTGGAGTTGAAGCTGCCATAATGATGATGGACCTGGTAAAGCATAAAATAGAAATGGGCAAACCATTTCATAAAATCACCATTCCAGTTGAGCTTGTAAAAAGACAATCAACTTCACTTGAGAAAAAATTATCTCCTTTGAAAAAGGTTCAACGCAGCGAATTGAAAATTTTACCTGTCCAGAGAAAGAGTAATTTTAAAATTGAATGAAAAAATGATGATGTAATATTTTCTCTAAATTTAAAAGAACTTTACTGCACTCCCAATTAAAAACTAACGACTAAACAATTAACTACTGGCTATTTATTAAATTTGTTTTAACCATTAACCAAAAAACTGCTTTATGAATTTCAAAGTCACCAATCCATTCAAAGGTCCAGATTGCAATCGTTTGCATCAATCCATCTTATCGTATCTATTTACCACCTCTCAATAAAAATGCGATAACGTTCAGGCTGTTCAAATTGACTCGGCATTATGATTTGTCTAATAGGATTCGAATGTCCGCAAATTTGCAGCCAATAGCTGAATTTCCTTTTTTACTTAAATTTTGTTAGATCATTTATTAAACATTTGCTTTATGTTTTTCAATGTAAAAATTTTAGCACAACCTTATTTCTGCAAACGATTGCAAATACTTTGCAGCACTACCAAAAGTGTAATTATTATACTTCTCATTTTGATGAGTTCTGCCAGCGTATTTTCACAGATATCTGTCAGTGGAAAAATCCGAAGTTCAAAGGATGGTTCTCCAATACCCAGTGTATCTGTAACCATAAAAGGAAGTAATGTGGGTACTGTTACTGATCCAAATGGTATTTTCAAATTAAGCGTCCCTGATAAAAACAGTGTACTTCTAGTAACCTCTCAAGGCTTTGCAACTCAGGAAATAACTATTGGAAATAACACAAGCCTTGATCTAACCCTGGAAGAGAATATTCGCAAGCTTGATGAAGTAATTGTAGTGGGTTATGGCCAGCAAAGAAGGCGTGATGTTACCGGTGCTATTTCTTCAGTTTCCGCAAAAGCATTGAGTGAGGTCCCTGTCAGCAGTCCTTCCCAGGCATTACAGGGAAGAGTGGCGGGATTATACGCTACAACCCAAGGTTACCGCCCTGGTTCAGATGTTACTATTAGAATCCGGGGAAGTCGTTCCTTTTCAGCTGGCAATGATCCTTTATTTGTAATAGATGGAATACCTATTTCAGGAGGATTAAATGATATCAACCCCAGTGATATTGAATCGATGGAAGTATTAAAAGATGCTTCCGCAACAGCTATTTACGGTTCCAGGGGAGCTAATGGTGTTATTATTGTAACAACAAAGCGTGGTAAAAGCGGGGCCCCTATTGTAAGTTATGATGCCTATTACGGCATCGTAAAACCGCTGGGGCAGGCTGACATTTTTGACGGAGCAGAATTTGCAGAATATAAAAGAGAATCCCGCCGGAACAGTGGCAAATATCTTGATTCAAATAAAGATTCATCTGATAGGAGATTATTTGAGACAGTAGAACTTGCATCTATTGCGGCAGGCCGTTCAACAGATTACCAGGATCGCATCTTGACAAATGGAAATCAACAAAGCCATCAGCTTGGCCTTTCCGGAGGAAGCGACCAAACAAGATATGCTTTGTCGATCGGCTATTATGATGAAAAAGGGATCATTCCCATTCAAAATTTTACTCGTTACAATATGCGGATTAATCTTGATCAGAATGTTGGAAAACGAGTAAGACTTGGGGCTTCTATTTTGGCAACCCATAGCATAAGAAAAGGCTTTAATGTAAACGTTTTTGATGATGCACTACAGGAAAATCCTTTAGGAGTTCCTTACGATTCAACTGGCAATCTTATTTTCTTACCTACCAACGATGGCCTCCGTTCTAATCCTTTAGCAGAACTGGTTGATGGTGCAAACGTAGATCGAAACAAACGATTCAGGTTATTGAGTTCATTATATGGCGAGATTGAAATTTTAAAAGGTCTTAAATACCGGTTGAATTTTGGCCCCGACCTGGTGCAAACCCGTAATGGGCGTTTTACCGGACGCCTGACGAATGACCGCAGAGGTGGTGATCCTACTGCTACCACAGCGGAAGAGTTTGTTTGGTCTTATACAATCGAAAATATCTTGAACTATAATAAAATTTTAAATAAAGTACATTCCATAAACTTAACAGGCTTGTATAGTGTACAAACCCGTGAGAGAGATAGCACTGGAAATGGTGTGCAGGGTGTCGCTATACAAGAAATGGAATATTCAAACTTAGCCACCGCACCGCTGGTGACCGGTGTCGGCAGTCTTTATGAAAAATGGACTATTCTTTCTTATATGGCAAGGATAAACTATAGTTATAATGGCAAGTATCTAATAACCCTTACTGGTCGTGCGGATGGTTCATCACGCTTTGCCCCGGGAAATAAATGGGGATTCTTTCCTTCTGTTGCTGTAGCCTGGAATATTTCAAACGAGAATTTTCTTTCGTCCAGCACTTTGGTCAGTAATTTAAAATTAAGGGCGAGCTATGGCGAAACAGGTAATACGGGTATCAACCCTTATCAAACATTAGGAGGTTTATCCCGAACAACGTACGCTTTTGATGCCAATGCGGGTTATGGTTACAGGCCCGGAATTATTCCGAATCCGAATTTAAGATGGGAAACCACATCATCCCTGAATCTTGGTTTGGATTTTGGTTTATTTAATAACAGGGTGTCCGGTTCTATTGAAGTATACCGCCAGAATACACATGATTTGCTTTTGCAAAGGCAATTGCCTTTGACAAGCGGATTTGCCAATGTTCTGGAAAACATTGGTTCAACCAGGAATAAAGGGATAGAGCTGACATTATCTACCGTAAATATTCAAAATACAAAGAGTGATGGATTTACATGGTCAACTGACCTCAATCTGGCACACAATAAAGAGGAAATCGTGGATTTATATGGCGGTAAGCAAGATGATATTGGAAATACCTGGTTTATTGGGGAACCCATTAACGTGATTTATGATTATGAAAAAGTAGGCATATGGCAAACTTCTGATAAGGATTTGGCTACAACTTACAAACAAAGAGTCGGGCAAATTAGAGTGAGAGACGTAAACAACGATAATCAAATAACTTCCACCGATCGTGTTATTATCGGTTCAACAGTACCCAGGCTTACCGGAGGCCTTACCAACCGGATAGCTTATAAAAATTTCGACTTTTCTATTTTTATTTTTGCCCGTTTCGGCGGAATGATTAATAGCGGATTCCACGACAATGCATGGATGCAAATACAAGGCAGGTACAATAATCTGAAAATTGATTACTGGACTCCGAATAATCCAACGAATGCATATCCGCGCCCTGATGAAAATTCTGAAGTTCCTGTTTATCGCTCCACCCTTCGGTATTTTGATGGCTCTTTTATTAAAATAAGGAGCATAAATCTGGGTTATACATTTTCAAACGAGCTTAGCCAAAAAATTCATTTAAAGGATGCACGATTTTATATAACTGTTCAACAGCCAGCCATTTTTTCTAAATACCGTCAAAAATATAAAGGCATCGATCCGGAATATCCAACGGTAAATACACCGGCTACGTCATTGATTTCATTTGGCATCAACACAAAATTCTAATTTAAAAATCTTCTGATAATGAAAAAGATAATTCTAATTCTTATAGCGACCCTACCCGTCATTTCCTGCAATAAAATGCTGAATGAAGAGGTACGGAGCCAGGCGCCATTTGATTACTTAAGTACTCCCGCTGGTTTTGAAGATGCAGTTAAAGGAGCTTATTCTTCTCTTCGGAATTTTTATGCTACTGAAAGAGGTATGTCCCTGACGGTGTTTGGTACTGATACTTATACGAATGGTGCTGATGGATCTTTCAAATTTGTTAATCAATATACGGGTGAACTGGATCCGAGGCTATCGATCATCCGAGAAATCTGGAATGAGTTTTACATCGCCATTAATACCTGTAATACAGTAATTGATATGGCCCCTGAAGTTATGGGAGTATCAGATCTGATTAAAAACAGAAGAATAGCCGAAGCGAGGTTTTTAAGAGGCCACTATTTATTTATACTTGCTCAAATGTTTGGTCCTGTTCCTGTTCCCCTCAAAGCAAACCGTTCGGTTGTGATCGAATCTACACGGGAACCTTTAGATAAAGTTTATGCTACTATCATCAGTGACCTGGATTTTGCTATTCTGAATCTTGAAATAAAACCAGCTGATTTTGGCAGGGCAACCAAGCCTGCTGCGGAGCATTTGCTGTCAAGAGTCTATCTTACAAAAGCTACTTCCTCTGCCAAGGCTGCTGATGATTATACCAAATCCCTGGATAACGCAAAAAAAGTAATCAATAATTACAGCTTTAAATTATTACCGGATTTTGCTAAAATATTTGAACAGGGTAGCGGCGAAAAAAATGATGAAATAATTTGGTCAGTGCAGTATACCAATGACCCCCGTACCAATAGTTCTGGTAATAATGCACATGTATTCTTTTTAATGGAATACGATGTACTTCCCGGCATGCAGCGTGATGTAGAAAACGGCAGACCTTTTAAACGCTTTAAACCGACTTCCTTTACACTCGACACTTTATTCAAAGACAGGGTGAACGATACCCGGTATGACAAAAGTTTTAAAACGGTTTTTTATTCCAACAACGCAGCTACCATTCCCAAAAATACAAACGGCACACCCAAATATAAAGTTGGAGATACAGCGATCTGGTTACCAGGTGTAGAATTATCTGCAAGTGTTGTTAATAGCAAACCTTATGCGGTATATACCCCCAGCAAATACACGGAAAAAGTGTATCCGTCCCTGATTAAATTCCTGGATCCCTTACGTGCAGACAGAACCGTTTTTGAAGGCTCGCGAGACTACCTTGCTTTTCGTTTAGCAGAAACGTATTTAATAGCAGCAGAAGCCGCAATGTATAGTGGAGATAATACAGCAGCTGCTGATTTTATCAATGCTGTCCGGTGGCGTTCAGCCCGTACAAGTGCAGATCCTGTGCAAAATACAGCATATCGAGTTGCTATGACCGTTGCAGCAGCTCAAATGGACATCGATTTTATTTTGAACGAAAGAGGTCGAGAATTATTAGGAGAGCAAGACCGTTGGTTTGACCTGGTGCGTACAAACAAATTATTAGAAAGAGTAAAAAAATGGAATCCCCAGGCTGGCCCTAACATTTTAGCGAAACATGTACTTCGCCCTATTCCTCAAGATCAGATAGACCGAACAAGCAATACCTTTAGTCAGAATAATGGTTACTAGTTCTGTAGGTTAATCATAATTTTTTTTCACAAAAGCCAGGGAATACCTGGCTTTTTCTATGTGGCCATCCGGAAAATAAGGATGTAATCCACTGAACATTTCAAATATTGAATAAACCCGTAATCAACTTAATGACTGTTCCCGATACAGCACCCACAGCGAAAAAAATAGCTACACCTTTCGACCATGCTTTGGTAATATCAAGATATACTTGATTGCCTGTTCGCAACCAACGCCATTCACTAAAAGCCATCAGCACGGGCATTGTCATTCCGATACAGGCAAATACTATATGAAATCCCAGGGATAGTGCCATTTGAAGCCGCGCGGCAATTAGGTCATCCATGCAACAGTTTTAAAATTCATGCATATTCTGAAAAAGATCTATTATAGTTTGTACTGCAAAGAAACAAGATGCGTTCCACTATATTAGCACTCTGGACTTCCCGAACAGAAAATATTTCAGCCTGCCAACGCATTCAATAAAGCAAACGTCTACTGCCAGCAATGAACATAATGCATAAAAGATTTATTTTGTGCGTAGACGACGATCTCGATGACAGGCTGATTATTTGTGAAGCTATTAAAGATATCGACCCCTTCATGTTGGTTGTGGAAGCCAGCAATGGTATCGAAGCAAAGCAATTTCTCCAAAAGGCAAAGATTACAGGAGAGTTTCCATGCCTGGTTATTCTGGATATGAACATGCCCCTCATGGATGGGAAGGAAACACTGAAAGAAATCAAAAGGGATGAAATATTGAGGACCTTACCGGTTGTATTCTTTAGTACGTCATCCAATCCCAAAGATCAATCCTTTTCTATCGAATATGGAGTTGAATTTGTAACCAAACCGGCAAATTACCCTTCTATTGTAGCTACCATGAAAGATCTCCTTTTGCTGTGTGCTGAATAGGCATTTTGGTATCTTTACTTTCTTGAAAAATTCTTTTTTAATTGTTTACCAAATTCGCGGGAGAAGTTCAGCCTATAGATGAATCAAGCGCAACATTTAACTAACTTCGATACCTGTTCAACATCCTTCAATTATTAAATTCTTACTATGTCCTCAACATCACGAAGAGAAGTAATAAAGTCGATCGTAGCAGGCAGTGGTGCGATGTTATTTTCACCGAATACTTTATTATCGGCCACAAGGCAAAAAAAAGATCGACTCGGAATTGCATTGGTAGGACTGGGGTACTACAGCACAGACCTGCTTGCGCCCGCTCTTCAGAAAACAAAAAATTGTTACCTCGCAGGTATTGTTACGGGCACCCCATCCAAAGCAGAAACCTGGAAACAGAAATATTCGATCCCTGATAAAAATATTTACAACTACCAAAATTTCGACCAGATTGCCAATAATCCGGAGATCGATGTAGTGTATGTTGTACTCCCTCCTTCTATGCACATGGAATATACCGTTCGGGCTGCTAATGCAGGCAAGCACGTATGGTGTGAAAAACCAATGGCAATAAGCGAAAAAGAATGTGCCTCTATGATCCAGGCATGTAACAAAAATAAAAGATCACTGGCAATCGGTTATCGATTACAGCATGAACCTAACACACAGGAATACCGTAGAATCATCAAACAAAAATTATTAGGGAATGTAATGAGAGTGGACTGCGCTGCAGGATACAATGATAACCGCACTGATCATTGGAAACAAAAACGGGAAATGGGTGGCGGTGTTTTATATGACATGGGTGTATATTCAATCCAGGGAGCAAGACTTGGAACCGGCCTGGAACCGATTCGAATTGTATCAGCTACAACATCAACAACCCGACCGGAGGTTTACAAAAATGGCCTGGATGAAACCGTTGTCGCTCAATTGGAATTTCCGCGTGGGATTATAGCAAATATCAAAACAAGCTTTGGAGAAAATATAAATTTTCTTAATATCCAATGTGACAAAGGTGTAATCAAAATGTCTCCTTATTCTGGATATGGGGGTATTAGAGGGAGTAGTCCCTTAGGAGAAATCAGCCATGCATATCAGGTACCGTGGCAGCAGACTAAACAAATGGATGACGATGCACTTTCCATTCTCCAGAGTAAACCAATGCTTGTGCCAGGGGAGGAAGGAATGCGTGATATCAGAATCGTTGAGGCCATATATAAGTCAGCCAAAACTGAAAAACCGGTTACATTGTAAATCGTGGATTATCCATAAAGTTCAATGTATTAATTTCCACTCAAGGTGATTACATAGACCATTTCATATCTCCAATGATATATAAATTGCTTAGTCCGCGGCCTTTGCATGATCTCTAACAGTATGTTTTACCGCTTTAATTTCTTTATGCGTTACTGATGGTCCGAGAGTTCCAAACCCCTTTTTATCGGTGTTAGGTCCCTTCCTATATTTTGTTAAATTAATAATCATTACACTGAATAATATAATTACAAGTCCTAATACCTGTAGCCACGAAATATTTTCGTTCGCAAAAAATACCCCCAGCAAAACTGCCACTATAGGGTTCACATAGGCATATGTACTAACCTGTGTAGCAGAGCGCACTTGCAATAACCAAACATAAGCACTGAACCCTGCAATAGATCCCATGAAAATTAAATATAGGAGGGAAAGCCAGGCATCAGTTGAAATATTTTCCCATTGCAAACCCTGCAGTTCACCACCTATCAAACTGCCGGGGATAAATGCGAGGCCTGCAATTAACATTTGCCATCCAGTATTTACTGTGACTGACCCATTTGAAGATTTATACTTGGAGTACAGTGAACCTCCTGCCCAGGCCATTGAGCCTATAATCAATAATGCCATACCGATTAATTCCATTTTAATCTTGTCACTTGAAAATGCATGGGATATCTTCTCGCTGAATAATAATACAACACCCGCAAAACCAATAATCAACCCGATGATGGTGGATTTACTGGTAAAATTTTCTTTCCATTTTGGTTTGTCAAGTAATACGAACCAAATCGGAGAAGAAGAGATCATAATCGCAACCATGGCACTAGGCATATATTGTTCAACCCAGATAACAGCCCCATTTCCAATAAAAAGCATTAATACACCGCCTATTGCAGCATGCCTGAGATTTTGTTTTATAAATATTTTTTCTTTGCGGAGCACACTCCATCCAAGTAGTAGTAGACCAGCAACCAAAAAACGTATAGCACCTAACAAAAATGGTGGAAAGCCAGCTACCGCCTTCTGAATAAAAAAGTAGGTGGATCCCCAAACAAGATACACAGTGGCAAAAGCCAGGATAACCATAAAAGATGACGCATTCTTTTTTTGTAACTCAGGCATTACTTAAGTTTCTGGAATTATTAATTGTTGTTGTTCTTTCACGGTTTCCAAAACAATGGTGGTTCGCGTGGAAAGTATATTGGGTATCTTACTAAAACGATTGCGCATTAATTCCATGAGAGATGCGGAATCGGTAGTCCGAATTTTCACCAGGTAACAATCGTCTCCGGCCACATGATGGACCTCCTGAACCTCAGGAATTTTAGCGAGTTCTTTTCCGGTACTACTACACCCCAATCCCTCGGTTGCTTTCATAAATACGAAGGCCAGCAATTTTTGCTTCAAAGCTGAGGGGTTTAACCGAGTGGTATATTGCTGAATAACATTTTTTTGTTCAAGCTTTTTTATTCGTTCCAGTACTCCAGATGGTGCCATTTTTAATTCCCTGGCAATATCTGCATTTGATATTCTGGCATTCTCCTGCATGAGTCTTAAAATATTATAATCTATCTTATCTAATATAATATCAAATTCCGCAGGCATTCTGCAAATCTATATATTTATAGAATTAAATACAAAAACATTAGCATAAATATGATTTTTAAACATATTACTGGCTCATTTACCTAATAATTGAATCAGCCCCATACCTTATTAAATAATATATACTACCGCGGGAATGATCTTCCCGAAGAAAATAATTATTCAACATTGTTGATATAGGTTCAGTTTTTGAAAAGAAGCTGCAGGAAGAAATTGCCCTGCTGATATCCAATTGATGGAAAAATATTAAAAGATTTATCTACAGGGGAGCAAACTGAAGATTAATAAGAAGGGATTTAAATTGACAGATTTCTACCTACTGCCTGGATACATTATAAGCGTTTACTCATGCTTCGTGAGGAAAGAACACAATAACACACAGTCAATTTGAAGAATAGATAAGGTAACCAGCTCTCACTTCACAAGAAGTTTACCTTTCATTACCTGGTGAATATTGCAAAAGTAATTTGAGCTCTCTGTAACAACCATTCTCCATGATTCACCATTTTGTATTGCTGAGGAAGTCCAGGTTTTTCCAGGATCTTCCGTTACATCATGTACAATAAAATCATGGTTTATCCAGATAACGGTGTCACCTTTTTGAAGAACAAGCTCACTGGGTTGAAATTTCATTTGCTTAATCTCAACGGTATAGGCTTCCGGACTATGAATTGCAGGATCAGAGGAACAATTAATAAAAAAAAGAATGGAGAACAGCCAATAAAAGCTGTTTCTCCTTTTGACCGACCCAGTAATCATTTTGTTGAAAATTTATGTTGCACCATGGTTGCATGCTCGAGATGGGTTTTAAATGCTGGCAAAACATTCTGTAACAATTCCTTTAATTCCTGATTTTCAGTTTCTGGGATTAAAAGAGTTTCGATTGCAGCAATGACTGCCTTGTGATACTCCACTTCATTGTCTATGTATGCTTTATCAAAGGCCTCAGTAGATTTTGAATTCAACATCTTATTATTTTTTTCAGCATCAGCATTAAGTTTTTGACTTACCGCATTGTCCTTTGGAATAACTCCTAATTTTTTAGCCAGCGCTACTGCCTGACCGAGGACTGCGTTATGATCATTCGCCATAGTCTCAGCAAATTTGAGGATTTCAGCATTCTTTGATTTTTTCTTTGCTATCTGTGAATAATTAATATCTATCTGATTCGCAACAACAGCTATTGAGGCAACTTCTGCATCCGTGAGTGTAGGGTTATTCTGAGCGAAAGCATTTACTGAAAGCATGATTGAGCATGCAATCAAACACATCATTATTGAAGAATGGCGGGTGACAAGGTTCATATCTTTTTAATTTTTAGTGAACAAATTATATAACGTGTCTATAGAGTATTCGCGATGAGAAAAGGTTACAAAGCATCTGATATTATTTCAAATATGGCTAGAGAAAATTATTCTTCTGTAACTTTTTATTACATCGATTACTCTTAACAATCGAAAGCTGACTACCTGGTTGTTTGTGAAGGAAAATTTTTTTGGCGCGTTCAAGGTGATTGCTGTTGTGCGATGTTGGTAGGTCCAAACCTTACCCAACGTTTTCCAAGATTAAAAGTAAACCACCCATATTATGTTACAAGCATCGCTACTATATGCGTTCATTATTTCGCTGGAAATCATTCTGAGTAATTATTATAATAGGAAGGTGTACAATTGGTATGAAGTTTTCACTACAGCTTATCTTTCCTTACTAAATGCAGCATTAGATCTTTTCATACGGGGATTTTACCTATTTGTTCTGGTTTTTTGTTATCAATTTCATTTCTTTACCATTTCACAACTCTGGTTATATTGGATTACGCTATTCCTTTTGTTGGATTTTCATTTTTACTGGCTTCACAGGTTAGAGCATTTTTGCAGAATCTTTTGGGCTGTACATATAACACATCACTCCTCCGAATCTTTAAATGCTACAGTTGGTTTCAGGTCTTCTGTATTTCAGCCATTGTATCGATTTGTTTTTTTCATTCCCATTGCTCTAATTGGATTTGAACCCATACATATTCTCCTTGTTTATTCACTAACTCAATTCTGGAGTCTTTTTATACATACCGAATTTATCGGTAGACTTGGATGGATGGAAAAAATTTTCGTAACCCCCTCCCACCACCGTGTCCACCATGCTTCTAATCTGAGATATCTTGACAAAAACATGGGTTTGGTTTTAATAATCTGGGACCGCCTGTTCGGAACTTTTCAAACCGAACTACTGGATTGTGAATACGAACCTATTAAATATGGGCTAACAAAGCCTTTAAGAAGTCAAATGCCGGTTTACGTGCTGTTTCATGAGTGGGCGGATATTTGGAAAGACATAAATCGGAAAGATATAGCCCCCAAACAAAAAATAGGATATTTACTAGGCCGACCGGGATGGAGCCATGACGGATCCAGGTTAACCAGCGACCAATTAAGAAAAAAACTTTCTCAAACGAGCTTTAAATCAACTCTTTTACCTGAATTCTCTAAAAAACTTTAAATCTTTGTAACCCTTTTCTATTTTTATACTCTATAAAGCGAACCAGTTTCAAGGCTGAAAGCAATTTGCGTAGAATGTGTGTTTGATTAAATAATATACTTTTATTGGGGTAAGATGATATATAGTAAAATCTCTAAAAACATTGAGCAATATTCTGATGAAGAAGTAATTCAACAGATTCTTTCAGGAAACGCTGCTATTTTTGAAATATTGATCCGCCGGTACAATCCTTTTCTTTATAAAACAGGCAGAGGTTACGGCTTTAACCACCATGATACAGAAGACCTGATGCAGGAAACCTTTATTAATAGCTACCAAAAATTGTCCTCATTCGAAAATCGATCTTCCTTTAAAACATGGATAATTAAAATAATGCTTAATCAATGTTATCACAAAGCGCATAAACTTAGTTTTCAAAAAGAAAAGGCAATAGAAGGATTATTTAACAACAATTTAGAATCAATGTTTTTAAAAACAAAACATGGCGACACGGGAAAATCAATCATTAATAAAGAACTCAGTAATGTAATTGAAGCTGCCATCGAAAAATTACCCCGGGATTATAGAATGACGTTTACTCTCAGGGAACTGACAGGATTTAATGTAGCTGAAACCGCTGAAATGACGCAGACAACCTCCTCGAATGTCAAAGTGAGGCTGAACCGCGCGAAAATGATGTTGAGAAAGGAAATCGAAAGAATTTATTCTTCAGAAGATATTTATGAGTTTAATTTGATCTACTGCGATAAAATAGTGAACACGGTAATGAAAAAAATAATACACTAACACTATGATCCTTCTATACTTGTTCTCACAAATTAGGCCTTCAACACACTCCTGAAGTTGCTTTACAATCTACCAAAAAATTAAGAAGAAGAATTGACACAATGGGGGATTTTATGAAATGCAAGTCTAATCGAAAAAGCCTTTAGTTCTTTGCCTTACATAGATGAACTATAAAATAACACTTGCTATAACCAGAATGTTTTAGGCAGGTTCCTTCCACGCAGGGTTCAATAAATAGCCATTTTTTTCCAGCAATTGTCGGAGTCTTACTACCTGGTCTTCAAAACTATTCATCATCCAGGGTTCATGCAATATTGCCTTTGATTCAGCGATGGAGTTTTTGTATTTCTCAAATTCGCCTAAACCAAAGTAAGATTCTGCGCGGTTCACACAAATCCAGAATTTTCTTTCATTGTTATAGGATCGCTGCTTTACAATATCCTCATTATCTATTACACCTTTTGATTCACGCTCTTCCCGGGTACTAATTTCACTCCAGTCATTATCACAAATAAAAAGAACACGGCGCCGGGTATGATTGGCATAAATTAAATCCGCAATCTGTTCTTCCTTTGTTGCACAAAGTGATGAGTTAGCCCTGCAGTTAAGCATATAGGCAAGATTAATTCCATTGTAACGGTTATTTAATAAATAATAGCCCCTTTGAAAAAGCATGATAGCCTTTCTCAGATGATCAACGTCATGGCCCAGTTCATAAAGTTTTTTCTCTACCGCTCCGGCCAGGGTTACGGTTTCCGGATCATTTGTATGGTCCAGATCTAATTGCTGAAGCAAAACAAGTGCATCATTCAACGCTGATATTTCATCAGGTTTTTTTGATTTATATGTGGTCAGTGCGAGGCGATGTATAAGGTAGGGATCATTATTGAATGATGGATTGTTCGGATCATTTCCTATAAGTAGTGCAGAATCAAACAAAGTCCGGGCTTTGCCGTATTCCTTTTTGTTAATGGCCTCCTCTCCTTGTTCGATCAGTGAAGACAGGGTTTTATTTTCACTGACCGCAAACTTTCTTTTCGAAACTTTTACACCTGGCTCCATTCTGTCATCCCTAATTTTTTCATTTTTCACAGCTTTTTCAATCTGCTCTTCCAGCGATGGCGGTTTTAGTTGACCCAGGTATGTGTAAACGGGACTATCAGGATCCGGATCTTCTTTATGCAATACTGCATGCAAAGTTTCCCTCAACACTTTGCGAAACCTTTCAACTTCTTCATATTCTATACCCTCCCCCAGGTGAGTATAACTGGTAATTTTTATGTGGTTTAAATCGAATGGGTATGTAAGCTTGTCTTCCGAAATTACCACTGTTGTCCGTGGCCGGAGCGCATGCCGAATACCCAATTCGTAAAAAGCATTGACATTTGCAGTAGAAAGGTCAGCAATCACTACATCTGCCTTGAGTAATTCTTTATACATGGGCAGATCAATAGAGCCAGAGTGTCTGATCTCATCGGCCCGTATACAGACCAGGCCCATTTCTTCTACAACAGGTTTTATCAGGAGCCTGTAAGATTTATTAAGATCGAGTTTGCGTCCGGTTGCATAATCGGTTTTTATACCGAAACCCATAACAACGAAACAACGCTTTGGTTCTACTGAAGTATTTTCTTTAGGAGCCATTAGTTGAAACTGATATTTCCACAAAGCATCGATATTGGAATATATACTTTGTAGAAATGGTTAGTAAAGTCACTGAAATCCGATACTAAATTTACAAGGTTTGATCAATTCATGAAAATAGACAACATTCTCTAATAATCTTATTTGCGAGATTTTTTTTTCATACTCTTTTCGTAGTATTATTTAAATAGTTTTTTCATGTTGATTCACAAAGCTACCCATTTTACCAATCACTGAATCCTTTGGAAAAAAGGATACTTCCTATCATATACCAGGAAAAGATTGATATCCTATGCCTATTACCCACATTCCCATTTTATAATTAAATTGGAACATTATAATAAACTCTCACAATATATTCGCAAATAAATAATCGGTTACTGAATATTTTTTTAATGACTATTTATGTGTCCATGAACCTAAAGAATGATATTGTAATTGAGGCTACCCCTTCAATCAACATATTAACCTAAGACCATGATTGTAACACTTGCTGGGCGAAGAATAGATGCACTACATGCGAAAATGAAAAGGTTTCCTGCAGAATTAGCGGGATCAGTTAAAAAAAAATTAATCGATAGTTTGTTATCTGTGAGAGCAACCCACCTGGTTTGCTCGGGCGCTTGTGGTTCAGACTTATTGGCGCTCCAGGCAGCAGAAGAGTTATTGATTCAGAGAACGCTGGTACTTCCGTTTGATCCGGATACATTCAGGTCAACTTCGGTGGAAGACCTGCCGGGAGATTGGGGAATGATATATGATAAAATTATTGGGGACTTGAAAGATTCTGAACAATTAATCGTACTCCATTATGATAATAACGATTCAAACGCCTATAAAAAAACCAATATGCAAATATTGGATCATGCGGAGAAATTGGCGAATAAAACCAATTCCCATTACCCCTCAAGAAATCAGGTATTCGTTGAAAAGCTTGCATTGATCGTTTGGGAGGGAAGCCCAAAAGAGGCAAATGATACTACCTACCATTTTATGCAGGAAGCCCAAAGAAGGAATTTCATTATAAGGGAAATAAAAATTATTGAGTGAAGTTGTTATTTCATTAACCAAAGTTGATCCTATTCCACACCGTTCCAATGCCTCGTTTACACTTATTGTTATCTAAAGGTTTAAAAAATATAATATACCACAAAACACTTACCGGCAACCGCAAAAAGCAAGACCTTCCCTATTCCTGCAATATTGAATTAAGCAGTTCGTTTTATTTTATTTTAATTATACTGCTCTGAATATGAAAATGCCTGGCTTGAAGGTAACCTTATTTACTTCTTCTAAAAATGACAAAAAAGAACTCAAAGAAACTCAGGGTCTTCTTGATTCTTCATTAGACGTCATCTGTTCTATAGACCAGGAAGGAAAGTTTATTAAAGTGAGTGCAGCTGTAAAAATTATATTAGGTTATGACCCCGAAGAATTGATTGGAAAAAAATACATGGATTTGGTTGTTGATGAAGATCAGGAAAAAACAAAACAAGCATCGCACAACATCATGGCGGGGGTAAATATAACTAACCTCAATAGCAGATATCGTTGTAAAGATGGAAGCACTATCCCAATAATATGGTCGTTCCGATGGGATGCAAATCAAAAAATAATGTATGGGGTTGCGAAAGATGGCAGCGAAACCCAAAAAATCGAAACCGAGTTACGTGATAAAAAAACAGAATTATTAAAAACAGCAATCGAACTAAAGGCAAAAAACCGCCGCCTTAAGGAACTGAATGATTTTATTTTCTTCGCTGATATGGTTCCCCAGATCATCTGGACATCTAATCCAGATGGCAATGTAGATTATCATAATCAGAAATGGTACGATTATACTGGATTAACTACTGAACAAACCGACGATGGGGGTTGGCTTGCAGTACTACACCCGGAGGATGCGATTATATGTCACAAAAAGTGGACTGATGCAGTTGAGATTGGAGAGGATTACGAAATAGAATGCCGTATTAAAAGGGCATCAGATGGGCTTCATTGCTGGCACCTCGTTCGGGCAAAACCAAGAAGGAATCAGGATGGAACAATCGTTAAGTGGTTTGGTAGTTGTACCTATATTCATGACCATAAAATCATGCAGGATGAGTTAAAGAAAACCAATGCAGAATTAACCAATTTCAGGAATCTTGTTGTAGAAGAGGTTCAAAAGAGAAGCCAGTTTCTGAATGGAGTTTTGAAAAATATGCCTGTAATTGTATATCGCATTGATGAGAATGGCATAACAACAGATTCGATGGGATCAGGGTTAAAACTGGTTGGTTTAAATGAAGGCGAAGCAGTCGGTTATAATGCTCTGGAATCTTATCCGGATTTGATTTGTAGAATTGAAGATATGCATTCAGGTAAATCAAATGCTTATGAATCTAAAAATGTATACCAAGAAAATGAATTGTTCTTTCAAAACTATTTATTTCCTGACGAACTGAATCCTGGTGCTGTACTTGGTTTCGCATTGGATATTACAGAAAAGAAAAAAGCGGAAATTCATTTGAAAGACGCCAAGTTACAGGCAGAGAATGCCAACCAGTTCAAAACCAGATTTCTTGCCAGTATGAGTCATGAAATACGTACCCCACTCAATGCTATCCTGGGTTTTTCAAGAATCTTAAAATCCACGGATATTTCGACTTTACAATCACACGAGTATTTAAATTATATCGAGTCTTCAGGCAGCGTTCTATTAAAATTAATTGGAGACATATTAGATCTAAGCAAAATAGAAGCAGGCAAGTTAAGTATCCAGGAAGAGCAATTTGCTTTTAAAGAAACGATGCAGGAATTGATCAATCCTTATAAATTTAAAGCAAATGAAATGGGTTTGGAATTTGCCTTAATTCTCGACCCCGGGATTCCAAATTCACTGATCGGTGATTCGTACAGGATAAATCAAATCATAATTAATTTAATTGGAAATTCTTTAAAATTTACAAAAGAAGGAAGTATTACGATTTCATTTACAATTTCAAAAAACAAACCCATTGATTCTGAATCCATCATCTTGCACCTAACAGTGCAGGACACAGGTATTGGGATCTCCTCTGAAAAGCAGGCAGTAATTTTTGAAAGCTTCACGCAGGCGGACGATTCTATTGTAAAAGAATTTGGGGGGTCAGGTCTGGGGCTATCCATTACTTCACAATTAATATGTTTAATGGGTGGCTCAATAAAAGTTATAAGCCCGGTGAAACATGATCTACCCGCAGGCGGGCCTGGTACCTTGTTCGATGTACATCTCCCATTAAAAATTGACAACCATCATCCATGCCAAAAAAGTTACACCACAACCCATAATTCAATTTGTGTTTTTCAAAACGAAATCAAAATATTAGTGGCAGAAGATAATGAACTTAATCAACGTCTGGCAGGATTTCTATTAAAAAAAATGGGATGTTCAGCAGAGATTGTCAATAATGGATTAGAAGCAGTAGAACGGGTGAGAAACAATACATATGATCTTATCCTGATGGATGTACAGATGCCATTTATGGACGGCTTTAGTGCAACCAAAAAAATCCGTAGTGAAATAGATAACGACATCCCCATTATTGGACTGACGGCAAATGTTTTCAGAGAAGATATAGAAGATTGTCTAAACGCAGGCATGTCCGATCATCTTGGAAAGCCCTACAATCAGGAACAGCTTTATAGTATTATCGAAAGATGGTATTCAAAAAAGACTGACAGCTAAAAATGTATTTTTTACTCTAATTAAAAAATAGGCTTTAAATATGATTCCTATTTTTTTATATGACTCCTAAAATAATTGTTCATAAATAATAACTGGTGTTGAATGGCATTATTCCAGTAAGACCAGTTATGTGCTCCTGGCCGGGTAATAAAGTCATGTGGAATATTTCGAAATAAGAGTTGTTCGTGAAGGTTCTGATTGACTGCATAAAAGAAGTCATCAATACCGCAATCAATAATAAGCGCAAGAGATTTCGGTGTTACCAAATAAAGCATATTGGCCACTGTATTCTTTTCCCAGCTTTCTTGATTTTCTGCATATGTCCCTAATCGAAGAGCCATGTCCCAATTGTTGGGAAAAGAACGGATATCCACTCCCCCACTCATGCTACCTGCTGCGCCGTATACTTCCTGGTGTTTAAAAGCAAGATAAAGTGAACCGTGGCCACCCATACTTAAACCTGTGATTGCCCTTCCTGTTTTATTTTTTATTGTTTTATACTTACTATCTATCCAGGCTATCAATTCTTTTGATATATATGTTTCATATTTAAACTTCTCATCAATAGGACTATCCCAATACCAACTGCTAAAGCCACCATCCGGACAAACAATGATGATATTGTAAAGGTCAACTGACATTTCAAAACCACTTGCCTTTTTAATCCAATCTGAATAATCACCACTATACCCATGAAGCAGGTATACAACCGGCAGCTCCTTTGCCCCAGCATATGAATCCGGAGTTATTACGATAGCCTTGATATGCTTTTTCATAGTTGTGCTATAAGTAATAATGGTATCTACAATCGCAGCATTAGCAGCCAGAGTACTTAATGCAATCAAAATAAATCCCAGAAAAATACTCCTCAATCTTTTTATAATCATAAAAACGGTTTGATTATTTATTACCTGTTTCTTATGGTTCGTTTGTTATGGTTCGGAAGGTGTATACCTGTGAAGCAACTCAGGAATTGTAATGCTATTTACACCATGTTCTCACTTAGCTTTTTAAACGGAGATCATAGGCATAGTCGCGGAGTCCAATAATCTTGATGGATTTCATTCGGTTATGTTGAGGGTTTATCAGGTATATGGATTCTTCTGGTATGATGGCTGAAGGAAACTGGATCACAGCATGTTTATTCTCAAGTAATAGGTCGGTTCCAAAATCTCTTGCTTCTTTTGGATGCGGCCACAGATCCCAATTCGCGGGTAACCTTGTCGTCTTTATTACATGAACCAGGTCGTCCGGTACTTCAAAACTCGTAAATGAAAGGGATCGTGGTATTGTATCCAAAGTTACATGGGCCGAGTATTCCAATAGGCTGAGTGCCCTGGTGGCAGCGCAATATATACAGGCCACACCTTCGTGGTTCCACCGCCCTCCGTTTAATTTGGCACCAGTTCCTTCCCTATCATTAGCGAACTTTGTTTTTCCAATACGGTACAATACCATTGAGCCTAAATTAGAATACTCCGTATTCAATTCTTCCAATCAGTTTTTTTACTTCCTGGGTTCCGTAGAGAGTGTCCATCATTTCGATAGGAGTTTTATCACCGAGGGATTTATTGTTTTTTTTCATCCAGGCGTTGAAGCGATCCTTATCCTCAAAGACCGTTTGACCATAGGCAAGTGTGTCAGCCAAAAGCAGAATGCGTTCACTCGTTGCTGTATCAAATTTTTCTACTCCTTTTTTATTAATAAGCGTAGCCCTTGAAACAGACAGAATAGAACTGAGGGTATCATAATCAAGCCCCGATTGATCTTTAATTTCTTTGAGTTCATTTTTTGATACCCCTTTTCTTATCAGGGAAATTTTCTCTCCCGCATCCATAGAATGTATATTGCCGAGGACCGGGGGCTTTTGAACCACGGCTCTAGGTAGTTTCGAACCATTACGTGCCAAACCGTTTTTCCGGCTGGTTGGATCTTTATGCATTGAGTATAAATTTATACCGAAGGTAGTTAATTTTTAGTATAAATTAAAAAGGGTGAAAAAATCGGTGTTTCAGTAAAATCTGAACCTGAAAGCTTTGGCTGGGGATATCTGAATAGTAACCAGAAAATCAGCGCTTTATATTTTATTAATTATTCAATATTCATACTATAATGGGAGGATGATGCAAAATATTTTTTAAATATTATCAAATGGAGGTTTTATTAAAACTTAACCGGGCCCTATTGTTTTAGAATACTTATTATATATAAGGCTTGATTTTTATATTATAACCACTTATTAATATATTAATGTGCCATGAAAATAGCAACCTATAATGTTAATGGTGTCAACGGACGCCTGCCGGTACTACTACGCTGGCTCAATGAAACAGCGCCTGACGTTGTTTGCTTACAGGAACTAAAAGCACCACAGGAAAAATTTCCCCAGCAAGCTTTAAAAGACGCAGGTTATCATGCCATCTGGCATGGACAAAAAAGTTGGAACGGCGTTGCCATCCTGGCCCGGAACCAACATCCCGAAGAGGTAAGGAGAGCACTTCCGGGAGATCCGGAGGATAGCCACAGTCGTTATATTGAAGCAGTAATCAACGGTATGCATATTGGTTGTCTTTACCTGCCAAATGGAAACCCTGCTCCCGGACCGAAATTCGATTATAAGCTTCGCTGGTTTGAAAGATTGACATCCCATGCATCCGAGCTTCTTGCATCTAAAAAGCCTGTTATCCTTGTGGGAGACTATAATGTAATGCCAACAGAACTGGATGTTTACAAACCCGAGCGGTGGGTGGATGACGCTTTGTTCCGACCCGAAGTTCGCGCAGCTTTCAAAAATCTTGTAGATCAGGGATGGACAGATGCAATAAGAAAACTTCATCCCGGTGAAATTATTTATACGTTTTACGATTATTTCCGGAATGCTTACGGCCGTAATGCAGGTTTACGTATTGATCATTTCTTACTGAGTCCAAAACTCGACAAACGCCTTATTGCCGCAGGTGTGGACCACAATGTGAGAGGATGGGAAAAAACAAGCGATCATGTGCCGGTGTGGATTGAACTATCCGACGAAAAAAAAAGTGTTAAGCTCAAATGATTCCTTTAAATAAAAGCGGAATTTTTTAAGAGACCATCTTTCGGTTTTCCCATTACCAACAGGTAATAACATTTTTAAAGAATGCTTTTATGCAACTTTTAACATACTCCAATCCGTGGATTAAGGCTTTTAGTTGTCAGGTATAAGATCGGTCGGCCAGGAACATTTTTTCCCCGATTTCCAAAAAGTATATTAACGTGATCCTTAAAAAATATTAATATGAAAAAGATCATCTACTTTTTAATTACAATTCCCATTCTTCTAATCTCTTGTAAACCGGAGCTTTCCGGTGAATCAAATAAACAACCCTTAATTGGGAAAATAACCGAGTTCCATATTAAGAATCGAAATGAGCAACAGGTGGTAACTATAAATAGTGGAATTGGCGCCGTCATTAACGCTTCCAAAGGGGCAAAAATACATCTACCGGCAAATGGTTTTATAACTGAAGATGGCCAATCGGTTACAGGGAACGTGAACGTATTAGTAAAGGAAATATTCACCCCCATGGAAATGATTTTGAATGATATGCCTACCACCTCTGGTGGTCAACTTTTAGAATCAGGGGGCGAATTCCTAATTAAAGTTTCCCAAAATAATGATCCATTAAAGTTAGCACCCGGAAATTTTATCAGGATAGTTATTCCCGATATTAAAATAAATATGCAGGGGATGCAGGTATTTAATGGAGTTGCAGATGCATCCGGTAAAGTAGATTGGGTACTTAATAATAATCCCGGGAATTTTGTTGTTCGCGATTCCACATTGTTTTCAAATACCAATCTTTTTTCAGATAAGGTCAATTGGATCAATTGCGACAAATTTATTAATGACCCGACTGTTGAGTTTTCTGTTTACCCAGGCAATGCGCCTTATGGAGACAGTACTAATGTTTTTGTGCATCTTACCGGGAGAAACACCGTAGTTAAAATGAATTGGACACAGGGTTTAAATTATTTCAAGTCGAATATGTTATTGGCAGTACCTTCTACAATTGTCGGCATTAGTGCAAAAAAAGGGGGATTGTACGCATCTATTCTTACTGTTACGGTACAAAATGGAAAGTCAACAACCATGAATTTTCTTCCGTTCTCGGAGAAGCAATTAAAGGATCGTTTATCGAAACTTAAATAAAAATTGCAGGCCTTTATGATTAAATATTAATATCCGTTCGCCCCATCAGTGCCGCTAAAAAATCATATTGAAGTGAAAACTTTCTTCTAAGGTTCCAATCTCCTGAATGTGGAAAGTAGAACCACCTAATGTTTTTCTCAAATCGCCCAATACTGCCTGTAGTAGCCTTTAAATCTTGTTATTTTATTTTTATTTTGTGTACTTTTCCATGTGCTACGTTTGTGGTTGCCATATCGGATATACCCCCTGTTTCTTTTGCTAATTGCTGTGCAAAGCTTAAGGGCACAGCCTGCGCGGTTTCATTTCAATCGTATCGATACAAGAAATGGAATCTCAAACAATCAGATCAATAGTATTTATAAAGATGAAAAAGGTTTTATGTGGTTTGGCACCATGTCGGGCCTTAATCGTTACGATGGATACAAATTCCAGGTATTCAGGAACAATCCCAAGGATTCGAGCAGCATCAGCGATAACTATATTTCGAAAATCATGGGATTGCCCGAGAGAAAAATGCTGGTATCAACCAGGAACTATCTTAATGTTTACGATCCCCTCACTGAAAAGTTTGATCATGACCCTTCCAATTATTTCAAAAAATGGAATCTCCCTGGTGCAGATTCATTATTGGATATCAAACGAGATCAAACGGGAAATTTCTGGTTTCTCTTTACCGGGTCTGGTTTATTTAGTTATTCTCCGAAACAACATAAAACCATCAACTATGCGGTTCAAATAGGCAAAGATGTTTCTTCATTTTGTTTTGACCAGAAAGGAAATTTATGGACTTTAAAACAGACTGGGCTTATTGAACAGTTTGATTCGAATAAAAAGAAAATTTTTCACACGACTGCCCTACGTGAAAAGATCGGCAGCGACAACAGGAGTCAAAATACCCTATTTGTGGATGCTGACGATGATATCTGGCTTTGGTCGGCAAACAACCATTTTGGAGTGTTCTATTACAGTCCGAAAGCAAATAGAATTGATCAGTATAATGCAAAGGGTACTGCAGCATTCCACCTTCCCTCCGATATTATCGAAGGCATCATTCAGGATAAGGAAGGAACCATCTGGATAGCATCGGATCATGGCGGTGTGAACCTCGTAGACAAAAAGAAAGGGATAGTCCGTTACATTTTAAATGATCCATACGACAGTAAAAGCATCAGTCAGAATAGTATTAATTCCATTTATAAAGATGATGGGGGCATTATCTGGCTGGGAACTTACAAAAGAGGAATCTGCTATTATAATGAGTCTCTTATAAAATTTCCTTTGGTTGAATATAAAGTATCTAATAAAGGCGGGCTAAGCCATGGTGATGTGACCCGGTTTATTGAAGACGATCAGGGCAATTTATGGATCGGATCAAATGGTGGAGGCTTAATCTATTATGACCGGAGAAATAATTCGTTTACTACTTACAAACACAGTAATAAAAATTCGAATAGTTTAAGCAACGATGTAATTATAAGCTTGTGTATCGATCGTGAAAAAAAATTATGGATCGGTACCTACTTCGGAGGTCTGAATTCCTTTGATGGAAAGAATTTCACACACTTCAGGCATAACCAAAATGATACAAATACCATAATTGATGACAGGGTGTATTCGATAATGGAAGACACAGATGGCAAACTGTGGATCGGTACATTCGCTGGTCTGGATAGGTTTGACAAGAAAGTCAAAAAATTTATCCACCATAAGGCAAATACAGGTGCAGGAACACTTTCTTCCAACATTATTACGGCCATAACAAAAGACCGGAACGAAACCATTTGGATAAGTACCGCTTATGGTTTCAATAAATTTGACAGAAAAACCAATGTGTTCACGGTGTTCAAAAACAACATAAATGATACGAACACACTAAGTAAGAATAATGTTCATTGTGCAGCAGCTGACCGGAATGGTTATCTTTGGATTGGAACCCGGGAAGGTCTGAATATTTTGAATCCTGTTACGAACCAGATCAGGAGGATACATGTGAAAGACGGATTACCCGATAATACAATCCAAGCCATCTTAGAAGACAAATCCGGTAATATATGGGTAAGCACACCAAATGGATTGGCAAAAATAACCATTCAGAATGCAGCCACCTTCGATGAGATCTCCTTTAATGTTGAAAGTTTTAATGAGGTTCATAACCTGCAGGCGTCTGAATTCAATGAGAACGCTGCTGTAAAACTACAAAGTGGCGAACTCGTTTTTGGCGGACCTAATGGTTTTAATATTTTCTATCCCGAACGGATCAATGAGACTGAAATTCCTTCTAAAGTTGTGATTGCCGATTTTCAGATTTTTAATCAGTCCGTTACCGTGGGCCAAATGATAAATGGGAGGCCCATTACAAAATTTGCAATCCCTGAGGCAAAAGAAATAGTGTTGAAGCATAAAGAAAATGTTTTTGCAATTGAATTCGCCGCTCTTCATTTCTCCCAAAACCCTAAAGAACGATATGCGTATATACTGGAAGGTTTTAATAAAGAGTGGATGACCACAACAGCCTCACTGCGCAGGGCTACTTACACAAACCTCGATCCTGGTACCTACTATTTTAAAGTTAAGGCAGAGAATCATTCTGGTAATTGGGGAGAGCCGGTTACTCTTAAAATTGTGGTACAACCTCCTTTCTGGCGCACTCCATTGGCATTTATGATATTTGCTGGTCTTTGCATTTTGGCCTTATATTTTGCTCGGCGGTTCACTTTAGAAAGGGCTCACCTAAAGTACAATATCAAGGAACAGAAAAGAGAAGCTGAACGGATGCACGAGTTAGATATGTTGAAGATTAAGTTTTTCACGAATGTAAGTCACGAATTCAGGACGCCGATTTCTCTAATACTAGCCCCAACCGATAAAATGCTTCGTCTCACAAAAGAACCTGGACAGGTAGAGAATCTGCACCTGATTAAGAGGAACGCACGCCGGTTGCTGAATATGGTAAACCAACTACTTGATTTCAGGAAGCTGGAAGAACAGGAATTAAGTTTATCCCCCACTCCTGGTGATGTGATAGAATTCATTAAGGAGACTTCCCTCTCTTTTATAGACCTTGCGGAAAGTAAACAAATTGATTACTCGGTTGATTCTAATGTCGAAAGTTTTCATACCTGGTTTGATACCGGCAAACTGGAGCGCATCTTATTTAATCTGATATCAAATGCTTTTAAATTCACGCATGAATATGGACGTATTGAAGTTCTAGCAGATATTATTTATGAAAAGAGCCAGGAACACCTTGAATTACGCATAAAGGATACCGGTATTGGTATAGATAAAGAAAAACAGGAAAAGATATTTGAGCAATTTTTTCAAACGAATACGCCGAGCTCGATTGCCAATCATGGAAGCGGAATAGGTTTAGCCATTACCAAGGAATTCGTGCAACTTCATCAGGGAACTATCCAAGTAGAAAGTGAAGTAAATAAGGGAAGTACTTTTATTGTAAGAATTCCCCTAAAAAAAGTGGAAGAGGGCGGTTTCAACGAAAACACTCCTGATAAATCAAATAAATCCGGCGATAACCAATCGAATATTTTAAATGGAAATACAATAGCTGAGATAGATGGAAAACGTAAAACCATCCTTTTAGTGGAGGATAATGCCGACTTCAGATTTTACCTTAAGGACAACCTGAAATCATATTATAATATCATCGAGGCTCAAAACGGAAGAATAGGTTGGCAAAAGGCATTGTCTCAACATCCGGACCTTATAGTCAGTGACATCAATATGCCGGAATTAAATGGAATTGAGTTGAGTAAAAAACTCAAAACCGACCAGCGTACATTTTCAATCCCTGTTATCTTATTAACCGCGTTAACGGGAGATGAATACCATATCCAGTCGCTGAACACAGGGGCTGATGATTATATGGCCAAGCCCTTTAATTTCGAAATTCTTCTGTCGAAAATAAATAACTTCTTATCACAGCAGGACAAATTGCGTAAAACGTACCAACGACAGGTTCAAATAAAACACAATGATCTTGTTTTGGAAAAGGGTGATAATGAGGAAGACCAATTTATTAAGGAGGCGCTGCAAGTAGTGGAAAAGAATCTGTCGAATATTGATTTTTCCGTAGAAGAAATGAGTCGTAGCCTCCATATGAGCCGGGCAGGTTTGTATAAAAAGATTTTTACAATAACAGGAAAAACGCCCATTGAATTTGTACGTGAGATCCGCCTTCAAAAAGCTGCCAAACTACTGAAAACGGGAAAAATGACAATCTCGGAAGTGGCTTATGAAGTTGGATTTAATCCTAAAAGCTTTACGAAAAACTTCAAAGTATTCTTCAAAATGCTGCCCTCCGAATTTCAGGAAAAAACAAAAAATTAATCTAGCGCTGGCACTCTGCCAAATCCTGCAAATCATCTTAGAAAAGCAGCGACTCCAGTCATCAATTCGATATCTTAATTCATACTGGCAGTAAAAAACTTGCCCGTGAATTAGCAACTCTGCATTATTGCTGTATTGCTCGCACTTAATCAAGCCAGTTAACATTTGATTCCCACTATTAAACAAATATGCCCTGTTCGTTTACATTTTAAGGCTTCAAAAAAACGCGAATCACCCTTAAAGATATTTGATCTGTATAGTTTTGATATTGTTCGATTGCAATTCAAAACTGCCTAAACTGCTATAAATGAAAAAACAAATTAATCATTTGACATTCCTGGATGTTTTTATCGCAAGCCTTCGACAGGGATCTGCCATCTACTTCAAAAGACTTTACTATAGGGCTATAATCCCTCTGAAATGTGCCGGTATATAACTACGGCTATATTCTGATAAACTGAAAGTCTTTAATACCCAATCCTCGATCCTTCACGGACAGCCGTCTAAATCCCATGTTACAGATCATTATAAAAGCAAAAAAGTATCAATGAAAACTTTGCCTTAGATGTATGTGATGTAAAATTTCTTAAACCCTGATCATTTTCTTTAGACCTGTATACTTCTTAATGTTTCAAAACTGCGTATGAGAAAAAAAAAGCTACTATCCCGGATAGTATTGATTGCAGCATATTCAATATATGCACCCTTAATTTTCGCACAGGACCAGCCTGCTGCACCTGCGAATGATACCGCCATTACCATTATTAACGTGGATTCAGCATCCGGCAAAGAAATAAAACTTTTATATAATACGGTTCCTTCCCATCTTACTGCCGCATCCACCGGTGTGGTCTATAATAAAGACCTGATAAAGTCACCTGTCACCAATGTGCTAAATGCCCTCACCGGAAGAGTGGCAGGAATTTATACTGAGCAGTTTTCGGGTCAGCCAGGAC
>Ga0136634_10000189_pt1 | contig 30076 bp, 32 predicted proteins | sample AntDrymUQ8332106_2_FD_104654 | JGI IMG/M metagenome (GOLD analysis project Ga0136634, IMG submission 104654) | Polar desert sand microbial communities from Dry Valleys, Antarctica - metaG UQ833 (21.06) | ecosystem: Environmental > Terrestrial > Soil > Desert | place: Antarctica: Dry Valley... | reverse complement strand
GGCGCTTTGGTCGTGCTCGAATCCACGGTTTATCCGGGCGTTACGGAAGAAATTTGTGCGCCACGGCTTGCCGGCCTATCTGGTCTGCGCGCTTTCGCGGATTTCGCCCTCGGCTATTCGCCCGAACGGGTCAATCCCGGTAACGCGGAACACTCCATCTCTAGCGTTGTGAAGATTGTTGCCGGGCAGGATCCTGAGACGCTAGAGCGGGTCGCAGCGATCTATCAACCGATTGCGAAAGCAGGCTTGCACCGCGCGCCAACCATCAAGACCGCAGAAGCGGCCAAAGTCATCGAAAATACGCAGCGCGATATCAATATCGCTCTCGTGAATGAATTCGCCCTCATATTCGCCCGCTTGGGGATCGACACCACGGAGGTGCTTGAAGCTGCCGGCACAAAGTGGAATTTCCTCCCATTCCGGCCCGGGCTGGTGGGCGGGCATTGCATCGGAGTCGATCCCTTTTACCTCACATTCAAAGCAGAGAGCGTGGGCTATCACCCGGAGGTCATATTGGCGGGGCGCCGGATCAATGACCGTATGGGCCAACACGTTGCCCTGGAGGTCATCAAACGGATGCTGGAGAAGGGCATTGAGCTTCGGAAAGCGCGTGTCCTCGTCCTCGGTTTTACGTTTAAGGAAAATTGCGCCGATATAAGAAATACAAAAGTGTTCGACATCGTGTGCGAGCTGAAAAGCTTCTTTGTCGGTGTGGATGTTTACGACCCGCAAACATCAAGTGAGAAAGTGCAGGCCGAGTATGGGATCGCGTTGCTTTCGGCCCCGGCCAAGGGCGCGTATGACGCCGTCATACTGACTGTGGCCCATAGGGATTTCCTGGAAATAGGTGTTAAAGAAATTAAAGCGTACGGTAATGCAGATAGCGTGTTTTACGACGTCAAATCCGTGTTTCCAAAACAGGCGAGCGATGGACGCTTATAGCGCCGCACATATCGATACACCTCCCGCGCTCTGAGCGGGAGGTGTATACCTGCTGACAACGCGAACTACCGCCACATCACCAAAACAACAGCGGGTGTAGCGATAAGAAAAAGCCAAAGTAACATTCCCGAATCCATAGATCTCTCCATGTCTAAAGAGGATTAAGGTAACGACAGCAAAAAACGTAAGGCGAAGCTTTGTTCCACATCTAAGGGCCGCCAATGAAAAATCGGCTTAGTCGGTGAGACCGGCCCGCTCTACCATCGCCGGGTGGCGTTTGGTGTGCGCGGCGAGGCCGCCATTTTCTGCCGCCGGAGCAGATCGAGATTGCGGCGGTTAGCGCGAAACCTCACGTCGAGGATGTCGCCGAAAAACGGCACCACGCCCACCACCGTGTCCACTGCCATATTTCCGGCCATACGAATAAGGGTGAGTTTGGACGCGCCGAGCTGGTGCGCGCGCCATATCAAATAGCTGGACAGCATACCGGTCACTGCATCGCCCACTCCCGGTATGAGGCCGATAACCGCATCGATGCCGAAGCGGATATTCGTTCCCGGAATGCGGAAGCGGTCGTCCAGCAGCCCGGCCAGAAATTCAAGATCCGCATCGTTGGCCTGCTCGAGGTCCCCGCGGATCGGTTCGGCCTTCAGCTTTTCTGCTCTTGCGCGCATCCTTAACCAAACCTTGAGCACCCCTAAGGCGCAGCTTGCGTTGCAACGTTAAGCTCGCGAAAGATCGCTTGCTTGCCGTGAATACGGGCGGCGAGGGAATGTTCCCAATCCGCAACAATCTTGTCGTTGTGGCGGCGGTATTCTATTGCGAGAGGGACCGAACTGGCGTCTAGCGCGGCAAGGGCGGGAGGCAAGGATGAGCCGGGATTCACGAAGCTCGCAGGAGCGGTGGCGAGAACCGCGGGCAAGCCGTTCGCATTCATCCTAGCCTGCGCAGCAATTTTCGCATGGGGCATAACTGGACCGATTTTTGCGTGTTCCGATACATGGCAACTCGTGATCAACACGGGGACCACTATCGTCACATTTCTCGTGGTGTTCCTCATTTACGCCGGAAGAGGTCGACGATATCCGAAGCAAATGCAAGCAGCGCGCGAAAGCCAAGCGCGCCGGCCACCAAGCCGTGGATCGGGCGAGCCAGAAAGCTGCCGAAGCGATGGAAGACGTGAGTTAATTTTCGGTGTATTCCTTTCGGCGCCGATGCTTCATATAGCCTTGATCTGTGGCCGGTCCCGGCCCAACCTTCGGAGCAAACCCTTGTTTTCAGGATGGCAAGCATTCGCCGTGCCCCGTGGCATCTCCCTAAGCGGTTTGTCGCTATCGCTTTTGATCGCGCTGTCGGCGTTCCACCCCGCGGAAGCGGCGGAAGCCCCTGCCACGACCGCGAGCGTTAAGCCGCATCATGAGGTTGGATACGCCTCATTTTATGCCGGGGGCGGCCGGACCGCGTCGGGAAGCCAAAGCAGCGCCAATGGCATGACCGCCGCTCATCGCAAGCTTCCATTTGGAAGCCGCGTCAGGGTCAAGGACGTGAAATCCGGCCGTGAAGTCGTGGTCACCATTACCGATCGCGGCCCGTTCAGAAAGAGCCGCGTCATCGACTTGTCGCGGCGCGCCGCGAAGGAACTCGGCATTACGGCCCGCGGCATCGCTAAGGTCGAGGTCTCGGCGGAATAATCGCCCGCTGCGCGTTCTGCTGCGACGTAGGGGAACGCCCCCGCTATTTCCTATCAGGCAGCGCCTGGAGCGCTGCCATAAGCGTCCGGAGCGCGGCTGCCACAGCCGGGCCTCCGCATACGGTGAGATTATTTGCAAGCACGACGCGGCGCTGCGGGGGATACGCGGCGAGCAAGGCCGGATGGTAAAGCAGCGCCGTTCCTTGATCACTCGCCTGCGGATTGGCGTCGAGCAGGACGAGAAGGTCGGCGCGCGCCTTCAAGACCGTTTCCAGCGCGGCTTGGCCGACGCTAGCAATCCCGAGCATCCTGGCCGCATTGCGGATGCCGGCCTTGCGCAGAACATCGCCAAGCAGGCTATCCTCGCCGGATGTGTAGCCCCGGCGCTGGAATTGCAGCGCTGTAATCTCGCCACCGGCAATTTGCGCCGCATCCTGTACCGCGGCGTCGATCTCGCGCAGCATGGTCTTTGCCCGTTCTTCTTCACCGAGCAGTTCGGCCATGCGGATGATTCCGGCTTTCACCTCCTCGATGCTGTTGGGCGCCGCGAACTCCTCGATGCGGATGCCCTCACGCTTTAGCCGGTCGCGGGTGATGCGGCGGGTCCAGGTGCCGGCCAGGACAAGGTCGGGCTTGAGCTTCAAGACTTCCTCGACGCTGCCGCTGATGAGCGGTAGCCCGCTCGCTTGGACTTCACCGGCATAAAGGGACAGGGTCGCGTCGGCGGCATAGATGGAAAGCGCCGCGATGCGCTGAGCGGGCGCGAGCTTAAATGCAAGCTGGTCGGTGCAGGCGTTGATGGACACGATCCGTCTCGCCTGCCCGGTCGCAGGGTCAACGGTTCCCAATAGTCCAAGAGCAAAGAGAACCGACAGAGCCGCTGTAAGGATGCGCATTTTTTCCACCATTCCTTGCTCATGAACGCCTCTCGCGTTTATCTTAGTTTTGGACGGAGTGGGCAAAAGCGAGTCGAGCCATTGCTTCTGGGCCGCGCGATGAAGCGGCGGCTTGGCCAGCGGTCGAACCGCCTCCAATAGGAAGACAGGACACTGCGCAGCTGTCGTGTAGGGCCGGTAAGCACTCGAAACGCCTCTGAGACACAAGGCTTTTGCTTGCAAGCCGCGTTCGATCGGCCTAATTTTCCCTCGTCCTGCCGGACGCCGCTGTAGCTCAGCCGGTTAGAGCGCTTGATTGTGGATCAAGAGGTCGCCTGTTCGAACCAGGCCAGCGGTACCAATCCTTGTAAGAAGTCGACTTGTGCTTGCTTGAGCCGATTGGCCGATGTGAGCGGGGCATCATTTCCTTCCAAGCGCAACAGCGCCTTTTAGCCGCCTAGGGTGTTGGGCCGGCGTCCGTGAAGCCGCGGCCTTCCGCTACGAGGCGCTCCAGCAGCTTGGCGGGCTCGAAATCCGCCCCGTGGCTTTCCTCGAAGTTCCGCATGCGCGCGAGGACGGCGCCGGGTCCGATCGCGTCGGCGTAATACATCGGCCCGCCGCGATAGAGCGGCCAGCCATAGCCATTCAGCCACACCACATCGATATCGGACGCGCGAAGAGCGATACCTTCTTCCAGAATTTTCGCGCCCTCGTTGATCATCGGGTAAATACATCGCTCAAAGATTTCGTCATCGCTGACGCCACGCGCCGTCTGTCCGTTTCGAGCCCGCAGATCGATTACAATGCGCTCCGTTACGGCCGAAGGGAGCGCCTTGCGGTTCTCGTCGTAATCATAAAAGCCCGCGCCCGTTTTTTGTCCGCGGCGGCCCTGTTCGCACAAAACGTCTTTCACCGTCTCGCCGCGCGAAGTCTGAGGCGACCAGCCGATATCGAGCCCGGCGAGATCGGCCATCGCGAACGGCCCCATGGGGAAGCCGAAACCGGTAAGGACGCGGTCGACATCCCAGGGCATGGCGCCTCCCAAGACCAGCCGGTTCGCCTCGCGCTGCCGCTGCGCGAGCATCCGGTTGCCCACGAAGCCGTCGCACACTCCCACCAGCACCGCAATCTTGCCGATCCTGCGCGCGAGCTGCATGGCTGTCGCTAAGACGGACTCCGCCGTTTTGACGCCGCGCACCACCTCCAGAAGGCGCATCACATTTGCTGGCGAGAAAAAGTGCAGGCCCAGCACATGGTCGGGGCGGCTCGTGACCGAAGCTATTGCGTTCACGTCGAGGTAGGAGGTGTTCGTGGCCAGGATCGCGCCCGGCTTGGCAATGGGGTCGAGCTGGCGAAACACATCCTGTTTGATGTCCATGTCCTCGAACACGGCTTCGATCACAAGATCGCATTCGGCGAGATCCGCTATATCCAGCGTACCGCTGAGACGGCCGATGCGCTGAGACATCGCCTCGGCCGTAATCCGGCCCTTGCCGGCGCTGCTTTCGTAATTACGCCGGATGACGCCAAGGCCGCGATCCAGCGCGTCCTGGCGTGCCTCGAGGAGCGTCACCGGAATGCCGGCATTGGCGAAATTCATGGCGATGCCGCCGCCCATCGTGCCGGCGCCGACGATCCCCACCTTGTGGATGGGGAGCGTCGCGCCGCCCTCGGGCAGACCGGGGATTTTCCAGACCTGGCGCTCGGCAAAGAACGCATAGCGCTGCGCCGCGGCTTGCGGGCCATTCACCAGCTCCTGAAACAGCCGGCGTTCGACCGCCATGCCTTCGTCGAAAGGCAGGTTCACGGCGGCCTCGATAGCTTGAATGCAGGCTTCCGGCGCGAGGAAACCCCTGAATTTGCGGGCATGGGTCTTGCGGAAAGTCTCGAAAATTCCTGGTTGGCCGCGCGCGGCTTCCACCTTATCGGTGAGGTCACGCAGGCGCGGCAGCGGGCGCTTGTCCATGACCTGCCTGGCGAAAGCAATCGCGCCCTCACGCAGCCCGCCATCTTGCATGAGAGCGTCGAGGATGCCCCAATCGCGCGCTTTGTCCGCGGCCGGCGGTTCGCCGAAAGCGATCATCTCCAGCGCCCTTTCCGGCCCGAGAAGACGCGTTAAGCGTTGCGTGCCGCCCGCTCCAGGGGGGATGCCGAGCTTGACTTCCGGCTGTCCCACCTTCGCCGAGGCGACCGCGATGCGGTAGTGGCAAGCCAGCGCCAGTTCCAGCCCGCCGCCCAGCGCCGTGCCGTGAATGGCCGCGATAACCGGCTTCGGCGCGGCCTCGATCAGCGCCTGGAGGTCCGTCAGCGACGGCCCGAGCCGCGGTTTACCGAACTCGGAAATGTCGGCACCGGCAATGAAGGTCCGCCCGGCGCAGATGATCAGCACCGCGCGGCTGCCTTCATCCGCGATTGCTTGCCGTAAGGCCTCGCTCAGCCCCTCGCGGACCTGCGCCGAGAGCGCGTTCACCGGCGGCGAATCGACAAAAATCACCGCCACATTGCCCTCTAATGCGAGGGTGACAATGGGGTTGATGGCGTTTCCAGCGGCAAGTGGCGGCTCACCTGTCATGGCGTTACCCGTTTCATGAGGCATCTTGCAATGTCATCGGCTCGAACGGTGACCGGCACCCATCCATGTCGCCCTGGAAAGTGCGATCGCGCTTGCCGGGGTCTGCGCCGCTTACAGTCTGGCCCGAGTTTGGCGATATGCCGATGGGTCCCGGCTCGGCCTGCCGGGACGATACCGAGAGTGTAGAGCAAACGATGCCGAAATGGGCCCGCGCTTATCCGCGCCTAGTGCCTACAAGATTTCGAACAGCCCAGCCGCGCCCATGCCGCCGCCGACGCACATCGTCACCACGCCGTATTTTGCGCCCCGGCGCTTGCCCTCGATAAGGATGTGCCCGGTCATCCGCGCGCCGGACATGCCGTAAGGGTGGCCGATCGAAATAGCGCCGCCGCTCACATTGAGCAGCTCGTTCGGGATGCCGAGCTTATCGCGGCAATACAGCACCTGGCAGGCGAAAGCCTCGTTCAGCTCCCAAATGCCGATGTCGTCCATGGTGAGGCCGTGCTGCGCGAGCAGCTTGGGCACGGCAAAAACCGGGCCGATGCCCATTTCATCCGGCTCGCAGCCGGCGACAGCCATGCCGCGATACATGCCGAGCGGCGCGAGGCCGCGGCGCTCCGCTTCCCGCGTGTCCATCAGCACCGAAGCGGAAGCCCCGTCGGAAAGCTGCGAGGCATTGCCGGCGGTGATGAATCGCCCGTCCTTGACGCGCTGGCCGTTCTTGAACACTGGCTTCAGCGCGGCCAGATCCTGCAGGCGCGTTTGCGGACGGTTGCCTTCGTCTTTGTCGAGGGTAATTTCCCGCTCGGAAACCGCGCCGGTCTCCCGGTCCGTAACGGTCATCACCGTGGTCACCGGCACGATCTCGCTGGCAAAGCGTCCGGCCGTTTGCGCTTCCGCCGTGCGCTGCTGCGACTGCAGGGCATAGTCGTCCTGCGCCTCGCGGGAGATGCCATAACGCTCGGCCACGATTTCGGCGGTCTCGAGCATCGTCATGTAAAGCGCGGGCATGTGCTCCACGAGAAACGGGTCTTCCGCGCGGTAGCGGTTCATGTGCTCGTTCTGCACGAGGGAGACGGACTCCAGCCCGCCGGCGACGGCGATGTCCAGGCCATCGACGATGATCTGCTTCGCCGCCGTTGCGATCGCCATGAGCCCGGAGGCGCATTGACGGTCCACACTCATCGCGGCCACGCTGTTCGGCAGCCCGGCGCGCAGGGCGGATTGGCGGGCAAAATTGAAGCCCGTCGAACCTTGCTGCAATGCCGCCCCCATCAGCACGTCGCCGACCTCGCCCGGCTCTAGCTTGGCGCGGCTGACTGCCTCGGCGATCACATGCCCGCCGAGCGTTTGGGCCTGCGTGTTGTTCAGCGCCCCCCGATAAGCCTTGCCTATGGGGGTGCGCGCAGTGGAGACGATGACGGCCTCACGCATATGTTTCCTCCGGAGCCTCTAGCTTGCAAACAGCCCTGCTGCGACGTGCTTCTTTGTCAGCGTCTCATCAACTATTAGGCCATGTTGGGGTCTCGTGTAAGGGGCGCGTGGCTCGGCGAGCCAGTTTCGATTTTTTCGGTCTCCAATCGCCTCATATCGCATCCTTGACGCGGTTCCAGGTGGCGCTCATGTGCGCTTCGAGGGCGGCCGCCAGGCGATCGGCGTCGCGGGCTTCGAGCGCGGAAATGATCGTCTCATGATCGGCCACCGCGCCGGCCCATTTCTCCTGGCGCTCGTTACCGATATAGCGGATGCGCTTGAGGCGGGCCTGCAGGATGCCATGCACATATGACAAAGCCTCGTTGCGGCAAACCCGCAGGATCGAGGCGTGGATTTCCTGGTTTAGTTTGAAATACGGGAGGCGATCGCGCACCGCATAGAGTTGCATCATCTCGTCGTGGAGCGCGCGGATCTGAACGAGTTCGGCATCCGTCGCGCGTTCGCAGGCCAGACGCCCAGCCAGCGCTTCGAGATTACCGAGAACGATCAGACCGTCCTGCACGTCCTTGGCTGAGAAGCGTCGCACAACGGCGCCGCGGGTCGGAACCAGCTCGATCAGCCCTTCGCTCGCCAGGAATTTCAGCGCCTCGCGCAGCGGCGTGCGGGACACTCCCAGTTCGCGCCCGAGCTTGCCTTCGTGAATTCGCGAACCGGCTTCCAGCATCCCCTCGATGATCATGTCGCGAACGCGCGAAACGATAACATCGTGCAAATTCTGACGGACGATCGGGCGCCCTTCGGACGCATCAACATCGCTCATTGCGGTGGCAAGCCTTGCTGTTTGTGCTGCAACGGGTGCCGGTTCTCACAGCCGGCAGAACTCATTGACAATTAAGCATGCTGTATGCAGCATGTAGCGTACAATTTAATGCCGCCTTCGCAAAGGTTCCCTCAGAGGGCCTATGGCGGCATGGAGAAAACAGCTGCCCCACGGGGCGGTAGGGAGCGTCGGCGTGGCTGATATCGGATTTATCGGCATTGGGACGATGGGCCGTGAGATGGCCCTGAACCTCCTGAAGGCAGGCCACCAGGTTTCAGCCTATGACGTCCGCCGGGCAGCGGCGGACGAATTGCGGGTGCATGGCGCCCGTGTTGCGGCCACGGTCGCGGAAGCGTCGCGTTCGTCGGACATGGTGATTACGATGCTGCCGGACACCCCTCAGGTCGAAGAGGTGGTGTTCGCCCCGGGCGGCATTCTCGAGGCGACGCCTGCCGGCAAGCTCATGATCGACATGAGCACGATCTCGCCGCAGGCGACCCAGAAAATGAGCAGAGCGCTCGCTTCCGTCGCGGTGACGCTGCTGGATGCTCCTGTCTCGGGCGGCCCCGTCGGCGCGAAGAACGGGACGCTCTCCATCATGGTCGGCGGTCCTGAGGAAGCGGTGGAGCGCGCGCGGCCGGCCTTCGAGGCGATGGGCACGACGGTCGTGCATGTCGGCCCGTCCGGCTCCGGACAAATCGCGAAGCTCTGCAATCAGGTGATTGTCGGCATCAATCTCCAAGGCGTGTGCGAGGCGCTCGCGCTTGGCCGTGCCGCCGGCGCGGATCTCGCGAAACTGCGGGAAGTGCTGCTCGGCGGATCCGCCGCCTCCTGGATGCTGCAGAATCTCGGCCCCGCGATGATCGAGAAGGATGATCGCGCAGGGTTTCGCATCGACCTGATGCTGAAGGACCTTCGGCTCGCGGGCGAGCTGGCATTCGCGCTGGGCGTGCCACTGCCGGGGACCAGCCTCGTCACCAGCCAATATCTGGAGGCGAAAGCGCACGGCGAAGGCGACAATGGCAATCAGGCGCTGTTCCGCGTCTATGACCGCATGTCGGGTCAGGATGGGCAGCGATGACGCGGCAACGTCTCGGATTTATCGGGCTCGGCTTGATGGGCACGGCGATGTCCCTGCGTCTGCTCGACAAAGGCTGGCCGCTGACGGTCTGGAACCTGGAGCCTGAGCGCGTTCCCCCTGTCGTTGCTGCTGGCGCGGTCGCTGCGCCCTCGCCCGCTGCCGTCGCGGAGGCAAGCGACGTCGTGCTGATGTGCGTGTTGCACACGAAGGCCGTGGAAGAATGCGTCTTTGGCAACCATGGCGTTGCTCAGGCCAATGTCGATGGGAAAATCCTGATCGACCATTCCACAGCCGATCCGAACCGCACACGCGATCTCGCCGTGCGGCTGCGGCGCGAAAAGGGCATGGTATGGATCGATGCACCGGTTTCCGGCGGGCCGGTCGCCGCCCGCGACGGCACGATGACCGTGATGGCGGGCGGCGAGGCCACGGCCATCGAGATGGTGCGGGCGCTCATGGCAGACTTGTCGGCCAACTTCACCCATATGGGGCCGAACGGCGCGGGCCAGATGGCCAAAGTCATCAACCAAGCGATCGTGGGCGCCAATTACGTCGTGATGGCCGAGGCTTTGGCGCTTGCAGAGGCATCCGGCATTGATGCTGCACGTCTGCCGGAATGCCTCGCAGGCGGCCATGCGGACAGTGCGCTGCTGCAGCAGCTTTATCCGCGCATGCAGGCGCGTGATTTCACCCCGCCCCGCGCCTATGCCCGCCAACTCCTGAAAGACATGCACGCTGTCGGCGATACCGTCGAGACGTTGGGGCTGAACTTGCCGCTGATCAGCGCGGCCATTCGCCGGCACGAAGCTTTCGTCACGCCGGACAATGAGATGACCGATCCGGCCGCGATCACCCGGCTCTACGAGAGAATGAAAACTTGAGAAAACAACACAAGAGGGAGGAAACGATGAAACCACTGAACCTGATCCGGAGCGCGATAATCGCCTCCGCGGCGCTGCTCGCGACATGCGCGGCCGTGAAGGCCGATGCGCTTGATGACATGCGCGCGGCGAAGAAGATCCGCATCGCCATCGATCTCGGTGTCGCACCCTACGGCATGACCGACGACAAGATGCAACCGACCGGCTCCGATGTCGATACCGCGAAGCTGCTTGCGAAAGATTTGGGCGTCGAGTTCGAACTGGTGCCAACCACCGGCGCATCGCGCATTCCCTCGCTCCAGTCGGGCAAAGCCGATCTCGTCATCTCGACGCTTTCGATGACGCCGGAACGGGCGCAGGTGATCGACTTCTCCGTTGCCTATGCGCCGCTGCGCACGGTGCTCGCCGGCATGAAGAGCATTCCGGTCAAGGATGTCTCCGGGCTCGACGGCAAGACGGTTGGCACGACCCGTGGCACGACCCACGACACATGGCTGACTAAGAACGCAAAGACCGCCAAAGTGGTCCGCTACGAGGACGATGCCACGACGGCGCAGGCCTTCGTCAGCGGGCAGATCGATCTCTTCACGACCGCGGAATTCCTGCTTGGTCCGATCGCCAAAAAAAATCCCAGCCGGGAATTGGAGCTCAAATTCGTGCTGGAGTCCTTCAAGCTCGGGATCGGCGTCCGCAAGGGCGAAACGCGTCTGCTCGAGCAAGTTAATGAGTGGATTGCCACGAACCTCAAAAACGGCAAGCTGAACGAGATCTACAAGAAATATCATAGCAACGATCTGCCGGACGACATCACCAAGGGCGGCACCTGATCGTCCGTACAACAGCTGAACCGGGAGGAATGATGAAACTCGATCACGTCGCGCGTTTCGCGATTACAGCCGCGCTCGCCTGCTTCGCGCTGGCGGCCCCTTCGAAAGCCGACACGCTGGACGATATTCGCCAGGCGAAGAAGGTGCGCATCGCCGTCGATCTCGCGATTCCACCCTTCGGGATGACGGACGACAAGATGCAGCCGACCGGCTCGGATGTCGATCTGGCGCGGCAGCTGGCCAAGGATCTCGGTGCCGAGCTGGAGATCGTGCCGACCACGGGGCCGTCGCGAATTCCTTCGCTCCAGACCGGCAAGGCCGATCTCGTGGTGTCGACGCTCTCGATTACCCCGGAGCGGGCTAAGGTGGTGGACTTCTCGATCCCTTATGCCGACCATCTCTCTGTCGTCGCGGCGCTGAAGCCAATGCAGATCAAGGATTACACCGATCTCGACGGCAAACGCGTAGCCGTGGTGCGCGGCACCACGCAGGACACCGACCTCACGAAGCTCGCCAAGGGCGCACAGCTCGTGCGCTATGAGGACGACTCAACCATGGCGCTGGCCGTCGCCTCGGGCCAGGCTGATATTCTCGCCACCGCCCGCTCACTGCTGCCGGCGATCAACAAGAAGAACCCGGACCGTTCGGTCGAGACCAAGATCGTCATGCAAACCTTCCATCTCGGTATCGGCATGCGCCAGAACGAGCCGAAGCTGCTGGAGTGGGTGAACGCCTGGGTGAAGGCCAATCTGAAGAACAGGAAGCTTGACGACATCTACAAGGCCTATCACGGCGTCGGCGTGGCGCCGGAAATTCTTAAGGCCGGCGATAGCTGAGGTTTTTCTCTTCACGGGCCGCTGCACTTTTCGCGGCGGCCTATTCCCCTCGCAGATCAGCGGCGGAGCGCAATGACCATTCAGGAACACAGGCGTCCACGGATCGGGGTTCTTCTTGGCGATCCGAGCGGGATCGGCCCGGAGATTGTCGTGAAGCTGCTTGCGCGGCCGCAGAATTACGGGCAGGCCGATGTGGTCGTGCTCACCGATACGTCGATGCGAACCGCCGGTGAGGCGGTTGCCAAGCTGCAGCTCGCACCGCTGATTGCGACGGACTGGACCACGCTGCGTTTCTCGCCCGGCCAGCCGACGCTGCTGCCATTGTCCCTTATCGCTGCTTCCGACATCGTCGTGGGGCAACCGACGGCCGCATCGGGACAGGCGTCGATGAAAAGCCTTGAAGCTGCGGTGGGCGCCGCGAAATCCGGCGCGATCGACGGCATCGTCTTCGGCCCGCTCAACAAGCATGCGATGCATCTCGCCGGCCTCGCTTACGAGGACGAGATGCGCTTCATGAAGGCACTCTTTGGCCACGACCGGGCCATCTCGGAATTCAACATCACCGGGTCGCTCTGGACCTCGCGCGTTACCTCTCACATTCCCATCAGGCAGGTCGCCGATCACATCACCCATGACGGCGTGTGCGAAGCGATCCGCATTCTCGACGCTGCCTTGAGGGACGCCGGTGTCGCGCGCCCGCGGATCGGCGTGGCCGGCCTCAACCCGCATGCGGGCGATGGCGGCTCGATCGGCCGCGAGGAGATCGAGGTTATCGGGCCGGCCGCCGACGCCATGCGCAAAGCCGGAATCGATGCGATCGGGCCGCTCTCGCCCGACACGATGTTCCTGACGGTGAAGAGCAGCGGCCTGAACGGCATCGTGTCGATGTATCACGATCAGGGCCAGATCGCGATGAAGCTGCTCGGTTTTGACAAAGGGGTGACACTGCATGGCGGCCAGCCGGTGCCGATCACGACCTGCGCCAGCGGCTCGGCATTCGACATTGCCGGAACGGGCGTCGCCAATGTCGAGGGCATTCAGGCGGCCTTCGACGTGTGTGTTGGCATCGTCTGCGCCAAGATCGCCAAAGCGGCATCGAGCCACTAGAGGTCGTCCGGTGACAGTCAGGCAACCATGACAAAGCAACTGACGATCGTCGATGCCCATCAGCACTTCTGGGACCCGGAGCGGAATTATTATCCCTGGCTCGCGGATAAGCCGGTCGCGTTCCGCTATGGTGACTACAGCGCAATCAAGCGGCGCTATCTTCCGGACGATTATCTACGCGACGCCCATAATTATCACGTCGCTGGTACGGTCTACATCGAGACCGAATGGGACCCGCGCGATCCTGTCGGCGAGATGAACTATGTGGCAACGCTGCGGCGGGAGACAGGATTTCCATCCGTTGCCGTGGCACAGGCCTGGCTTGATCGCCAGGACGCGATCCCGCTGTTGGAACAGATCGCTGCCTTCGACTTCGTGCGCGGCGTCCGGCAGAAACCACGCGCCAACACCGCGCCGCAGGATGGCAGCCCCGGCGGCATGATGGATGCGGCGTGGCGCGACGGCTTTGCCGCTCTTAACACGCTGGACCTTCGCTATGACCTGCAAACGCCGTGGTGGCATTTGCACGAGGCAGCCGATGTCGCCCGCGCCTTTCCCGATACGCAAATCATCCTCGACCATACCGGCCTACCGGCAGACCGCGGTGCCGACGGCGTTGCCGCCTGGGCGTCCGCGATGGCGTTGCTGGCTGCCTGCCCGAACGCGGCGGTGAAAATCTCCGGCCTAGGTCAGCCGGGCCAGCCCTGGACGGCCGCATCGAACCGGCTGGTCGTGCTGACGACCATCGATCTGTTCGGGCCAGAGCGCTGCATGTTCGCCAGCAACTTCCCGGTCGACAGTCTGTGCGGGACATTCGACGCGGTTTTCGGCGGCTTCGACGCGATCACACAGGATTTCTCCGATGCTGAGCGGCAACAGATGTTCAGCGGGAATGCGGTGCGCATCTATGGAATTCCGGCGGACGCGCTCCGCGCGCCGCTGACGGGATAGGGAAGACGGCGGAGGACGATGGTCTATCAGTTCGACTTCTCATTCCTGGCGCAGACCTGGCCGGCCTTCCTCGGCGGCGCCTGGCTGACCATGAAGCTGACGGTGGTGTCGATCGCGCTCGGCTTTATGGTCGGCACGCTCTGCGCCGTGCTGCGCGTTTACGCGCATCCGTTCGTCGGATGGCTCGTCGGCGCCTATGTGGAGATCATCCGCAACACGCCGCTGCTTGTGCAGATCTTCATTGTCTATTTTGGCATGGCCAGCCTCGGGCTGAAGCTCGGTGCGGAAACATCGGCAGTCATGGCACTCGTCATCAATGTCGGCGCCTATACGACGGAGATCGTGCGCGCCGGCATCGAGTCGATCCCAAGGACGCAGGTCGAGGCTGGGGATTGCCTCGGCCTGAGCCGGCTGCAGGTGGTGGGGCATGTCGTGCTCCTTCCCGCGGTCGAGCGCGTCTATCCGGCGCTCACCAGCCAGTTCGTGTTGCTGATGCTGGCATCGAGCATCACCTCGCAGATCTCGGCCGAAGAGCTGACGGCTGTCGCCAACGTCATCCAGTCCGACACCTATCGCAGCTTCGAGGTGTATGTCGTCGTTGCGGTCGTCTATCTCTTCCTGTCGTTCCTGTATCGCCTGGGCTTTTGGGGGCTCGGCCTCGCGCTCTTCGCCCGGCGCCGCCGACTCGGCACGGCTTTGTGAGGGCGCATGGTTCAATTCACCAGCGTCCACGTGTTTTACCTGCTCGATGCCGCGACGTGGACCATCCTGCTGTCGCTGCTGGCCTTCGCCGGCGGCGCGGTGCTCGGAATAACACTGGCACTTGCGCGCGTGTCTCGTCTGCGCGTCCTGCAGCTTCTCGCCGCGGCCTATATTCAGCTTGTCCAAGGGACGCCGCTGCTGATCCTGCTGTTCCTGTCCTATTTCGGGCTCAGCATTCTCGGCTACAGGCTGCACCCTGTCGTCGCGGCAGGCATGTCCCTGACCCTCTACGCCGGCGCATTCCTCGGGGAGATCTGGCGCGGGTGCATCCAGGCCGTCCCGCGCACGCAGTGGGAAACGTCCGACTGCCTCGGCCTTAACCGATTCCAGCAATATGTTTATGTGATTCTGCCGCAGGCGACCCGGATCGCCATTCCGCCGACGGTCGGCTTCATGGTGCAGATCGTGAAGAGCACCTCGCTGGCATCCATCATCGGCTTTGTCGAGCTGTCGCGCGCCGGGCAAATCGTCAACAATTCGACCTTCGAGCCGTTCTTCGTCTTCACCTGTGTCGCCGCCATCTACTTTGCCATGTGCTATCCGCTGTCGCTCAGCAGCCGCTATCTTGAGAGGAGGCTGAATGTCGCGCGCTAAGCTGCGCAAGGACATCGTGCCGGTAGCGCCAGACGCCGCGGCCGAGACGGTCGTGCGCGTGTCGAATGTCATCAAGGATTTCGGCACTGTCCGCGTGCTCGACAGCGTGTCCTTCGACGTCATGCGCGGCCAGATGGTGGCCATCATCGGCCGCAGCGGCTCCGGCAAGAGCACGCTCTTGCGCTGCATGAATGGACTGGAGACGATCCAGAGCGGCGAGATTGATGTTTGCGGCCATCGTGTGAGCCTGCCTGGCAAGCTCGACAAGGGCCAGCTTCGCCAGGCGGTCGGCATCGTGTTCCAGAGCTATAATCTGTTCCCGCATTTGACGGTGGAACGAAACATCACCCTGGCTCTGACGCTGGTTCAGAAGAGGCCAAAGGCCGAGGCCCGGCGCATCGCGGCCGATGTGCTGAACCTGGTCGGCTTGTCGGAGAAGATCGATGCCTATCCCGAACAGCTTTCGGGCGGCCAGCAGCAGCGCGTCGCCATCGCGCGATCGCTGGCGCTGTCGCCCCAGGTGATGCTGTTCGATGAGGTAACCTCGGCGCTCGATCCGGAGCTTACCGCTGAGGTACTGAAGGTGATGGAGGATCTGCAGCAGCGTGGCATGACGATGGTGCTCGTCACGCATGAGATGGGCTTCGCTCGCCGCGTCGCAGACATCACCATTTTCATGCACAAAGGCAAAGTCTGGGAAATCGGCCCGACCGCGGCGGTGTTCGCCAATCCGGCCACGACGGAGTTCGCACAGTTCATCGCGAGCGTCCTGTGACGGCAATGGCGCGGTGAGCCGACCCCATGATGCGGAATCGCTGAGAACGAAGGCGCCCCATTCACCTACTAGCCGGCAAATGGGTTCTTTTGCTTGTCCCGCATGGCCCGGTCGATGAGTGCATTCGCGATCGTCATACGCCGGGTTGCTTCGGCGCGCAGCCAGGACGGCACGCGGTCGGGATGATTGCGCATGGCGAAACTGCGCCGCAAACGCTGCAGCTCCTCGCTGGTCCGCGCTGAATCCAGGTGGAGTTCAGACGCGACAGTTGCATCATCGGCCGGCTTGAACACGGGCTGCGGAATGTCGGGCCCCTCTTCACTGTAAAGACCTGCGAGCCGCTCGAGAGGAACATACGGCCGCTCCGGGCCTGCCTGCGGCTTACGCTCAATCGCTTCTCCGCTCTCATGGCGAACGCGCGGCCACCTTTGGTCAGCGGGGGAGGTGCGATGCTCCTCGCAGTGCCCCTCCGGCCCGAGCATTTCGAGGATGGAGCGAAAATTGCTTAATCGCAGAGCCTTGATAGAAAACATTGCTGGATCCGCTCCTCAGCAGCGATGCCGTTTTCCTGGGCGTGCTCAACAGGCCGCGCTTGATCCGATAGAAGCAATGCGGCGCGACTAGGACGCCGCGAGCACGGAATCGATCTTCTCCTTCAAGGCAGGCGCGCTGAATGGTTTCACAAGATAGCTGCTTACACCCGCTTTTTGCGCGGCCAGTACGTTTTCAGATTTGGATTCCGCGGTGACGAGAATGAACGGCGTTTTCGCTGTGCTCGCATCAGCACGGACGGCCTTGAGCAGCTCGAACCCTGTCATCGGTTCCATATTCCAGTCGGAAATGATCAACCCGTATGGCTTGCCCTTGATCTTGACGAGAGCTTCTTCGCCGTTCGAGGCCTCGTCGACGTTTTCGTATCCGATGGTATTAAGCAGCTTCCTAATAATCCGCACCATCGTATTGAAGTCATCCACGACTAGGATCGGCAGATTGGGATCAGTCGTCATTGATGTCTCCAAACTCTGTTGTTTTTCACAATCCTTGCCTCTCAGCCCCTAAGAGCACGGCCGCGCCCCGCGTGACGGCGAGCAGGACTTTGCCGGCCCAGCAGGGAAGCAAGACGATCCAGCACCTCTAATCCGCAATGCGTAGACGCGGATTCAAAGCGGGGTCGCTCTCTGAAGCTGTCCCGATCAGCGGACACGGCCGTCGCCAGCGAATCCTTCTTGCGGACCAAAGCGGCTGTTCGCAAGCGTAAGAGTTCTGCAAGGCTTCTAACGTATACCCGCAATTGTAGGTTGCGCTGATTGACAATTATCTACCGCTTCTTACTAAAAGCCATGCAGGACGGGAAAAGTTGATGGTCGCAAGAGAGCGCATAGGCATGCAGCAAGGAACCGTAACCGTTCCCGCGTTCAGCCGTGCCGCCGATACCCGCCCTACGGGCACCATCACAGCTTACTTCTATCAGGTTGCTGAAAAGCTTCGTGAAACCCGCCACGAATGAGAGCGGCCGAGCCACAGGCTGACGAGGAGAAACGGATGCCCAGGCCCATCCGTGTGCTGGTGGTGGACGATTCGTCGTTTATGCGAAGCGCGTTGAAGCGCCATATTGAGTCCGACACACAGTTTACAGTTATCGACACTGCGCAAAACGGCCGGGAAGGCGTCGAGAAAGCTTTGCGGCTTAAACCCGACGTCGTGACGTTAGACGTCGAAATGCCGGTTATGAACGGCCTTGAGGCATTGCGGGCTATCGTCGCCAACAGCTCCATTCCCGTGCTCATGGTCAGCGCTGTCACCGAGGCTGGGGCAACCATTACGATCGAGGCGCTGACAATTGGGGCGGTCGATTTCATTCCCAAGGCCAAAGGTGCGCACCAAATCCACGAGAAGCTTCTCGCCGCGGTGACCGCCGGCCTTAGCCGCAGGATCGTGGCTACGCGACCCGTACCCTCCGCGGCCCCGCCCCTCCCGCCGCTTACCCTCACATGTGTGCCAGCGAAGATCGTTGTCATTGGCAGCAGCACGGGCGGCCCGCAGGCGCTCCAAGAAGTGATCCGCAGCCTCCCCGCGAACTTGCCCGTACCTGTCGTCGTCGCTCAGCACATGCCGCCTCAATTCACGCTGGCCTTGGCAAGACGGCTGGATGAGATTTGCCCCTTGAGCGTTGTCGAGGCTGAGGAGGGCATGCCGCTGAAGCGAGGCGTTGTCTATATCGGACCAGGGGGCAAGCATTTGCGTGTGACGGCGACGACCATCAAGGTGGAGCCGGACAACGGCGAAAGCCTCTACAAGCCCAGCGTCGATGTTCTCACCGAGAGCGCGATCGAGGCTTTCGGCAACCAAGTACTGGGCGTCATGCTGACAGGAATGGGCAATGACGGGATGAAGGAGTTTACCCGGCTTCATCAAACCGGGGGGTACACGCTCGTTCAGGATCAGGCCAGTTGCGTGGTTTACGGTATGCCACGGGCCGTCAGCGACGCGGGGGCGGCGGATGAAGTGCTGCCGCTAGAACGCATAGGGCCGCGCATCCGCTCAAATTTTAACGTTTGAGCGCACAGCGCGCTGGCAAAGCAGCGATAATCGGAACGCGCGTAGCGATCAGCCGTAGACCAAACGATAGCCAAGATAGCGCTGCGAATCGATGGGATCGTGGTCAAGGCGGTGACGCAAACGTTTGCGCAGTTTGCTCATATGGCTTTCGACGACATTCTCATCGAAATCCTCGCCGAACAAGCCGTATACGAAGTTGAAGATTTGCGTTTTGGTCACCCGCCGGCCCCTGTTGCTGACGAGGTATTCCAAAATCCGCCGTTCGCGCCGGGGCAGCGAAAGCACTTCGCCCTTAACCTCAGGATCCCGCCCATCAGAAAAGACGCGGATGTCGCCGGCGGATTTGCTTTCGGTCTCGCCTTTGGCTCTGCGTTGGATTGCCTTGATGCGTGCCAGGATCTCTCGGACGTGAATAGGTTTGCGGACGACGTCATCCACTCCGGCGGCGAATAAATCCAAAGTCTCGTCAAGACATTTATGATCGTTCATGGCAATTACGGCCGCCGCAGAGCGCCCCTTAATGACCCGGGGCAGCTGATGGCGCGCCTCGCAATCGCCGAGTAAAAAGGCTTCGACAGCGAGCATATCAGGATCGGATACAGTGTTGACCCACATGTCGAACTCCGCAGTTCGAAAACCCGTAGCACAGACCCCCTCACGGTTGAACCACGAGGTATAGCCGCTTTTAACGGTCTCACGCTCGTCGACAATAACGATCATAGGGACGGCCCTCGAATCATCACGGGCGTTGCAAAGTCCTGGCGTAACTTCCGCCATGGCTTTCGTCAACCTCGGGTTGCAAACTGGATTAACTTTTGCAACTTTCATTGCTGAGGCCGCACCGATCGGGGCCGGTCAGACGGGGACAACGTTCATCCGAGCCAGGCTCGAAAGCCATTTTTCGGCACAGCGCCGTTTCGGCGGGATGCGCCCATACAGCTCCGCCGAGGCGCTGCCTGAACACAAAGAGTGACAGCGGCATGGGTACACGCGCGGACCAACCGAAGCAGCAACGGATCGGCGGCCTTAGGCTGACGTTTGCGTGAGATGCCGAAATTCGTCGAGCACGGCCAAGTAAACTTGCCGTTTAAACGGCGTTATGAGCTCGATGACCTCACCCGCGCTTGCCCAGCGCCAGGCGTCGAATTCCGCTTCATGGCCGCCAAGGGGATGGTGGATGTTGAAATCCGCGTCTTGCCCGAGGAAGCGCATGGCGAACCATTTCTGCCGCTGGCCGCGAAAGCGGCCTTGGAGGGCGATCCCCAACAGCTCCGGCGGCAGCTCATAATGATGAAAAAGGCTGCTTTCGCCGATGATGTGCGCCTTGTCCGTTCCGGTTTCCTCAGCGAGTTCGCGGAGCGCGGCCGTGGACGGGTCTTCGTCTGGGTCTATGCCGCCCTGGGGCATCTGCCAGTTTGCCGGGTCCTCGACGATGCGCTTACATCGCCGGCCGATCCAGATTGAGCCCGCATCGTTGAGCAGCATGATGCCCACGCAGGGCCTGTAGGGCATCTCGGCAGGGCTTATCATCCCACCACCGCCGCGTCAGGACGCGCCTGGCGCTTGCGCGAGCGCTCCTACTGGCACGAGCGTGATGCCCTGCGCGGCGAGCGTTTCCGACCAAGCCTGCAACTGCCTAATGGTCGCGGCATTAGCGGATCCCATGCCGATAGCGCTGCCGCGCTCGCGCGCGATCGCGACCAGACGGGACAGAGCCTTATCGATCGCATCAGGCGCTGTCTGCGCGTCGATGAGAACGTGCGCGGCGCCGTAGCGAAGGTTTATCTGGCGCGCGAGCTGGCGAACCGTATTGTTGCCGGTGCTACTCTCCGCGACATAAATGAGCCCGCGAGATTTGAGGTCTTCGAGGACAGGCTTCAGCGAAGCCTTCGACTGAAGCATCTTGCCGCCCATGAAATTCGTCACCCCGCTATGCCCTTCGAAGCGGTTCAGCAAGGCTTGCAGCCGCGAGGCATTCTGCTCCGGCGGGAGGGAGGTGAGAAGCGTTTCAGGACCGGGGTCATTTGCGGGATAATCCGCCGGCTCCAGAGGTAGCTGTACGATCACCTCATGCCCCATTTCGCGAGCCCTCACAGCCAGCCGGCGCGACTCGTTGGCATAAGGCAGAAAGCCCAGGGACACTGCGGACGGCAGCTTTGCGATGGCATCCACACTTTCGGGATCGTTGCGGCCAATGCCACGAACCAGGATCGCGATGCGTGCCGGCTTTGGCGTACTGACCTCGGTTGTCGCAAATTGCGTTCCGGCCCAATTTCCCTCGGCCGACGCCAGCCGTTCTTCAGAGGCTGGAATGTTGTTCGGACGGCGTACAGGCACAGGGGGCAGCACTGCCACGGGAACGGGAGGTTGCGCGGCCTCCTTGGGACCAAGGGCCGCCACATCCGCCGGAATGCTGACCGCGGTTGTGGGCTCGGCTTGATCGCGGCTTGCGCTCGCATCGCCGCGCACAGAACCGCTCTCGCTCGCGGTGGAGTTGAACAATTCAACATTGGTGCCTGGGACAACGTGAGAAGACACAGTGGGATCCGCAGTGGGATCCGCAGGGGAGACAGGCGCTAGGCTGCCAGGCGAGGCAGCGCTATCAGCTTGCGGCGAAGTTTCAGGCGCGCGGAGAAGCTGGCCATTGCTTGCCAAGCTACCCGGGACGGTGTCTTGCACAGGGGCGGAGGTTTGCTCCTGGGGCGATTCCGTGCTCGGTCGTCCACCCTCCTCCGGGGCAGCGGTGCTGGCGTATTGTGCGCCCGCATCCGGTGACGCGCCCGAAGCCGAGGAGTCCTGCGCGGCTTCAGCGGGCTTATCATCGACTTCATTGGCATAGGGTTCGGGGAAACTGCTGGATGAGCTGTCTGTTTCGACGACCGGCATCGCGCTTGCATCGATATCGAGGACGATCCTCGCGCCGCCCACCGTAGCGGGCGTCTGCAAGGCGAAAAACGCAATCATCCCCGCAAGGCCGATGAAAATGGCGGTGGCTGTGTAGAAAAGTGCTTTCATCGTTCGTCTGCCCTAAAGCGCAATCGCACTCACTATGCCAGCGATTCGTTTGGTCGCGCCCAAAATGTAAGATTTGCTCCCAACAAGAAAAGCGGCCCAAACCAGAAGCAGCTCTGGCTTGGACCGCCTATACGGATCGGAACATTGCGGCGCTAATTGGCCGTCTTATCCTGCTCCTTTTGGACTTCGACTTTTTTCTGCTCGTCCTTTAGGCCATGAAGAAGGTCCATTGCATATTTCAGCTGGCTATCCTTCTCCTTCTCTTTCGGCACGTAGGCCGAGCTGCCGGTGCTTTCACCTTCATTATTCTTCAGGTGGCCGCGAAGGCTGGCCTCGCCGCGCGGCTGAGTGGCTTTTGCGGCCTGTTTCAGCTCTTCCGGAAGCTCCTGTTCGACAACGACGTCGGGATCGATGCCCTTGGCCTGGATGGAACGGCCCGCCGGTGTGTAGTAGCGCGCCGTGGTCAGACGTATCGCCCCGTTCGAGCCAAGCGGGATGATGGTCTGTACCGACCCCTTGCCGAAGGAACGCGTTCCCACGACAACCGCCCGTTTGTGATCCTGAAGTGCTCCAGCCACGATTTCGGAAGCCGATGCCGAGCCGCCATTGATCAGCACGACGAGCTTTTTGTCATCGGTCAGATCGCCAGCCCGGGCATTCGAGCGCTGTGTCTCGTTCAGGTTGCGGCCGCGCGTTAGCACGATCGAGCCCTTGTCGAGGAAGGCGTCGGATACCGAGATCGCCTGATCCAAAAGACCGCCAGGGTTGTTGCGCAGATCGATGATGTAGCCCTTCAGATCGGGACCGATCTTCTTTTTCAGGTCAGCGATCGAAAGCTTCAGCTCTTCGTAGGTTTGCTCGCTGAAGGTTTTGACGCGCAGATAGCCGATGTCGCCTTCCACCTCCGCGCGGACCGGGTTGATCCGGATCACGTCGCGAACGATCTTCACGTCGAACGGATCAGGCATGCCTTTGCGCAGGACCGTCACGTTGATGGGCGTGTCGACCGGACCGCGCATCTTTTCGACCGCTTGTTCCAGCGTCAGCCCCTGGATGGAAGTCCCGTCCAGATGCGTGATCAAATCGCCGCCCATCACGCCAGCTTTCTCGGCGGGCGTATTCTCGATGGGCGCGACCACCTTAACCACGCCATCTTCCATGGTGACCTCGATGCCGAGACCGCCAAATTCACCGCGGGTCTGCACCTGCATGTCGCGGAAGTGCTTCGGGTTAAGATAAGTCGAATGCGGGTCGAGCCCGCTCAGCATGCCATTGATCGCGGATTCGATCAGCACGCTGTCATCTGGTTTTTCGACATAGTCCGCACGGACGCGCTCCAGCACATCGCCGAATAAATCGAGATGTTTGTAGACATCCGCGTTTGCCGCCACGGCCGATTGCGACCGCGTCGCGTTAATCATCGACGTACCGGCCGCGACGAACGCGAGTACGACGAGCACCCAAACCGCAAAGTCCGATTTCCGCATGTTTCTCAACCTTCCTTCACGCCCTGCGACCACCACGGGTCTGGATCGACAGGGCGAGCGTCCTTCCGGAACTCTATATAGAGTACAGGGCCGCGAGACTGCGCCGTACCGACCGTCTGAGGTGCGGCTTGTCCCATATTTGCCACAGGTTCTCCCGCAAGAACGAACTGACCGACGGATGTATATATCTGGTCCATGCCTGCTAGTAGGATATGATAGCCCCCTCCGGCATTGATTATCAAGAGCTGGCCGTAGCTGCGAAATTGTCCCGCGTAAATAACCCAACCGTCGGAGGGCGAGATAATTTGCGCCTCGCTTCGGGTTTCAACCAAAACGCCCTCGGACTTTCCACCAGTATCGTCCCGCGCTCCAAAGTTTTTTATTTTCTTTCCTGCTGAAGGAAGCGGCAGCTGCCCTTTGGCTTTTTCGAAGGGAATTGCGGGTTTCAGCCGGCCTGGCTGCACAAAAGCAACCTGCTTTGCCTCTGGTTTAAGCTCGATGACCGGCCCCAGGCGCTTCAACTCGGCTTCGTAAGCGGCGAGGGTGGACTGCTTGCCCACCTCGGCATCCAACCGCTGCAAAAGGTCGCCAAGATCGGTAACCGCCCGCGTGTGACGTGACGCCGCAACCTTGAGATTTTCCAATCGCGCGAGGTTATTGCGCATCCGATCGCGCTTTTGACCGAGCAACGCGGTCACTTCGTCCTTCAGCCGGGCGAACTCCGTTTTCTCCGCCGCGAGACGGTCTTGTTGCTCGCGGGCATCGGCCAGCACTTTGTCGAGGTCGGCGAGACGCGTGGCCAGTTGGTCGGCTTCCTGTTTGAATTTCGGGAAGAACGAGGACAGCACCATAGCGCTGCGCACCATTTTCAGTGCGTCGGAACGCTTCGTCACCATGACGGGCGGCGGTTCGCGGCTCATGCGCTGCATGACGCCGAGCATTTGCGCGACCGTGGCCCGGCTTTCGCCCAAAGCCAGCCTAATCTCGGCTTCCTGCACCGTCAGTTTTTGCAAGTCGGTTTCGGTGTCCGTCAGCCTTTTCTCGCTCGCCTGGGCGTTGCGGCCCGCCTCGATGAGACGGGCCTGCAAAGTGGCGCGCTCCGTATCGAGCGTTTTTGTCTCGGTGCTCAGGTCCTCTTGCTCTTTTTGCAGCTGCTCAAGATTTTTCTGATGTTCTTCAAAGAGCCGGCGGGCCTGCTCGATGTCGATATCTTTGTTTTTGGCCCCGCCCGCCCCAGGGCCGGGCTTAGCCTGGGCAACGACGATCTTCCCCGGTTCTTCGGCCCCGGCAGCAAGACCCTGCAATGCGCAGCAAAGCACCGCGCAAAGGCCTAGAGCGCCTGCATAGTGTCCTTGCGGGATCCGTACTTTTCGCATCAGAAAAGTCATTATCCGAATTTGATCGCCGGCCGAAATCGGGGCCGGCCGTTACTAGGAAAGGAATTATACTGAGGCTTAAGGCGGTTCAGCTCATTCAGCAGAATGCATAGCATCTCCGTTTGTGCCTGTGCAAACCTGCAGTGGAAACAGGGCAAAGACGGGGCGGACCCCGAGGCCCGCCGTTTACGCGCGATGATAAGGGTGGCGGGCAAGTATGGTCGCGGCCCGGTACACCTGCTCCGCAAGAACGACCCGCGCGAGTCCGTGCGGCATGGTGAGCCGTCCCAACGAAAGGGCAAGATAGGCTTCTTTGGCGAACCCGCTATCCAGCCCGTCCGGACCGCCGAGAACGAATGCCGTGCTGCGGATGCCCGCGTCCCGCCAGTCGCGCAGCAGGTAGGCGAATTCTTCGCTGGTGAGTCCACGCCCGCGTTCATCCAGGGCGACGATCCTCGCCTCTCCAACACGCCGCTTGAGCTCGGCGGCTTCCGCGGTCTTCCGTTCTGAGGATGTTAGCGCCCGGCTTTCGGCGATTTCCGTAACGGAAGCGGCGCCAAAGCCCAAACCAGCACCGATTTGGCCAAAACGCTCCAGATAACGCGCGACCAGCGCGCGCTCGGGATCTTCCTTGAGCTTCCCGACGCATAAGATCGTCAGCTTCACCCGTGCGCTCCGGCGCGAGCCTTCTCACCGACTGTCGCCGCGAAAGGCCCCGCGGCAGGCTTAGACTGCAACAGGATCGGTCGGTCGGTCTGCTGACCACATTTTTTCGAGGTTGTAGAACTGACGCACCTCGGGCCGGAAGATATGCACCACGACATCGCCGGCGTCGATGAGCACCCAGTCACAATGTGGCAAACCTTCCACGGTGGCGTTGCGCACACCGCCATTTTTTAGCTTTTGCAGAAGCTGATCCGCGACGGCGCCGACATGCCTCTGCGACCGGCCCGAAGCGATGACCATCGTGTCCGCGATCGTGGTCTTGCCGACCAAATCGATGGAAACGAGATCTTCAGCTTTGGCGTCGGAGAGGGAATTGAGCACAGTCGTTAGCAGACTTGCCGACCCTGCTGCTCCATTGGCAGGGACGACTTCAGGCTTACCGGTGAAGGCAGCGCCTGTCGAAGTGCGCGTTATCAGATCATTTTCCTTTCGTTATGGATCTGTAATTTTCAGGCACCCGGTTCAGTTCGAGACATAACCTTGGCGGACATGCAAAGCGATGTCCGTTCAACTCTCTGAACATTAGTGAATTTGCCGCAGGGCGGATGCATTTTCAAGACCCCGCACATCGCGATGCTAAAAAAATCTCTAAGTGGCCTGAGTAGCCCAGCTTTTTCCACATTCATCGATTGCCCGCTTTGCGCAGATCGCTCGACGATAATGCAGAGAGGTGAATCGTGAGATAAGTCCAGGCGGGCGGCTTCATGAGTGGCAAGGCTGCGGCCTCCCGTTCTGGGAGTCGGGCGTTGGCAAATTGGCGGGCCGCTGGCGAGGAAAGCGCTTTCAGCCGTTCGCCAGGCCGGTCCATAACGGCGATTGGCATTATGTGAAAAATTCTTCGCCACGCGTTCCAGCGATGGAATTGGGCAAGATTGTCCCCGCCCATCACCCACACGAAATACACGCCGGGAAAACGCCTTTTCAAATGTGCGAGAGTTTCGACGGTAAAGGGGCGGGTGAGTGCGGCTTCAAAGTCTGTCACCTCGATCAAGGGATGCGACGCAACCTTATCGGCAGCTTCGACGCGCTCGGCAAGGCTGGCCAGATCGGTCTTGGCCTTCAGGGGATTGGCCGGTGTAACCACCCACCAAAGCCGATGCAGGCGCAACCGTTGTAGCGCCGCGACGCTAATATGGCGGTGTCCCTCGTGAGCGGGATTGAATGAGCCGCCGAGCAGCCCGATCCGCATTCCGGCCAGCGCCAAAGGCGGCTTAGGCTGCATGATTAATTCGCGCCTCTTGCCAGCGCCGTGCTGTCGAGCGGGTCCCCCGGGTGTGGTTCCGCATTGCGAAGCCGAATCTCGATGGAGCGGCGGTGTGCGTCCAGGCCCTCGACAGTTGCCAGCGTTATGGCGGCGGGACCGAGCGCGGCCAGGCTCGCTTGGGTCAAGCGCAATATCGATGTCCGCTTCATGAAATCCAGAACGCTAAGACCAGAGGAAAACCGTGCCGATCGCGCGGTTGGCAGCACGTGATTGGATCCTGCAACGTAGTCGCCAATCGCCTCCGGCGTGTAGCGGCCTAGAAAGATCGAGCCCGCATTGCGGATCCGAGCAAGGAGGTCTTCGGCATCGGCCGTTTCGAGCTCGAGATGCTCCGGAGCGATGCGGTTTATGAGGTCCGGGCTTTGGCTGAGTTGCTCCACAAGGATTATCGCGCCGAAATCGCGCCAGCTCGCTCCTGCAACCGCGCTCCGCGGCAGGGTCGCCAATTGCGCCTCCACGGCCGCCTCGACAGCGGCGGCGAAAGTGGCATCGTCCGTGATAAGGATCGATTGCGCCGCCGGGTCATGCTCAGCCTGCGCCAGCAAATCGGCGGCGATCCATTGCGGATCGTTCGCCGCGTCCGCCACGATCAGCACCTCCGACGGACCCGCGATCATGTCGATGCCGACGGTGCCGAAAACCTGGCGTTTGGCGGCCGCGACATAGGCATTCCCCGGACCCACAATTTTTGCAACCGGCTTTATCGTTTCCGTGCCGAAGGCCATCGCGGCGATCGCCTGGGCGCCGCCTACGCGGTAGATCTCATGTACGCCAGCCAAACGGGCGGCGGCTAGCACCATGGGGTTGAGGACGCCGCGCGGCGCCGGCACGGTCATGACGATCCGCCCAACGCCCGCCACCTTGGCCGGTATGGCATTCATCAAGACCGAGCTAGGATAGCTCGCCGTACCGCCGGGGACATACAGCCCCACAGCTTCGATCGGCGTCCAGCGATAGCCAAGCTCGACGCCAAGCGCGTCCGTATAGCGGTCATCGGCCGGGATCTGACGGCGGTGATGAGCCTCGATGCGCTCGCCGGCAAAGGCGAGGGCCGCAAGATTATCCTGCCCCGCTTCGTGAAGCGCGGCGTCCACGTCCGCTTCGCCCACACGCAGGCCGCTTGCGGCAAGGTCGAACCGATCGAAGCGCGCGGTGTAGTCCAGGAGGGCTGCATCGCCGCGCTCACGCACGGCGCGCAAGATGTCCCGTGCTGATTCATCGACGTCCTCGGCCTGTTCGCGTTTGGCCGCCAGGAGCGCGACGAAGCGCGCCTCGAAATCGGCATCGCGCACATCGAGCCGCAGCGCCATGCTATTCGCCCAAGGCTCGGGAGTTGCCGCCACTGTCTGGATGTTCGGGCTTGCGCCGCGTCCGCCAGACAGGGCCGAGATCGCGCAATTCCGCCTCGATGCATTCCACATGCAGACGAATGCCGCCGCCGCCGGCAAAGATCAGATCCACAAACCCGCTCGGCGGATCGAGCGGCTCGAAGTTTATCGCCAGCAACGGTTCCACCTCGTCGTTTTTTTGATCGAGAGGAAGTCTGCGGAATTGCGCGCCCAAAACTCTCTCGAAACGCAAGGCGGCTTGGCGGCGTTCGTAAACTTGGCCGGCTTCAGGACCGCTCTCGGAGCCGAGCCAGTCAAATCGCTTCAGCATTACAGCGAAGCGCTGCTCTTGGCGAAGGAAGGCGATATCCTCCATGCGTACCAAGGCGTCCTGGAGATGGGCGGAGATGATGTTGAGATCGTCCTGATCAAGGGCGATTAGCCTGAGAAGTTTCATGCACGCTCAGCCAGAAGAAGGCGTTTTTTAAATTGTGGGACACAACGTCATCGGCACAATAGCGGAGAATGGATAAAGTTGCACCGGTAGGCCTGCCAAACGCCAGCGATGCCCTTTACTGCTAAGGCGTCAAGCCATCATAGGCAACAGGAGGATCCCCCTAGCCCGCAGCTAAGCCTGGACCCGCTCGATCTGAGCGCCGCAATTGCTCAGCTTTTCTTCCAAGCGTTCGAAGCCCCGATCCAGATGGTAGACGCGGCTGATGACCGTCTCACCGCGCGCCATAAGGCCGCCGATCACCAGGGATACGGAAGCCCGCAGGTCCGTCGCCATCACTTCGGCGCCGCGCAGAGCGGAAACGCCTTTGACGGTCGCAGTGTCGCCGGCGATCGCGATGTCGGCTCCCAGCCGGGCGAGTTCTTGAGCATGCATGAAGCGGTTTTCAAAAATCGTCTCACGGATATGCGATACGCCAGAAGATATCGCCACCAGCGCCATAAGCTGCGCCTGCAGATCGGTGGGAAAACCCGGAAAAGGCTGCGTTTCCACATCGACCGGGGCGATGCCGGCGCCATTCCGGGTCACTTTGATGCCGCGATTGGTTTCCGCGATGTCAATGCCCGCGCCGCGCAGAACGGTTAAGGTGTCGTGCAACAGGTCTGACCGTCCGCCCTCGAGGACAACCTCGCCGCCGGTCGCGGCGACGGCCATGATATAGGTGCCGGTCTCGATCCGGTCGGGCAAGACCGTATGCACGGCTCCTTCGAGCCGGTCCACGCCTTTGATGTACAGCGTCTCAGTGCCGATCCCCTCGATTTTCGCGCCCATCTTCGTTAGGCAAAGGGCCAAATCGCCGACCTCGGGCTCACAGGCGGCATTTTCGAGAACGGTTTCACCCTTGGCGAGCACGGCGGCCATGAGTACGTTATGCGTAGCTCCTACGGAAACCTTGGGAAAGATGATATGAGCGCCCTGCAAGCCTTTGGGCGCCCTGGCGATCACATAACCGCCCTCCAATTCCATTTCCACGCCGAGCTTTTGCAGCCCCATCAAATGCAGGTCGACCGGGCGCGTGCCGATTGCGCAGCCGCCCGGAAGCGAAACCGTCGCTTCCCCATGCCGGGCGAGAAGCGGTCCGAGCACCCAAAAGCTCGCCCGCATGCGCCGAACCAAATCGTAGGCGGCCTTGCTGTCGACGATGTCGCGCGCAGTCAGATGAAAAGTTTCGCCGATGTGGCCGTTATTGGCGCGTTTGCCATCCACCGCGCAGTCAACGCCGTGATTGCGCAGAATGCGGGCGAGCAAATTGACGTCCGCCAGGTTTGGAACGTTTTTGAGGGTGAGTCTTTCCGGCGTAAGCAAGCTCGCGATCATCAGAGGCAGCGCCGCATTTTTTGCACCGCTGATGGGAATGACACCGTTGAGCGGGTTGCCGCCGGTGATGCGAATACGATCCATGGATGCCGCCGGAGAAAATGCTCGAAGGATTATAAGGCTAAGCTTTAGCCGAGGGGTCTTGCGCGCGCAAGTCTGGCTGAGGCGCGTCCGCGATTTCCCCGGCCGGCGCGGCTTGCTGGCGCGCCCGCGTCTGTGCTTTACGCTTCTTCAGATTCGCCCGAAGCTCGGCGGCAAGACGCTCCTGCCGCCCGCCGGACTTGATCGGCTTTATATTCGGCATGGCACCCTCCTTTGGTTTCAGAGAGCGAGCTTAGAGGCG
>Ga0136634_10000188_pt1 | contig 30078 bp, 32 predicted proteins | sample AntDrymUQ8332106_2_FD_104654 | JGI IMG/M metagenome (GOLD analysis project Ga0136634, IMG submission 104654) | Polar desert sand microbial communities from Dry Valleys, Antarctica - metaG UQ833 (21.06) | ecosystem: Environmental > Terrestrial > Soil > Desert | place: Antarctica: Dry Valley... | reverse complement strand
TATGGAAATTAAAACTTCATCAATGGCTTTTTCATTTTCTTCCAGTATACCAAAATGTAAAGTATGTGATAACTGTGATGAAATTTTTTTTGAAGGAAAAAGGGCATCAATTATTTGAAATGACTTATTTCCACTTAAACGGATCACCGCTATTGCGCTTATGCCCGGAGCGGTTGCCAATGCCACGATGGTATCGTCCCATCCTGAAAGCTTGTTTATCATATTTCAAAGATACAACCAAGAAGAAATAAGAGTCCCACACCAAATAAGATATCCCACACTGCAAAGTGTAGGATATCTATAAAAAAAAGTTGGTAAAGATTATATTCCCTGGTGTGAGAAAACAATTTTACCAACTTGTACTTTTCCTATTAAACTATTTTTGTATTACAAATTATTGCTTAACAATTTTTTGCCTGTCAATTACTTTTCCATCAACCATAATATCAACTATATATAAACCTGTTGCCAATGAATTCAGGTTAAGTAGCTGAATATTATTATTTCCCTTTACTACTTGTGACTGCTTTTTAACTGTTACCTGGCCTGATGTGTTTATTAATTTTACTTCTGCCTTACCATTTATTTCGCTCGTGAAGTTTACATTAAGATTATCCATATAAGGATTCGGTGAAACCTGTACAAACGCTTTTGTATCTGTAGTGAAACGAACCATCCTTACTACGCTGTATGTAAATTTACCTGTTCCGTCTACCTGCTTCAACCTGTAGTACACAATTTTTTTGCCGTTAAGATCTGAAGAATTATCCTTGAAGCTGTATTGCTTACCCAAAGAAGTAGCAGACTGCGCCCCTAAAACCATACCTACTGTACGGAAGTTAACCTGGTCAAAGCTACGCTCAACTTCAAAATGATCATTACCCTGCTCTATTTCTGTAACCCAGTTAAGATTTACTGTTTTTTCATTTACTGCTGCAGTAAAAGTGCGGTATGTAACAGGTAATGCAGTTAAAGGAACCATGTACTTAAAATATAAGCTATTCAATCTTTCAATTGCAACAGCACCTGTGTAACCATTATTTGAAACAATATGACCAGTAGTAATTTCAATTTTATCTTTATTAATGAAATTATAACCAACCCGTACATCCATTGCCATTGTATCAATATTTAAGCGATTAACAACGGGGCCAAGACCATAAAGAGTAGGTGAATTAGTGATGTTATCATTATCATCATCATCGTCATCATCATCATCATCATTATCATCATCATCATTATCATCATTATCATCATCATCATCATCATCATTACTATTAGAATTAAACTGATTTGATAATTGCATTAAAGTAACTACAGGTATCATAAATGAGCTATGACCCTTAACTTTAATATATTCCCTGATTTTTACATTATCCCCATCTATATCAATGGCAGTAAGATCCATTTTAGGAAATTTGTATGAACTACCGGAAGTAGTTTTAAATTTAATTTCCCATTTGATAAAGGCATCATTGCCGTTAACATTTACTCCGCCAACGGTAGGCTGCCATGCATCGTAATAACCAAAAACGCTATCATCAATATTAATAAGAATAGCGCCATTCTTTATGTCTTTTATTTCAACAAATGCATCAACACCATCTATGACGTTAGTGAATTTGTAAATGGCTTTTTTCTTTCCGGCTTCACCTTTGACTAATTCCGATTGTGAAAATTTAAGATTTGGGGAAAATTGTGCACTTGCGAACAGTGAAGAAAGTGCAATCATTAAGGTAAGTACAATAGTCTTACCTACATAAGTAGAAGTTTTTTTCATTTTTTCTTGTTTAAAGTTTCAGAGAAAATTCAGAATGAACCAGCAAAGTATCATTCCAGTTTTCCTAAGTTTTCAGATTCTTTACCGAGAAAAGAAATAGCCGAGGTAAGGTCCATCTCCAATTCGATAATGCAAACATAGAGTACTTTTCTTGATTTAACAAGACCGTATAATTACTGCTTTAAGAGTAAATATGCATTTTCTTTTAAAATAGGAAAATACTTAGAATTTGTTTATTACTCATTTTATTTGCTTGAAATTTATTCAATTAATCAATTAAAAAAATAGATGAATATTTTGAATTGTTAACTTATTTAACTGTTTTCAACAGGGAAATACCCTAAAATCAAGGTAAATGAAGATGTTAAACAAGATTAAACAAATGAAAAACCCCCATATTCATGGGGGTTATATAATATATTAAATGATGATTACTGCTCCGAAACAACAAATGTTACGGGTTGACGGCGATATGCATTCACGTTTCGGCCATTTTGAAGAGCAGGGGTCCATTTCGGCCCTTTCTTTATTATTTTTATGGCTTCTGCTTCCATTCCATAGCCAAATTTGGTTTCAGACTGAACATCACTTATGCTACCATCTTTGCTTACAATAAATTTAACTATAACCTGGTAAGTACCTTGCGGTGCCCCGTTGTCTATGGGTGCATTGGGGTCCAGGTTTTTTTCGAGATATCTCCTCCAGGCACCTTCGCCTCCAGGAAAAGCAGCCTCTACTTCTACCTTATTAAATACTTTACCTTCATCATCTTCTACTTTAGGAACCTCTACCACCTGGGTACCTTTATCTTCTACGGGGGCCTGAACAATTTGGGCGGTATTATCACTTTCAACCGTTTTTGTACTGATTGCCGCTTCTTCTTCTATTTCCTCAATTTTTTCATCCGGCTTAACTTCCTCATCCTTTACAACTTTAGGAGGGGTGAATTGTACCTGCTTTATTTCAGGAGGTGGTGGCGGAACAGGCGGGGGTGGTGGAGGTGGAGGTGGCTCGGGCTCATCTTTTTTGATCTCAGCCATCTCTGTATCCACAACATCAATATTACTATCATCGTCAGAAGTCACAACTTTTGCAAGTACACTGCCAATAGCGATCAATAATAAAAGTGCGCCCATTATAAGCAAAGACCTTAAAAGCCGCTTACTATATGACCTCCTTAACTCATAGGCTCCATACGCTTTATTTTTACCATCAAAAATGATATCAAGTATATCTGCCTGTAAAATTTTATTTGCTTCCATAGTAATTTTCTTTAATTATTAGATTCAAAGTTGAACCAAATCCATAATTATTTAATACCATTTGCTTCTTCTGTTTTGCGGATAAGGGTCTTATCTGTTTCCGTAATATCCACTTCAGCATAATGCCCGGGTGGAACTTTTGATATCGTCATCTCGTCCAGAATATCTATCGAATTTTTAAACGTAGATGCTGAATCTGATTTAATGATATACATGAGGTCATCAATTGGGGTCGCATTCTTTTTATCCAGTATCAGTTTCCTGATATCTTTAAAATTGGTACTCTTAAACTCCTCGCTTATTTTTTCTATATGTAATTCCCCAAAATAATAATATACCTGGTTACTTCTTCCAAGAAGGATTGTCATTGCACCCGATTCTTTTACCTTTTTCTGATTTTCAACATCATCATCTTTGGGTTCATTCATATTCATTGCGGTAGCCTGGCTCATCGTAGTTGTAAAAACGAAGAATGTGATCAGTAAAAAGCCAAGATCCACCATGGGGGTAAGGTCCACCCTTGTAGAAAGTTTTTTTGATTTTTTTACGCCGGGTCCTTTTTTGTGTTTTCCACCCGACGAAGTATCCATTTCTGCCATGTCACTAATTTTTTAAAATGATTAATTTGTTGGCGGCTGCTTTGATAATTCTGAACCTGCAGGAATATCCTCTGAATTTGTTACGATGCGGAATTTATATAGTTCGTTTTTCTTAAAAGCCTGTTTAACCTTTTTAAAAATAGGGTATAAAGCTGCATTATCACCTTTAACCAACAACATATTCTGAAGATCTTTTACATCAACGGATGCAGCTGCATACACATTTGATACACTGCGGATCCAATCAGCCAATTCATTGTTTGTACTATCAATAGGAATACCTGGCATTTGTGTTGGCAGAATTTCCCTGTTTGAAGCCAAAGAGGATTTTAATTGATTGGCAGGCTGGCCAATAAACTCCGACTTTTTTAATTTTGCCATTTCACTGCCGGAAAGCTGAAGACCTTTGATCTTATTAAAATCCTCCAGTATGGCATCTTTTTTTGTCTCGTCTCCCAAAGTTAAAAACACTTTACCTTCTGCTGTCATAGTAACCAAAATGGATTTATCCGGGGCAGCTTTACTGGAAACGGAATTAGGCGGTGTTACAGCCAATACTTCCGGTGGCTTTTGTTTAGTAGCTAATATAAAAAAGGTCAACAGCAAAAAAGCCACATCACACATCGCAGTCATATCTATATTGGTGCTCTTGCGGGGTATTTTAACTTTAGGCATAAATACTAATTTAAACTTTACTTAAGATGCTTGATACCTGTATTTCCACATTATTACTTGTACAAAGAAGCAAAGGTTTGTGTTAAAGTAAATCCTGATTCATCAATACCATATGTTATTCCATCAATCTTAGTTGTGAAAATATTATAGAAAATAATAGCCACAGCAGATGTACCAATTCCTAAAGCTGTATTGTATAACGCTTCAGAAATACCCACAGACAAAGCAGCTGCAGATGATGCACCTCCACTATCAGAACCCAAAGTTGCAAATGCACGGATCATTCCAAGTACAGTTCCAAAGAGACCAAGCAAAGTAGCAATGGTGGCAATGGTTGATAAAAATACCAGGTTCTTTTCGAGCATCGGAAGTTCCAGGGAAGTGGCTTCTTCCACTTCTTTCTGAATAGCCATCACTTTTTGTTCCGTATTCAATTCGTTGTTATTGATCATATCCTTATAACGGTGAAGTCCCGCCTTCATTACATTACCTACAGAACCCTTTTGTTTGTCGCATTCCGCAAGGGCGGCATCCACATTTTTATTTGCCAGGTGATACTGAACTTTGCGGATAAAATCTGCATTGTTACCGGTTCCTGAAGCTTTTGAGACTGTCATGAATCTTTCTATCACGAATGTGAGCATGGTAAGGAATGTTCCAATTAGAATTGGTACAACAATACCCCCAAGGTACATTTTTGAAATGCCGGTCAAAGGGCCATGTCTTTCAGGCCAGAAACCGCCATTTTCTTTTCCTTCTGTAAAATTTGCAGGATTACCTAAAACAAATCTCCAGATCACATACCCGATTAACAGGCAAACAACTGGTGCAATCATTGAAATTGCATTACTCGATTTTCGTGCCTGAACGGATGTAACAGGTTTTACAGTTGCAGTTGGTCTTGTTTCTGCCATAACATTCAATTTTAAAGAGTGAAAGTTTAATTAATAATGATAATTTTTTAATAGTACAATTCTATGAAAAATATTCAACGAATAAAAAAAATAATTAAGAAATATTTAAGGTTATTCACAAGTTAATAAAATATTCGAATGGAACAAATGTTATTAATTTGATTTTCAAGTCAAATAAATCAGTTAAAAGGTAGTATTAAAAAATTAAGATTATTCATACCGGAGTGCTACAATTGGATCCAGCTTTGAAGCTTTATATGCAGGGTATAAACCTGCTGTCAACCCTACTAGGGAACAGACAACAATACCTGCAATTACCCAGTTCCATGGCACTATAAAACCGGTATTCAATAATAATGCAACAAGATTACCAACCAATACACCTGCCACTATTCCTGCTACTGCACCCATAAGGCTGATCAATACGGATTCAAATAAAAACTGGGAACGGATATCTTTTTTTGTACCTCCCAATGCCTTAACCAGGCCAATCTCTTTTGTTCTTTCATTTACTGCCACCAGCATGATATTCATTAAGCCAATAGCTGCGCCTATCAATGTGATAAATGCAATACCAATTGTACCTTTTTCGAGAAATCCAAGATTGGTTATCAATGCTTCTGCAATGCTGTCGCTTTTATCAATAAAGAAATTATCTTCATCTTTTACATCCAGTTTCCTTACCGGCCGGAAAGTGCCCTTTGCTTCGCCGGTGGCTATGTCCATTGTTTTAAGATCCATTACCATTACACCAATATTATAAGAGGGCGTTTGTGTGGAGAAGAGACGACGTATATTATTATATGAGGTAATAACAATCTTGTTGTTATTAAAAAAACCACTGGATCCTTTGTCTTCAAGCACACCAATAACCCTGTAAGGAATATGATCCACATTTATCACTGCATCTAAAGCTTTAGCCACATTATCCGGAAATAATTTGGTAGCTACACTAACACCGATCATACAAACATTCCTTCCGGATTCAACTTCCACCGGTGAAAGGTTCCTTCCATATCCAATCTTGTAGCCATTAAGTTCCAGGTAATTTTCATCTCCCCCGTAAACATTTACATCAGGATTGGTTTTGCGGTTTTTTGTATTTACAACTATACTGGCGGGGCCCCGTATTGCCAGGCTTACTTTAGAGCCGGGGAAATTATACCTTTCTTTAAATGCCCGGGCCTCTTCATAACTTATGCGTATTCCCATATTGGATTTCTTTTCCTTAAGCGAGGATTTCTTTTTTACACTATTGTCTCTTCCACCACCAAAATGAATATTCCTGTCTTTGTAGCGTATACTGAATGCATTTGCCCCCATTGTAGAAAAGCTTTGAGTAAGGCTGTTACTGGCTGCTTTGATTGCCGTGATGATAAGGATCAGGGCAAAAATACCTAAGGCAATGATAATAACGGTTATGGCTGTACGTAAACGATTTCCTTTGATATTCTTCCAGGAAAGAGATAAAGAATCTTTGTATGTCATCTGCTGCTAATTAAAGTAAAGGTACAGTCAGAGTGATGTATCAAAAAATAGTTTTTTAAAAAATTGGATCAATGGTAGAGCCAGCCTAATATCAATTCGGGATAAATTCCCAATACTATAATCAGCCCTGCAGTAATCACCAGCATTATTTTAAAAGCACGGGTTACATCCCAAACACTCTGTGGTTCGGCAGGCGCTTCCTTAAAAAACATTGACTGAATGATCCTGAAATAATAGTATGCACTAATGGCTGCAAATATTACAGCAGCAATTACAATCCAGAAGCTATTTCCATTCTCAACAGCACCAACCAGCATAAAAAATTTACTTTGAAAACCTGCGGTAAGCGGGATACCGGTTAATGACAACAAAAAAATGGTTCCTGTGAATGCAAGTACAGGCTGTTGTTTTCCAATACCGTTAAATCCATCAATGGTATAATCATTCAGTTTAATAAGAATGGCAAAAAAGCCAATTGTTGCCAGGCTGTAAGCAGCAGCATACAATACCAATCCTTCCCGTGCCCGGTCGTTTAATGCAAATAAAGCAAGAAGCATAAAACCTGCCTGTGCAATGCTTGAATATGCCATCATCCGCTTGACACTTTGCTGAAATATTGCAGTGATGTTACCAATGAGTAATGTAGCAACTGTAATAAAAATGATCAGGGTCTGCCATTGTTCCTGCATTTTGCCAAATGCATTTTCAAACAAGCGCACAAATGCAAAAAAACCAGCAACCTTAACAATGGTGCTCATAAATGAAGTGATAACTGTTGGGGCGCCATCATATACATCAGGGGTCCAGAAATGAAAGGGGGCAGCTGATACTTTAAAAGACATAGATACCAGTAACAATACCAAACCAATTGCAATCATTACAGGCATTTCTCCGCTACCAAGCTGTATATTATTAATGTAAAAGGATGCATTGGGTGTACCCCCGTAAATAAACGCGATGCCCATAAGCATAATACCCGTGGAAAATGCGCCCATTAAAAAATATTTCAGGGCAGCTTCATTGCTTTTAAGATTTCGTTTATCACTTCCCGTGAGTATATATAATGGAATAGAGATTATTTCAATCCCAATGAATAAAATAAGCAATGTATTAAATGTAGCAGTAAGTGCAACGCCACACAGCACGAAAAAAATTAATGAAAAATATTCCGATACATGGCTTCCTATTTTTTCAATATCCCGGCCGCTCAATAAAAAATAGATCAAAGTGCAACCCATTGCAACAGCTATGAATGTAAGATTAAAGCTGTTCATTCTTACCATATCCTTTGCATCAAACCTGAAAAAAGAAACACCCGAATTCAATTCTATTCCATTTGCAATAAAAATGAGCGTTATACCGGCAATGGCGAGGTATTTTGGCAGAGTAGTACTTTTGATAAAAGCCCCGGCAAACATCATTACCACCCCCCAGATTGCAGATAAAATAATTGCATTCATAAATTTTCGCCTATTTAATATTCAACAACAAAACATTCACTGCTTCCTTTGTAAGATCAATGACCGGTTGTGGATAAATACCCATTATGAAAATGATCAGTACCAAAACACCCAATATCACCTTCACATGTAAAGAAATGTCTTTTACAGAATCTGTTAAAGGATTTATATTACCATAAAAAACCTTTTGAATCATATTTAATGTATATACCGCCGCCAGTATGATACTTATCCCGGATATTGCTGCATACCATGGATTAAATTTGTAGATCCCGCTAAACATAAGTAACTCGGCCGCAAAAGCATTGGTAAGCGGCAGTGCAATATTTGCCAGGGCAATAATGACAAATAGAATAGTAAGCACCGGTGCCCTGGCGGCAATTCCTCCCAGCTCTGAAATATTTTTTACTCCTGTCTTTTTTTCTATCTGATCTATTACTATCCACAAGCCGGTAATATTTATTCCATGATTAAACATCTGCAACATTACACCCTGTACACTCACTTCATTCATGGCAAAGATTGCAGCACACATTAACCCAATATGTGCAATAGATGAATAAGCTGCAAGCTTTTTAAGATTATCCTGTACAATGGCGATACAACTTGCATAAATAATACCCACGATACATAAAATCATTACAGTATCCGTGTATTTATAAGTTGCTCCCGGGAAAAGCGGGATCAGCCAGCGGATAAGACCATATAAACCCATCTTAACCATTATACCACTAAGCACCATGGTAACCGGCGCAGGTGATTGATCATATGTATCCGGTTGCCATGTATGCAATGGAAACACAGGCATTTTAACTGCAAATGCCGCAAAGAACATCCAGAATAACCAGCCTTGCTCAGCAGCAGTTAACTTAGCTGTATAAAAAGCCTGCAAAGCAAAAGAGTGACTTGCCTGGAATCCATCTGCAAAGTCTCGCGGCGATGTATTCATGTACACATATATTATACCTGCCAGCATTAACAATGAACCAAGGAATGTGTAAACAAAAAACTTAAACGTAGCCTGGATCCTTTTTTCCCCGCCCCATATACTGCTCAAAAAATATACGGGGATCAAGGCGAGCTCCCAGAAAAAATAAAATAATAATGCATCCATTGCAGTGAATACACCCATCAGTCCTGCTTGTGTTAATAACATAAGGCCATAAAATACATGTGCTTTCTTATAGGAATTTTTATACGTTGCAATAAATACTACGGGGAAAATAATAGCTGTAAGAAAAGTTAACAAACGGCCTGTTCCGTCAAGTCCTACATAAAAACTATTGCCTAACTGCTTTAACCATTCATAGCTCACCTGGTTATACGATTTATATGCTTCATCCGTATAAAATAAACTTGCTATTGAAATAATAAGTGTGATCAGGGATGCAATAAGTGAGAGGTGTTTTGTTGCTTTTTCCCTGCGGATAAAAAAACAGCTTATACCCGCCAATAGGGGAATCCACATCAGTAACTCAGGGAAAGTAAAATACACACCAAGCATCAGCTATTTTTTAAAAAAACAATTGTTTGATCAATAAAATCAACATTCCTAAAACCATCAATAAAACATATGCTCCCACCCGCCCGCTCTGAAGCCATCGGAATTGCCGGCTGCTGTAATTCAGGGCTTTCCCTGTTCCATTAACAATGCCGTCAATTCCTTTTTTCTCTATTACATTATTAAAGAAAACAGAAAAAGATTGCAAAGGCCTCACTATAATTTTGTCATACATCTCATCTGCATACCATTTATTTTCAAGTAATCTTGAAATTACGTTTGAATGGGATGCTCCTTTCTGGTATTTACTATATTTCGACCAGGCATATAATAATGCGATCAATGATACTGCAACAGATACCCCCATTAATAAGTATTCTGTCTGATGGCTTAGTGTATGCTTAGGAGTTAGTTCATTGCTCCGGGCAAAAACAGGGCTTAAAAATGTTTCCAGCTTGTGGCCGCCATGCATGAACACTTCAGGGATTCCTATAAACCCGCCAATAACAGAAAATATTGCAAGGATGATCAGGGGAATGGTAATGGGTGATGCACTTTCATGAAGATGGTGTTCCTGTTCATTGGTGCCGCGAAACTTTCCAAGAAAGGTCATCCCGTATAAACGGAACATATAAAATGCGGTCATCATTGCACCTAAAATACCAATAACCCACAGCAACGGGTTATTTACATAGGCTGCAGCCAAAATTTCATCTTTAGAAAAGAAGCCTGAAAAAGGAGGCATACCTGCAATTGCCAGGCATCCGGTCAGAAATGTAAGGTGCGTGATTTTCATATGGTTTTTTAAACCCCCCATATTGCGCATATCCTGTTCCCCCTGCATAGCATGTATTACACTTCCGGCTCCAAGAAATAACAAGGCTTTAAAAAAAGCATGTGTCATAACATGAAATACTGCACCCGTGTATGAACCTACACCCAGTGCCACAAACATATAACCCAGCTGGCTTACTGTAGAATAAGCAAGTACTTTTTTGATATCATTTTGCTTTAATGCAATGGTGGCTGCAAGAATAACGGTTGCAATTCCTATGATAACAACAACACTTTGCGTAAGAGGTGCCATTGTATATAAAATGTTGCTTCGTGCAATCATATAAATACCCGCAGTAACCATAGTTGCAGCATGTATCAAAGCACTCACCGGTGTAGGGCCGGCCATTGCATCGGGCAACCATGTGTATAAGGGGATCTGCGCGCTCTTGCCCGTGGCCCCTATGAACAATAACAGGGTAATACCGGTAATGTCTGTAGCAGATAGTTTATCTAAAGTTGCAGCGGAAAAAACAATATCATAATCTACTGAACCCACTTGTATGATAAGCCAGAAAACAGCGAGCAGGAAACCCAGGTCCCCGATCCTGTTCATTATAAATGCTTTCTTTGCGGCATTTGTATAATCATTGTTTTTGAACCAATAACCGATCAGCAGGTATGAGCAAAGGCCTACGCCTTCCCAGCCAATAAACATAATAACATAATTGCTGCCCAGCACGAGCAATAACATAAAAAAAACAAACAGGTTGAGGAAAGAAAAATATTTTGCGAAGTCGCTGCCGGGCTCTTCATGCATATATGAAGTGGAATATACATGGATTAAAAATCCAACACCCGTAATTATGAGTAAGAAGATGGATGTAAGGGGGTCTACCTTGAAATCAAAGCCGATATGAAGCACATTTATTTTAATGAAATCAAAATAATGTGCAATGTGGGTGCTTCCATTTTTTACTTCCCAGAAAACCAGCAGGCTTAATACAAATGATACAAGAACGGTTCCGCAGCCAATAAATCCGGATACGCTTTTAGATAAACTCTTGCGTGCTAAACCAATTATAATAAATCCAATAAGCGGTAATACAGGTATCAGCCAGATTATATCAAATACATTACTCATAAATCATTGTACTTTTTTACCAGCATTATACCATTTTCCGGCATTGTTGTGTCACTCACTTCCTCTTTTTCAGCATGGGCCAACATTAATTCTTTAACCTGTTTAAAAAATTTACATCAACAGAATGTGTATTTCTATACAGCATTACAATAATAGCAAGGCCAACCGTTACTTCTGCTGCAGCTACTACCATTATAAAAAAAACAAAAATCTGTGCATCAGCTGCAAAAGTGGGTGAAGCCTTGGCAGCAATACTTATTGCATGCATTTTAGAAAAGGCCACCAGTAGTAAATTCACAGAGTTCAACATCAGTTCCACACACATAAATACTATAATCGCATTCCTTCTCACAAGCACCCCAATGATACCAATAGTAAACAAGGCAAGTGACAATACTATGTATGCTTTTATATCCATATTATAATTTCACATATACACCCACACCAATATTGGAAGAAGCAGGAGCTACAGATAAAATGTCTTTTATTGTTCTCTTTACGACACCATTAAAAAGATCAACCGCTTTATAAGATGCTTTTTTAGTAAGTATTTTTGTAATAACCCCGGTTGCAATGGAAGTTAAGGCCGGGTACAACATTGCTTTTACTGTTTTATCATTGAACTTATCATCAGCTGTTGCACCCCTTACCGTACTATAAACAGAGACTGCCGTGCCTGCTGCTGCCAAAACTTTAAATACAACCAATCCTGTTTTATATGTTTTATAAAGTTTAGTAACCTGGGTTACACCTTTTTTATTAAATATCTCCCCCAATATTTCCACTCCTTTTAATTTTTCTCCCAGCAAACCAACTTTATTTACCTGGAAATTGCCAAGATTAAACACAGGGCTGAATCCTTTTTTTACAGTCAGCACTTTTGCTCTTCCCAATATTTCATCCAGATCAAAAGGAATATCTTCCAGCTTTACCTGGCCAGAGGAATACGATGTATTTAAGAGTACTGCAAATAATACAGTTAAAAGAGTGCTGAAAGTTTTTTTCATAATAACGATTTAATTTTTTTTTCCAAGAATTACAGCACCTACAATTGCGCTTAAAAATAATATACTGCTTATTTCAAAAGGCAAAACATAATTTGTAAACAATGTTCTGCCCAGGTTATTGATCAATCCTGCTTCACCTACTTTTAGCTGCACCAGGTTTTCTGTATCTATTTTCATCAATGCAGCAAGTAATACCAGTAGTAAAGAACCTCCGGAGAGGATTCCAATTAACTGCAGCCGGTAATTTTTTACTGGTTCCGTATCCGCATTTAAATTCATTAACATAACCACGAATAAAAATAAAACCATTATAGCTCCGGCATATACAATGATATTAACGATAGCAAGAAACTGTGCATTCAATAATACATAATGCCCGGAAATGGCAAAAAATACAATGATCAGCCAAAGAATACTGTGTACAGGATTTTTACTTACAAGCATCATGATACCTCCGGTAACAGCCATCAATGATAATAATATAAACAACAAAGTTGTAACCGGCATGTATTTTAATTAAGGGGTAACTCTTTTTTTACCGCACGATTCCCCAATGCTTCTTTATATGCATCCGGATCTTCTTTTGGATGAGGGATCAGCAGGTCCTGCTTATTATAAATAAATTGTTTGCGCTGGTAATCTGCCGGTGTAAAAGTTTCGCTTAAATAGATAGCATCTTTCGGACAAGCTTCTTCGCACAACCCGCAAAAAATACAGCGAAGCATATTTATTTCATACCTGGCCGCATATTTTTCCTCGCGGTACAGGTGTTCTTCCCCCGGTTGTCTTTCAGCAGCTTCCATAGTGATCGCTTCAGCCGGGCATGCTACTGCGCATAATCCGCATGCTGTACAATTTTCACGGCCTTCCTCATCCCTGTTTAATATTTGCAATCCGCGGAAAACCGGGCTGAAAGCGCGTTTCTTTTCCGGATAACTAATGGTAGGATTTTTTTTGAAAATGTGGCTGAAAGTTATAAGCATCCCTTTTATAATAGCGGGAATGTATAACCGCTCCAGCAAACTCATTGGTTTACGATCTACTAATTTTAATCTGTTGGTTAATGCCTGCATGTATTTTTAAAGGTTTGTAAAAATAATGGTAATGATCTTATTTATGAAAATACAAAATTACTCCTCCTGTAAGGAGCATATTAAATAAAGCCAATGGTATCAATATTCTCCACCCAAGATACATGAGCTGATCATAACGGAATCTTGGTATTGTCCAGCGCACCCACATGAATAAAAATATAAAGAAGCAAACCTTGATCATCAGCATCATTACACCGAAAAGAGCCATCAGGTTGCCATTATATTTAGTTTCATCAAGAAAAGGAATATCATATCCACCGAAAAATAATGTTGCCATTATTACACTGCTCACAAACATGTTAATGTATTCTGCAAATAAATAAAAGCCGAGTTTCATGGAAGAATACTCTGTGTGGTAACCACCGATCAGTTCATTTTCGGCTTCCGGCAGATCAAAGGGAGTGCGGTTACATTCTGCAAATGCACAAATTAAAAAAATGAAGAAACCAAGTGGTTGCTTTATAATATTCCAGTAACCTGCCTGTTGCTGTTCTACCATTTCTTTTAGGCTAAGCGTTCCCGTTACCATCAATAATGCGATCAGCGATAAACCCATTGCAAGTTCATAACTGATGATCTGTGATGCCGCACGAAGTCCACCCAGCAAGGAAAATTTATTATTACTTGCCCAGCTTCCAATCATTATTCCATACACACCCAGGCTAACTACACCAAAAACATATAAAATACCAATATTGATATCGGCTATTTGTAACGAAACAGTCCTGTCAAACATACGCACCTCATTTCCCCAGGGTATAACCGCACTTGTCATAAGAGCCGTAAGCATAGCCAGGCCAGGGCCTAAAATGAAAAGAAATTTTGAGGAAAAACTGGGTATGATCTCTTCTTTAAAAAACAATTTTAATCCATCTGCCAGTGGTTGTAATATTCCCATAGGGCCCGCCCTGTTGGGTCCGGGGCGATCCTGTAAAACTGCCGCCACCTTACGCTCCGCGAATGTTGTATACATTGCAATCAACATAGACGCCATCACAACAACACTAATTAAACTTAGTTTTTCAATTATCAATGCCAGGTCAATCGCTAACAACATGTAGATTAATTAATATTTTCTTCTTTCATTTCAGCATCCAGTAATGCCCGGTTAACACGCTCTGCATCCCCTGGATTTTCCTGTATATTACTATGATGATGGGTTTCAGAAAAATCACCGGCAACAGCTGGCCTGTCTATCTCACTTAAATTAAGATCAGGGTCATTTACTTCACTTACGCTATGTATGTTCATCATCAACCGGGGATTTAGACCACCCATAACTTCCTGGATCGTTTCTTTGGGCATTACCATATTAGAATATTTATTCGCTGCTATTACCGAATGACGGCTTATAGCAGTTACTCCTTCAATGACCCAGTCTGATGATTCTTTTTTATGAAAGCGGCAGGTATTGCAAATCCATCCAGGCTTGCCTTCAAAGCTTTGCACTTCGCCCCATTCATCTTTTCTTGCTGTAACTCTAAACACTTCTTCCCCCCGGAGCCACAAAGTAACTTTACCACAACAGGCTGTGTTTTCACAATTACGATGCGCTTCCATTGGCTTTGTGAACCATACCCTGTTTTTAAACCGGAACGTTCTGTCAGTAAGTGCACCTACAGGGCACACATCAATCATGTTGCCGCTGAAATCATTTTCTATTGCTTTTGATATATACGTGGAGATTGCGGCATGATCTCCCCGGTCCACGATACCATGTACTCTTTTATCGGTGATCTGGTCAGCTATATAAGTACACCTGTAGCATAGGATACATCGTGTCATGTGCAATTGTATGTAAGGGCCTATATCTTCCCGGATAAATGTGCGTCTCGCAAACTGATAGCGTGTGCCTTCTTTGCCATGGGCATAACCCAGGTCCTGCAAATGACATTCTCCGGCCTGGTCACATATAGGACAATCGAGGGGATGATTGATGAGTAATAATTCCACTACTCCATTCCTTGCATCGGTAACTTTTTCGCTCGTAATATTTTTTACGATCATCCCATCCATTACATTCGTACGGCAACTGGCAACCAGTTTAGGCATAGGCCTTGGATCCGCTGTTGATCCGGCTGCAACTTCAACAAGGCAGGTACGGCATTTCCCGCCGCTACCTTCAAGCTTGCTGTAATAACACATGGCAGGAGGCGCAACCTCTCCACCTATCATGCGGGCAGCATTTAATATAGTTGTGCCATTGGCAACATCTATGGTGATGTTATCAATGGTAACTTTAATTTTTTTTATTTCTTCAGCCATATATTTTATTTCACGCAAAGCCGCAAAGAAGCTAAGACGCCAACCTGATAATTATTATTATAAAATATTTATTTATTAAATTTATTTCCCTTTTATATTCTTTGCTTCTTTGCGGCTTTGCGTGATACTTACACCGGTTCTGGTACATGTATCGGATCAGCATAATGTGCAAGCCCGTAATTCTCTGTCAAACATTTTTCCGGGTTCAATACATGCCATTCAAACTCATCACGGAAATGCCTGATCGCCGCTGCAACCGGCCACGCTGCAGCATCTCCTAAAGGACAAATTGTATTGCCTTCTATTTTTCTTTGAATATCCCAAAGCAAATCTATATCACTGATCTTTCCCCGTCCTTCATCAATATTTTTTAATATTTTTTCCATCCAGCCAGTGCCTTCCCGGCAGGGAGAACATTGCCCGCAGCTTTCATGACGGTAAAACCTGGCCAGTGTATATGTGTGCTTTACCACGCACTGGTCTTCATCCAAAACAATAAAACCCCCAGACCCCATCATGCTGCCCGTTGCAAAGCCGCCATCACTAAGGCTTTCATAATTCATTAGCCTCTTCTCCCCTTTAGCAGTAGTTAATAATAAATTGGCAGGAAGTATCGGAACTGATGATCCGCCAGGAATACATGCTTTTAGTTTTTTACCATTGGAAATACCTCCACAATATTCATCCCTGTAAATAAAATCTTCAACAGAGATGGTCATATCTATTTCATAAATACCCGGCTTATTAATATTACCGCAGGCTGAGATCAGCTTTGTACCGGTTGATTTACCAATACCGATCTTTGCGAATGCCTCAGCACCTTCATTTATAATTGGCACAATGGCTGCAAGTGTTTCTACATTATTTACAACTGTAGGGCAATCCCACAAACCTTTAACTGCAGGGAAAGGTGGCTTTATCCGGGGATTACCCCGTTTCCCTTCCAGGCTTTCCAGCAATGCTGTTTCCTCGCCACAGATATATGCGCCCGCACCACGGTGTAAATACATTTCATGATCAAAACCACTGCCATGTATATTCTTCCCAAGCCATCCATTTTGTTTTGCCTCATCCAATGCAACCTGTAAAATATCAGTGATCCAGTGGTATTCCCCACGTATATAAATGTAACTGGTATTACTTCCTAACGCGAACGCAGAGACGATCATTCCTTCTATCATTAAATGTGGGATGAATTCCATTAAATACCGGTCTTTAAATGTACCGGGTTCACTTTCATCTGCATTACAAACCAGGTAACGCGCAACCCCTTCCGGCTTTGCCAGGAAGCTCCACTTTAAACCAGTAGGAAATCCGGCACCACCCCTGCCCCGTAACCCACTCTTCTTAACTTCCTCCACTATTTCCAGGGGTTGCATCTTCATCGCTTTCTCCACGCTTTTATATCCGCCTTCGCGGCGGTATACATCATATGAGCGGATGCCTTCTATGTGAATTTTATCTAATAATATTTTCTTACTCATAATCTCAAATGTTTCCCATGGCTGAAATTTTATTTGTCTTTCTTCTCTTTATCATAATTGAACATCCAATGAAAGCCATACTTATCAGTTAACATACCAAATCTTGCTCCCCAGAAAGTGTCTTCTAAGGGCATCGTAATTTTTGCACCTTCCGATAATGCCTGGAATATTTTCTCAATGCTTTCCTCATCTTTAAAATTTAATGAGAGGCTTATATTACTTCCCGCAGTTGTATTTCCAAACTGATCATTTTCATCGGACGCCATTATTGTAAGATCGCCTGCTTTAAATGTAGCATGCATTATTTTGTCATTGTACTCCGGACCAGCACCCATTGGAGATTCCCCGTATGTTTGTTTAAAAGTAACAGCGCCATCTAAAGCTTTACTATAAAAGGCAAGTGCTTCTGATGCATTGCCTTTAAAAGTGAGATAAGGTACTATCGTTTCCATAACTTAAAATTTGTAAAAGTTTTAGTTGTTTTGAATTATTTTATTTCGGCATTCTTCAATAATTGCATCTATTTTAGTTGTAGTTAAATGTTCCCTGTAATTTTTTCCAAGCTGCATCATAGGTGCATAGCCACAGGCTCCCAGGCATTCCACAGTTTTTAATGTGAACATGCCATCAGCAGTCGTTTCACCTGCACGGATATTTAATTTCATTTTTATATGATCAATTATTTCGTCGCTGCCATTGATCATACATGGGCCTGTCTGACATACCTCAAATATAAATTTGCCAACAGGCTTTAAATTATACATGCTGTAAAAACTGGCAACTTCATACACTTCAATCGGCTCAATTTTTAATATGGACGCAACATAATCCATAACAGGCACATCCAGCCAGCCGTCAGATTCTTCCTGGGCAAGATGGAGCACAGGTAACAATGCACTTTTCTTTTTATCTTCCGGGTATCGGGATAATAGTTCCTGCACCGTTTTTAATTTCTCATCTGAAAATGGATGCATGTTTTAATTTTTTAAATATTTTTCCGGTATCGGTTGCTCCTTTGATTCATTGTCGAAAATCCAGGAAAGGATCCAAAACCGTGTGCCATCGAAAAAAAGTTGAATGCTGTTAATGCCCCTATCTATTACAGGGCCATCTGCGAAGTGCTTTGCTTCATACGTACTCCAGACATGATATAACGGTCCGAAATTTTCCACTTTCCTGCTGATCTCTTTTTCATAAAATCCTTCTTTTTCAAGGAATGCATCTGAATTCTGGTGGAACTGTTTTAATGAGACCAGTTTAAGATCAACTTTACCATCTTTGTTCTTTTGTGCCATCCCTACTAATGCATTTGGTGAATGTAAAAGGCTATCCCTTTCATAACTTACTTTCTCCCCTTTTTTAACAGTAACTATTTTGTAATAAGCTTCGATTATACCATCCAATGTGCCTACTTCATCACCGAAAGAAGTTTTATGCTGGCTGTAAACAACGGGCAGTAAAAAAAAGAATGTAATTATAGATAATATAATAATCCGTTTCATATAAAATGTAAAATATAATAATGTAAAACTAACAGCAACTATAGACGCAATAAATTTTTACATTAATATCCATAATAATTCTTTTATAACTTTCTATCCATCCATTTCACCGGCAATAATATTCAGGCTGCTCATGGTTATTACTGCATCACTCAGCATACCACCCTGAATTAATTCAGGGAATGCCTGGTAATATATAAAACAGGGCCTGCGGAAATGAAGCCTGTATGGGGTTCTACCGCCATCTGTGATCAGGTAAAACCCCAGCTCCCCATTGCCCCCCTCTACAGAACAATACACTTCTCCTGCGGGTATATCCGTTTCACCCATCACTATTTTAAAGTGATAAATGAGTGCCTCCATTTTTGTATATACATCCTCTTTTTCCGGAAGATAATATGCAGGCACATCTGCATGAAAGACCTCTGCTTCAACACCTTTAAATTGCTTCACTTTTTCATATGCCTGTTTAATTATGGATAAACTTTGCCACATTTCATTATTACGTACTAAAAAGCGATCATAACAATCACCGGTATTTCCAACAGGTATTGTAAAATCAAAATCCTCATAACTCGAATAAGGTGTGTGCACCCTTACATCATAATCAACACCTGCAGCCCTTAAGTTAGGTCCGGTAAATCCATAATTCAATGCCCTCTCTGCACTGATAGGACCGCAACCGATTGTACGATCCATAAAAATGCGGTTGCGTGTAAAAAGGTTTTCAAATTCTTTCAATTGTTTTGGATAATCAGCTAAAAATTTTTCTAACCTTTCAAAAGCAGTATTGGTAAAATTCCTTTCAAATCCGCCTATACGCCCAATGTTGGTTGTAAGCCTCGAGCCACAGACTTCCTCATATATCTCATAAATCAATTCCCTGAATTGCATAAGATATAGAAAGCCGGAATATGCGCCACTGTCAACACCTACGATAGAATTACAAATAAGGTGATCGCTAATACGGGCAAGCTCCATTATTATTACGCGGAGGTAATCAACACGTTTAGGTAACGTGATCCCTAATAATTTTTCACAGGTTATATGCCATCCCATATTATTAATAGGGGAAGAGCAATAATTTAACCTGTCAGTAAGCGGTGTTATCTGGTAAAGTGGCCGGCGTTCTGCGATCTTTTCAAAAGCACGGTGAATATATCCTACAGTGGATGTTGCTTTTAAAATTCTTTCCCCATCAAGCTCTAATATATTCTGGAATACACCATGGGTAGCCGGATGAGTAGGGCCCAGGTTTAATGTTGTTGTTTGTTTCTCTATACTTCCTTCCGGTAAAAGAATGTGATCGCTCATATAAAGTGAAAAGTCAATAGTGAATAGTCAATAGTCAATAGTGAAAATAGAATGTTCACTTCAACCGATTCTTATTATTTTCTTATTCTTTTTTTATCTGCCAAACATTTCATCGTCTTTATCAACCCGGGTTTGTTCTTCCAATGGAAATTCTTTTCTCATAGGAAAATAATCCATCTCATCCACATTTAAAATACGGATAAGGTTTGGATGGCCTAAAAAATTGACACCATAAAAATCATATGTTTCCCTTTCCATCCAGTTTGCGGCCTGGTAAATTGCTGTGGCACTGAAAACATCGGGTTTGATAATATCGGTGAATACCTTGAAACGGATACGTACATTGTCTGCCAGGTTATGCAAATGATAAACAACTGCCAGCTCTGCACCTTTACTATCCGGATAATGTACAGCCTGCAGGTCTGTCAAAAATCTAAACTTCAATTCTTCATCATCATATAAAAACTGCAGAACTTTTAAATTTAAATCTTTGGGTGCTGTGAATGTAAGCATGCCATAAGGTTCCTGCCAATCAGAAAGTGACACTCCAAATTTTTCTGTAAGCTTTTCTTTTATGGTAGCATTTACTAAAGACATATTAAAAATCAAAAGTTAAAAGTCAAAACTCTTCCTACCTCACCCTGCCCCTCTCCAAAGGAGAGGGAAAAGATCATTTCGTTTTAAAATAAAAAACATTGTTTTTCTTCATTCTTTTACATCTCACCTTTCACATTCACTTTTCACTTTTCACTTTTTTACCTCACCCCAACCCTCTTTAAAAGAGAGGGAGTAAGACAATTATTCATTTTCAATCTCGATAGCTATCGGGACTATTCACTTTTCACTTTTCACCTCCTTACTGTATCCCATAGCCACTCAGTAAATCCTTGTATTGATCACTATACCTTCTTCTTAATCCTTCCGCATTTACAAGATCCTGAACCTTCATAAATCCATCCAATACCGCTTCGGGCCGGGGCGGGCAACCGGGAACATACACGTCAACGGGAATTATCTGGTCTATTCCCTGCAACACAGGGTAACTATCAAAAATTCCACCGCTACAGGCACAGGCTCCCATAGCCAGAACCCAGCGTGGTTCAGCCATCTGCAGGTAAACCTGCTTAACAATGGGTGCCATTTTTTTAGCAATTGTGCCCATGACCATTAACAGATCACATTGTCTTGGTGAAAAACTTACTCTCTCTGAACCAAACCTGGCAAGGTCATAATGACTCCCCATCGTTGCCATAAATTCTATGCCGCAGCAGCTTGTTGCAAAAGGCAGAGGCCAGATTGAATTTTTACGGGCAAGGCTTACAACCTTTTCTAAATTCGTAGCCATAAAACCTTCTCCCATATAGCCATCTGGTATACCTTCAAATTTAACCTTGGGATTATATTGTACCGGACGAGACATTATTTATTTTTGAATTAAGTATTTTAAATGTTGAATTATTCCTCCCATTTTAATGCACCTTTTTTGAATATATAAATAAACCCGGCTAAAAACAGGGATACAAATAATACAACAGCCATAAAGCCATTCCAACCAAGCTCCCGGAAATTAACTGCATAAGGATAAAAAAAGATAACCTCTACATCAAATAGTACAAACAAAATTGCCACAAGAAAATACTTTATAGCCATTGGCTGGCGTGCGTTTCCTTTTATCTCAATTCCACTCTCAAAATTTTGTAATTTGTCAGTACCCGTTCTTTTTGGGCCGAGAAAATTTGAGCCAACCAGAATAAGAATGATCAGCCCCATCGCCATGATCATTTGTAATGCAATCGGGAAGTAATTTTCTGCATTATTTACATTAACCTGTAATAAAAAAGATTGCATATTATAATACATAATGATTGAAGCAAAAATAAGACAGCAAGGTTAATATACAATATGTAGTTTAAATTAATAATTCAAAAAAGCCCGTTATATAAATAACAGGCTTTCTTAAATTAAGTTGATCGTTTTTATTATTTATTTGCTGCAGTCTTTTTACTTTTTGACTTTGTATCTTTTTCTTTGTCTTTTGTCTTAGGAGATTTATCTTTTTTATCAGATGCTGCTTTTTTTGGAGGAGCATTTGGATCATTCTTACTGATAAATTCTTTATTTTCTATAAGCTGGGCATCTGCAGGATCAATCAATAATGCTTTTTCAACATATTCAAGTGCTTTTGCCTGGTCTTTTTTTACATTGTAATTGTATTCAATAAAGAATTTATATGCCCCTATCAATTGGTTTTTCACTTTTTCTTTGTCAGTAGCAGCTTCTGCCAGTTCAACCGTTTTCTGATATGCTGGAACTGCCAGACCCTGAGCACCAGTAGTATCAATGCCTGCATTGGCTTTACCAATCATATAATATCCAAATGCATCTTCAGGATACTTTTCGGTATACTTATTAAATATAGTTATGGCAGTAGGGAAATCACCAGCACGGAAATAACCATAACCGGCATTATACAGATCTACGTTACTTGGGGATTTTTTTATTGTAAGCACTTTATTATACCAGTCACCTGCTTCTTTATATCTTTTTTGATTATCATAAGCCTGGGCAATTGATTTTAAATAAGATACTTTATTTGCTTCCACTGAATCCAGTTCAACAGCTTTATTCACTAAAGATGCGGCTGAATCTTCATTTCCCGGAAATTTCAGAAGCACAGTAGCATACGTTGAATAATCCCCCGATCCAATTTTATCAGGTAACTGCCTTTTAAAATATTCTTCAAAAGCAGTTTTTGCATTTGCCGTATCGTTAAGCTTGTTATAAGCATAACCTTTGATACCATACAGGTTGGCATATGGATTTGCACTTTCTGCAGCTATACATTCATCAGCCTTGGTGACAGCTTCATTAAATTTACCCTGTGCATAATTAATAGATGCACGGTAATAACAAGCTTTAGGATCATTATCAGAATTTGCCAGTGCTTTTTCCATATACATTGCTGCCTTAGGAACATCTGTATTGTAATAATAATCAAATAGATTACTATATACAGGGGCATAAGCCTGATCTTTTGCTATTGCCTCATTGAAATATCTCATATAAATTTCTTCCTGTGCACGGCCTTGTGTCTGGTATACTTTACCAATCCTGTAAGTAGCACGGGCATAATTTGGATTAAGCTTCAAAGCCTGCTCATACGCAAGTATTGCGTTACCGCCATCAGCAAATTTGCGATATGCATCACCCAGGTTGGCGTACACATCCGGATCTTTAAATCCTTTTATTTGTGTAGCTTTTTTCAACTGGTCAATTGCGTAAGCTGCATCACCATTTTTTGAATCAGGAAATCCATTTGCAAATCCTACAGCATTCAATACAGGGATGCTTTTTCCCTGGCTTAGAGAAACAGCAGTTTCAAACCTGCTTTTTGCATCTTCTTTATTTCCTTCCAGTAAAGCGACATGGCCCATTCCTGCAATAAGAAGAGCACTGTTTGGATTGGTGGCTAATTTACTTTGATATATTGTTTTTGCAGCAGCAATATTTTCTAATCCTATTTCTGCCTGGCCAAGCCAATAAGCGGCTTCTTCATTATTGGCATTTGCTGTAAGCATTTTCTGAAATACATCCTTTGCACTTTGATAACGCTCATAGTATATGAATTTCTTACCTTCTTCAATGTTTTGCGCTACTATCATATTGAATGACATTAAAGCGATAAAAAACAACAACCCTGATTTTATCTTCTTCATATTGATTTTTTTATTTTTAAGACTCGGTAATATTATTAAAATATATAAGGAACCGTTAAAAGCAACAGTTTAATCTTTTTCTAAAGTTTGATTGATTTTTACGTTTCGGATACCAAATCCCATTACAGGCCCAAGATACGATCGTTTAAAAATTAACTGACCTCTTTCATTTTTCAAAAAACTTACAAAACCCGAGCCCAGCCCCCTGTAATTTTCTTTGATGATATAATACAAACCGCGTACCAAAGGGTATCTTTTTGTAAGGATACTGTGCTGCACCGGCTTTACAAACGGCGTGTCTAAACAGGAAAGACATTGTACATAAGCAATTTTAACTTTCTTTAACATGTTTAAATGAAAGGTATCTTCAGGATTTCCGATCCAGCTGGCACCTACCATTCCTACAGCATTTTCATTTTCCGCTACATAATCTATCACTTCCTGGCTGCTCTTTGCCGCCTTTACTACAGATGTATCAAACTTTTCGCCATGAAGAATGGAATCACTTATGAACCTGACCGTACTTGTTGCTCTTAAACCATCAAATACAATTGTCTGGTGCCGGTTAATTTTACCTGTTAATTGTTTTCGGAGCCTGTCAATTGTAAATGCTGTATCCTGGCTTTTTCCATTTACAATTATTGTTATAGCGTCTGTTGCTATTTGATTCCAGCCCGGATTATAAGTAAGGGAATCAATATAAAATTTTTCTTCTTTATACGACAGGCCTCTTGTAACAATTATAAGCCGGTTCGAAGTATCTTTCAGCAGGTCTCTAAAACACGCTGCTTCCGGCTTATAATGGGCAATAATTTTTGTTCCGGGATAAGAAGATTCATATACCTTGATTTCTTCTTCTATAACCGGTTTAAAAGATTCGTCCACACTTATATGAATGGTTCCGTTAAATGGAGAATCTGCATGGTTATTTTTATCTTCTTTCCTGCTGCAGCTTTGAAATAACAACAAGCCAAATATTATAAAAAAGGGTTGAAGATTAAAAATTCGTATCATCTTTCCCGCAAATAATTTTTCTTATATCCCCTGTAGATACGAAATGCTCCATATAAAATACATATACCTCCGAATCCCTTCATTACCGGATCATCGAATCTTGCTTCAAGCCCCGTATTAAAATATTTTATAAAAACAAAGAATATTCCCATGGCAAACCACATAATACCCATACCATAATCCATCATGCTACGCATACGGATAAATCCTTTGTCTCTTTCAGATAATTGTTCTTTCTCAAATTCTTCCAAGGCCATAATAAATAATGAAAATTGGTTCAGGCAATTTACAAAGATTTTATACTAAAAAATTACTGCAGGTAAAACTTAATAACAATAGTATAAATTTTATTGAATAAAGCTGCGACGTTATAAGATGCACAATGATGTAAAATCCATAAGAAGTTTTAGTAAAAACAAAATTAATAGTAGTGTAATATCTTTGCACCATGAAAATTTTGATGGTATGCCTGGGAAATATTTGTCGCAGCCCGCTGGCAGAAGGTATTTTACAAAGAAAAGTAAACCAATTAGGTTTAAACTGGATAATCGACAGTGCAGGCACCAACGGATATCATACAGGGGAAGCTCCTCACCATTTAAGTCAGAAAGTAGCTAAATGCAATGGTGTTGATATCAGCAGCCAGCTTGCAAGAAAATTTCATGTGAATGATTTCCGGAAATATGACATTATATATGTTATGGCTCATGATGTGCTCGGGGATATTAAACGTACAAGCGGAAAAGCATTTGAAGCAGGCAAAATAAAATTCTTTTTGGATGAACTATATCCCGGCAAAAAAATGGATGTGCCTGATCCATGGTACGGTGATGAAGACGGATATCATGAAGTGTATAAATTAATTGATGAAACATGTGATGCTATGATAAAAAATTATAACATTACTGCAAATACTTCAGTTAAAAACCGGAACTAATAATAATGGCTAAACCAGGCATACCGCAAGGCACAAGGGATTTCACAGCTGAAACTGTTCAGAAACGTAATTATATTCTCAATACCATTCGCAACACCTTTCAATTATATGGATTCGAGCCACTGGAAACTCCGGCCATGGAAAACCTGGAAACGTTGATGGGCAAATATGGTGAAGAAGGAGATAAGCTCATTTTCAAGATCCTTAATAATGGATTGAATGATGCAAAGAATAAAAGCAAAGCCAGTGCAGGATTTGAAAAATTAATGGAAGGTAAAAACTCGGCTGATCTTACAGAAAGAGCACTTAAATACGACCTTACAATTCCTTTGGCCAGATTTGTCGCCATGAATCACGGGCAACTAACGTTACCCTATAAACGATACCAGATACAGCCTGTATGGCGGGCTGATCGTCCACAAAAAAGCAGGTACAGGGAGTTTACTCAGTGTGATGCAGATATTGTGGGCAGCACTTCCCTGCTTAATGAAATTGATCTGACAAATATTTACCATGACGTATTTACTAAATTGTCTGTGAATAATTATGAATTAAAGATCAACAACAGGAAATTACTGGTGGCACTCACTGAACAATGTGGTATAACCGATAAACTTGTGGACATCACCACGGCAATTGATAAACTTGATAAAACAGGATTGGATAAAGTAAAAGAAGATCTTCTTCAAAAAGGCATAACAGAAGAAAATGTAATACAGATAGAAATTTACCTGGCTATTGCTGGCAGCAATGCCGAAAAACTGGAACAGTTAAAATCATTTTTTGGTGATAATAAAATGGCAAAGGAGGGGATGGATGAAATATCTTTTATTGCAAAGCATGCTAAAAATGTAAATCTTTTTATTGACCTTACCCTTGCAAGAGGTTTAAATTATTATACAGGAACAATTTTTGAAGTAAAGGCGCCGGATATTATAAATACAGGAAGTATAGGAGGAGGGGGAAGATATGATAACCTTACGGGCTTATTTGGAATGGCAGGCCTGCCGGGTGTTGGAATTAGTTTTGGCGTTGACAGGATATATGATATGCTGGATGAAATGCAGTTATTTCCAAATGACCTTGAAATAACCACGGTTGCTTTATTCTTTAATATGGGAAGGGAAGAAAGTATGGTCGCATTGGATCTGTTGAAGCCTTTACGGAGTAATGGTATTTCCTGTGAACTTTTTCATGAACCGGTAAAAATTGATAAACAGTTTAAGTACGCTGAAAAGAAAAAAATTCCATTTGTAATTATTATCGGAAGTAAAGAAATAGAGAGTAAAACAGCAGTTGTAAAAAATTTAAAAACAGGACAGCAGGAAACTATGCCGGTTGAAAATTTACCTTTATTTTTCAGTAATAAATAAAAGAAAGGTTACCAATATAAATTTCACGTATAAACACTAAATCTATTTTATGCAAACACGTTTTAGTTTTCCATTGATGTTGACTTTTGCTGTGCTGGTGATATTTTCTTAATGCAAAAAATCCAATAAGATTGGCAGGTATATACCAAAAAATGCATCTGTTGTAATGCATGTAAACGGCGAATCAATATCTTCAAAACTACCCTGGAACGAAATAAAACAAAACCAGCTTTTCCAGGAGATTTATGCCGATACTGCCATGGATGGTGTGCTTAAAGCTGCATTGGATAATCCCGAAAATACAGGTATAGATATTAAAAACGATCTTACTCTTTTTATACAGAAAGATTCAGCAGGCGGTTATATTGCCTTACAGGGAAATATAAAAGATACTGATAAGTTTAAGGCCTTCTACACAAATGCTACCAAAGGAAGCGTTGTTAGCGGTAAGGATGGAGAAAATTCAGTGAGCAATAATAAAATGATCGCAACATGGAATAAGGAAAGGTTTGTTATTGTTTTTGATGCTCCGCAAATGAACAATATTAGTATGAATAATATGCCAATGCCTGGTATGGATTCAGTAAGTACTGAACCTTTGAGGCCTGTCACATCACGAAACCTGCAGGCAACATCGGCACTGGTATTTAACATGGCAGAAAACAGCAGCCTTGCTAAAGATGAAAAGTTTTCAGGTCTGTTAAAGACGAAGGGCGATGTGCATTTCTGGATGAATGTGGGTGAGATAGGCTCACAAACACAGGGTATGGCTGCTTTAAGCATGATGAACCTGAGTAAACTATATACAGGTTCGGTTGTTACCGGCACTGCAACATTTCTCGATGGGAAAATTGAAATGGATGTAAAAAACTATGCCGGAAAAGAAATGACAGAATTATTTAAAAAGTATGAAGGAGTTAAAATTAACAACGAAATGGTAAAGCGTATTCCTTCGAAAGATATTGCGGTATTTTTTGCAATGAATTTTAAGCCCCAGGGATTGCTGGAATTTGTTAAGCTGGCAGGAATGGAAGGGTTTGCAAACATGGGTGCGGGCTTTTTAGGATTTACATTAGATGATTTTGTAAAAGCCAATAAAGGTGAAATTTTATTAACGATTTCTGATTTATCAAAAGATTCATCCGGTAAAACAGATGCAAACTTTTTATTTTCTGCTGCTATAAATGATAAAGCGGCTTTTGGAAAATTAATTGATGCCGGAAAAAAGGCAGGACAAAGTTCAACTTCAGAAAATAAACCCCAGTCAATTTTTTATAATCAATCAGATAAATATTTTGTTATTGGAAATAAACAGGCGGTAGTTGATAGCTATATAAAAACTGAAACCAATAATAGTTATGACTTTTTCGATAAGGTATCGGGTAGTCCTGTAGGATTATTTGTGAATTTTCAATATGTAATGCGTGCCATGGTTCCTGCAAGTACAGATAGCCTGAAGATGGCTGCATACAATGCTTCTGTGCAAATGTGGGATAATGTTATCGCCAAAGGAGGAGAATTCAATGATGGTGGGGTTATCCAGCATATAGAAATTAATCTTATTGATAAAAAAGTTAACAGCCTGAAACAATTAAATAATTATTTTGGAATTTTAGGAAATATTGAAAAAAAGAAAAAATCAATGGGCGGTAATATATGGATGGACAGTACGTCTGTAATGATGGATACAACTATTGCCCGGGTTCCTGTAAACTAATTATATAATTTTCTTTTGAAGCCGTCATTCCTGGCGGCTTTTTAATTTTTTTCCATGCAACTTACTCTTGAAAATATAGTTCCCGGTTTTCTTGAAAAAGAGAAAATTGAAACCTCAGAAGTCTGGAAAAAAAAACTGGAGGTTTTACAGGGGGAAAAATTGCAGGTTGTAGCTGCAAGCGGGCGTGGCAAAACCTCACTTGTCCATTTTTTATATGGATTGAGAAATGATTACAGTGGTGTTATAAATATTAACAACAAATCTCTTAAATTATTTGATGCAGAGGATTATGCAATTGCCAGGAAAGACCAGGTAAGTATAATCTTCCAGGACCTGAGACTTTTTCCTGACCAAACCGCTTATGAAAATATTGAAATAAAAAGGGTATTGCAGCCGTTTCACAGCGAAAATAAAATCATGGAAATGGCTGACAGGCTTGGAATAAAATCAAAATTAAACCAGTTGTGTTTGAAATGCAGCTATGGGGAGCAACAGCGTATCGCAATCATACGCGCATTGCAACAGCCATTTGATTTGCTGATAATGGATGAGCCTTTCAGTAATCTGGATGAGATCAACCGAAAACTGGCTATGGAACTTATAGATGAAGAAGCATCAGTACGAAATGCCTCTATCATTTTATTTGACCTAAAAGACATAGAATATTTTCAACCGGACAGAATTCTATACTTATAACTGAGAATTAAATGCGCGACAAACCAATTTCATATAAAACGATAGCGCCATTTCTAAACAGGGGGGAAAACAGATCTTCCAGGTTTTTCAGTTATACAGGCCTGGGGATTGGAGTGCTTTTATTATTGTGCAGTGTTCAGATGTATATTAATATAAATCAGCTTTTAAAAGAAAAGAGCATTCATAAAAATGGCTTTGATTATGTTTCTATAACCAAAACGATCACAAACCAGAACATGGGAAGTGATAACAGATTTTCAGAATCAGAAATTGAAGAAATAAAATCTCAGCCATTTACAACAGATGCTGCGCCACTGATCAGTAATCAGTTCCGGGCCAAAGCAAGTGCAGGAAATATCATT
>Ga0136634_10000187_pt1 | contig 30115 bp, 31 predicted proteins | sample AntDrymUQ8332106_2_FD_104654 | JGI IMG/M metagenome (GOLD analysis project Ga0136634, IMG submission 104654) | Polar desert sand microbial communities from Dry Valleys, Antarctica - metaG UQ833 (21.06) | ecosystem: Environmental > Terrestrial > Soil > Desert | place: Antarctica: Dry Valley... | reverse complement strand
GTATTTCTCCCCGACGACGCTGCGCCGCACCTTGCGCGTGCGCGTCAGCTCGCCGTCATCGGCGTCGAGTTCCTTGTAGAGCAGGATGAATTTGGCGATACGCTGCGCCGGCGGCAGCGCCGCGTTCACGCTCTCCACCTCCTTGCGCAGGAGATCGTAAACCTCGGGCCGGCTGGCCAGATCGCTATAGGTGGTGAAGGCGATGCGCTTCTTCTCGGCCCATTTCGACACGATGGAATAGCGGATGCAGATCATCGCCGCGAGGAAGTCGCGCCCGTCCCCGGTGATGACGGCTTCGGCGATGTAGGGCGAGAATTTCAGCTTGTTCTCGATATATTGCGGGGAGAAGCGGTCGCCGCGCGCGGTCACCGCCAAATCCTTGATGCGGTCGATGACGACGAGATGCCCTTTGAGATTGAAATATCCCGCATCGCCGGTCTGCATCCAGCCGTTTTTCATGTCGGCGGCGGTCTCTTCCGGGTTTTTGTAGTAGCCGGAGAACATGTTGGGATGGCGGCTGACGATCTCGCCGACGCCATTGGCATCGGGCCGCTCGATGCGGATTTCCACATCCGCCATGCCCACGCCGACCGTTTCCTGATCCACATCGCCCGCCGTGTGGATGGTGTAGGCGCCGAGAAGCTCGGTCTGCCCGTAAAGCTGGCGCAGGGGCACGCCCATGGCTTGGAAGAAGCGGAACGTTTCCGGCCCCAGCGCCGAGCCGCCCGTCGCGGCGGAGCGCAGGCGGGAAAAGCCGAGCCGGTCGCGCAAGGCGCGAAACAGCAAAATGTCGGCGAGCCAGGAATGCCGGCCCTTGGCCACCGCCTTGAGGCCGAGCGAAAGGCCGACGCCGTACAGGGCGCGCTTGAGCCAGGACGCGTCCATGATGCGCGATTGCACATCGGCGGCAATGCCCTCCCAGACGCGCGGCGCGAACAGCACGAAGGTCGGCGCGATCTCGCGGAAATCGTGCATCATGGTCTCTGGCTCCTCGACGAAATTCACCGTCATGCGCGAGAGCAGCGCTTTGCCCAGCGCGTAGATCTGCTCCATGATCCAGGGCAAGGGCAGCACGGAGACATATTCGTCGCTGGCGTTCTTCGGGTCGATGGCGAGATAGGACGCGCAGTGGTTGAGAAGCGCGGCGGAGGTAAGCATCGCCAGTTTGGGATGCGCGGTCGTGCCCGACGTGGTGCACAGGATGGACACCTCCTGCCCGCGCGTGGCATCGACGAGCACATCGAACAGCTCGGGTTCGGCCTGGGCGAGGGCGCGCCCGGTCTCGGCGAGGCTGCTGGCGGGAATAAGCCGGGTATCGTCGTATTTGCGCATGCCGCGCGGGTCGGAATAGATGATGTGGCGCAAGGCCGGGGCGCGGTCGGCAAGCGTGAGCAGCTTGTCGATCTGCTCCTCATCCTCCGCGAACACCACCTTGGCCTCGCCGTAGCTGAGCAAATAGGCGACCTCGTCCTCCAGCGCGTCGCGATAGATGCCGAGCGTCATCGCGCCAAGGCTCTGCGCCGCGATCGCCCCCGCCACCCAGTCCGGGCGGTTATCGCCGATGAGCGCCACCACGTCGCCGCGCTCGACGCCAAGCGCGCGAAGTCCGAGCGCCAGATCGCGGGCCCGGGCAAGGTACTGGCTCCAGCTCCAGCTGCGCCAAATACCTAAATCCTTTTCGCGAAGCGCCGTCTCGTTGGGGAATTCGCGGGCGTTCTGCCGCAAGAGTTTGGGCAGCGTGTCGTAAGCCGCGACGCGCGCTTTTGCCGCCTCGATCATGCCAGCAACTCCGCCGCGACTTCATCTTCCGGACCTGGTGGGAGCCCCTCTTCCTCGCCCAGATAGGCGCGCCGAACGAGGGGATCGGCAAGCACCTGCTCGGGCGTGCCTTCGGCGATCTTCTTGCCGAAGTCCAGCACCATGATGCGATGCGAAATATCCATCACCACGCCCATATCGTGCTCGATCATGATCACAGTCATCCCGAACTCCGCGTTCAGATCGACGATATAGCGCGCCATATCCTCCTTCTCTTCCAGGTTCATGCCCGCCATGGGTTCGTCCAGGAGGATGAGCTTGGGCTCGATCGCCATGGCGCGGGCCAGCTCGACGCGCTTACGCAAACCGTAGGGCAGGGTGCCGGCCTGCGCTTTTCGCACCGCCTGGAGATCGAGGAAATCGATGATCTCCTCGACACGTTGGCGCTGGGTCAATTCTTCGCTGCGAGCGCCCGTAAACCAATACAGCGAACCGCTGAGGAAATTGGACTTCAGGAGGTGATGCCGTCCGACAAGAATGTTGTCCAGCACGCTCATGTGGTGGAACAAGGCCAAATTTTGGAAGGTGCGTCCGATCCCAAGCTTGGCGCGGTGCCGGGGTCTGACCCGCGTAATATCCTTGCCTTCGAAGCGGATATCGCCCGCATTCGGACGGTAGCGTCCGGATATGCAGTTGACGATGGAGGTCTTGCCTGCCCCGTTCGGGCCGATGATGGAGAAAAGCTCGCCCGCATCGACATGCAGGCTCACATCAGTGAGCGCACGCACACCGGCAAAACGGAGGGAAATATTGCGAATGTCTAAAAGAGTCGCCATTCAGGCGCCTTGTTTGCGTTTCCCATGCGGGTCTAGTGAAGCCGCAATCGGGCGCATTGATCAAGCACACTTTTAGACTGACTGGTGAGCAGCAACCGGAGCGGGAGGGGCACGCCAGGTGCCCTTCCCCGCCCGACTTCGCTTACATAAACCCGATAAGGTAAAGCAAGATAATAATGGGGATCGGCAGACCCACCATCCAAAGCAATGCGCCCTTCATATTCACCTCCGATAAGCTGCGACGGCCGGCACCGCGCCTTTTCACACGTGTAACAAAACACTCAAAATGCAGCGGTGTTCCGCAACGGACCCCTGCGCCAAGCGGAACTCTCCCAGGCCGTCAACGTTGATAAAAGTAGGTTCGATCGAATGGCACAGCCGGGGTTTAGCTTTGGCTGTAGGCTTTAACCTTTTCTTATTCTGGGAGGAACCCATGACCTTGAAGAGTTTATCCATCAGCGCAGCCGTAGGTGCTTTGCTTGCGACAGGCGCCATTGCGCAAACATCCCCATCCACTCAGCCGTCAACCCCGCCGGCCGTCACAACTCCGTCGACCCCGCCGGCCGCTACTCCGGTCACACCGCCTGCGGCGACAACTCCCGCTAGCCCTAGTGCGGGCACGGCGACATCCACGACGACGACCATGCGCACCGAAAGTATGAGCTTTAAGGCGGCCATGGCTGACACTGAGACGCTTGGGAGCCGCTTGACGGGCATGCCCGTGCGCAACTCAGCGGGTGAAAATCTTGGCGACATCAACGATGTGGTTCTCGACAGCACCGGCAAGCTGAGCGTCGTTATCATCGGCGTGGGCGGCTTTTTAGGCATTGGTGAGAAGGCAGTTGGCGTACCGTTCTCGTCTTTGACCATGGCTGACGCGAATGACGGGACACGGGTCGCCCGCCTCGATGTGACGAAAGACGCGCTGAATGCCGCGCCTGCTTTCGTCTATAAAGACACAAAGGCCACGGTTGGCTCAACGCCCGCAGCGACCGACAGACCAATGCCTAAAACGCAGTAAAACTATCACTTCGAAGGAAGCCCGGCTGCGCTGCAGCCGGGCTTTGCCGTACCGTTACGTGCTTACTTACTGGCCGTCTTTTTAGCGGGTAGCTTGTCCCGCTTCGTTTTTGCCATATCGTGAAGTTCCTTCTCAGTCATGGACTGCTCCATCTCCTTGGGGCTCCTTGCAATTGGCCCTTGGGCATCTCGCCACGTTTGGCAGCCAACGCGGCGCCAGCAGCCTTTTGTTGCGCTTTGGATTTAGCGGGCATGGCGCACTCTCAAAGGGCTTCGGGGGGATCGTTCGACGGCGGATCGCCAGCGGGCGGTTTTTTTTCCTCCTCGCGAACCTCCGGTTTGGTGGGGACAGGCTGCGGGACGTCGCTTTTCTTGTTTTCGTCTCCAGGCAGTTCGAGGTTTTGTGACGTCGGCATGGCCGTGACTTTCCTTAAATTAATGCTTTCTGCATAACCACTCATCGAAATCGCGGTTCCCTGCCAGGGAACTTGGCCAGCAAGGAAGTGTTTTCTGTTCAACCTGGATGCGGAAGGAAATACGATGAAGCAGAATGGCAGCCAAGGCGCCAAAACGACTACGGAAACGAAGGCCAGGCAGGGCGCGCCAGGATACACAATATGGGTCCTTCTCGCGTCCGTTGCGCTCGCGGCAGTCGTCGGCGCCATGCTTTTGTTCAATACCGATGAATTTCCGCCAAGCACCCAGCGCAACCCGGTCGAAAACGCGCCGGTCTCCGGGTCTCAACCGACAACCCCGCAAGGACAGCCCCAGACCCGGCAATAAAAAAAGCCCGCCGAAATGGCGGGCTTTTCGTTTTCCAATGCGGTGCTTTACGCCTTCCACAGCGCGCCCAGAACGAAGCCAACAGCAACCGCCATGGCAACGGTGGTCATGGGCTGCCTGTCGAGCGAGCGGTCGAGCGCGGTGCCGAAATTGTCAGCGACGTCACGCATAGACTTGGAGGCATCGCGTCCGCGCTGAGCAACTTCCGACATGGTGCTTTCGACCTGCGAGGCAGCCTTATCGGTCGCGTTGGCCGCGGCGTCCGCGACCCTGCCCTGCGCGCCAGTTTGTGGGTTATTTTTCATCCTCATCTCCTATGACCAATGTTGAAACACGCGGAAGTAACGCCAGCTCAACTCGCAAGTTCCGGTTTGGCTCGGGAAGCGGCAAGTTTGAGCCCATCGTTGGGTGTGGTCGCAGCGGAGGAACTCGTCATAGTGCAAGACGTTATTTAGGTAGAACAGTTGCACGGAAAAGGAGAACAGCATGTCCACGGCAACCGCCCACCCCAATCATAAGCTGATTTCGAGCGAGGACGTTGAAGGAACTGCAGTGTATAGCCCGAACCGAGAAAAGATCGGCGATATCGATCATCTTATGATCGACAAGGTTTCCGGTAAAATCACCTATGCCGTCATGAGCTTCGGCGGGTTTTTAGGCCTAGGCCACAGCCATTATCCGGTGCCGTGGGGCGTTTTGAAGTACGACACCGACCTCGAAGGCTACGTGTCCAACATCACCGAAGCGCAGCTTCGCGACGCTCCCGCCTTCAGCGACGACAGCTGGCAGGACCGCAATTGGGAACAGCGCGTTTACACACATTACAAGGTGCAGCCTTACTGGTCGTAATGGACCTGGCTTTTACACGAGGAAAGGCGCCGATGGGCGCCTTTTTTCTTGTCCGAAGAGCGTGGCGCTGCGACTTAAAGCTCCTGCCGCTCCGCCTCCTCCATGAGGGGCATTTCGATCGTGTAGCGGAGCCCTTCTGGGTCGAAATGCTGTTTGACCTTGCCCGAACTCTCAATCAGCACCGTGCCGAAGCCTTTGCGTGCCGGCTGCTTTACTTCTGGGCCGCCCCGCTCGGTCCATTCCAGAACGAGCTTCTTATCCGGCTCGCAAGGGGTGACGCGCCAATTTAGCGTCACATGTCCCCCCGGCTCCGAAAATGCGCCGAATTTCGCCGCGTTCGATCCCAATTCGTGGAGGACCAGCCCAAGCGAGGTGGCCATGCCGGGCGGGATGAGCAGCCTTGGACCGTCAAGGTGAAGGCTGCCTGAGCCGGAGGCGTGCGGCGCCAATTGTTCACGGACAAGCTCTTCGATCTCGGCGCCTTCCCACTGGGACGCGGTGAGGAGGCTGTGCGATGTCGCCAAGGCGCGCAGCCTGCCCTCGAAAGCCGATGTGAAGACGGCCGGGTTGGGTGACGAACGCAAGGTGTGTCTCGCCATCGCCTGGATGACGGCCAGCGAATTTTTCACACGGTGCGACAGCTCGCGATTCATGAGCAGCTGCCTCTTCTCCCAGCGCCGGCGTTCGGTGATGTCCTCGATGGTGGTCGAAATGGCGATCGTATTCCTGCCTTCGCGGATTGGCGCGATGCTGATGGAAACAGGAATCAGCGCTCCATCCTTGCGGCGCATTTGCGTCTCCATGCGCAGGCTGCCACTACTTTGCCAGGCATTCAGCAAGGCCTGGTAGTCGTCATCGCTCTCCGCGGAAAAGAGCATGGAAAAGCTTCGCTCCACGACCTCCTCGCCGGTATATTGGAAGAGAGACTGTGCCGCGGGGTTCCAGTTTTGGATCCGCCCGGTGGGAGCAAAGCTGAACATCGCATCATTGGCGGCAAAAACGATGGCCGCCAGGCGTGCGAGCGTCTGTTCCGCGCGTTTACGCTCGGTGGTGCTTTCAAGGATGATGCCGATACCTGTCACCGGTCCCGTCTCGCCTTGTATGGGGTAGAAATGCGCCAGCATATTCACAGGTTCGGAGACATGCGGGGTGCTGGTTTCGAACTCGACGCCTTGTATCGCCGCGCCGGTTCTGAGGACCGCGTCGCACAGCGGCCCAACTTGGTGCTGCAGATTTGGAAAGACCTCAAAGAAGGGCTGCCCGACGTGATCGTCCGCCGGCTTCTCGCTCAACATGGCGAGAAAATCGTTCAGCCGGATCACGCGAAAATCGGTATCCACGAGTGCCAGTCCGACAGGGGCGCATCGATATAGGTTTTCCAATTCTCCCAATCTGGTCTCGGCCTCGGTCTGGGCGGCCGTCAAAGCATCCAATGCCTCTTTCCGTGGCGTGAAATCGCGCAGGATTCCGGCGACGATGCGCGGCTTTTTCGCCGCGATTTGCAAAGGAAACCGCACATCCCTGATCCACCTGACGGCGCCATCGGGACGTAAGATGCGGTACTCAATTTCCACAATGTCCTTGCGCTCAACCGCAAATCCTTGGTCGAAGGTCGCAAGGTCGTCGGGATGCATCATATTTCGCCAGTCTTCCAGCGTGACGATTTCAGTCCCCGAGCGCCCGCTTATGCGCTCCAAAGCGGGGCTGGCGTAATCAATCCGCTTCTCCTCCATGTCGATGAACCAAATCGCGTCGGGCATCTGTTCGGCGAGAAGCCGGAATCGCCGCTCGCTTTCGGCCAACGCCATCGTTCGGCCGCTTAATTGCTCGGCGGCTTGGCTGAGCGCAGTGGACAGCACATTTGCTTCACGCAGTCTGGAGCGCACCGGCGGGATGTCGCTGCCTGCCCCAAAAGCCAACGCAGCTCTGGTCAAATGCTGAATGGGCCGGGCCATTGCGCGGGAAAACGCGTAAGCCGCCAGCAGCGACATGGCGAGCGAGGCAAAACCGGCAAGCGCGAAGCTGTTCCAAACCTGGGCGAGAGGCTGTTCCACGAGCGCGAGCGGGATCGTGGCAAAAGCGGTCCAGCCGACCAGCGAAGACCGCCGATAGGCGGTGAGCAAGATCTCGCCTGACGCGTCAGCGGCGCGAAACTGACCAGCATCAGACAGCATCTGCGCACGGAAGTCCGGCTGGACAGCTTGACCGGTCTTGTGCCTTTTCGGGTCGGAGGCCAGAACGAAGTTGAGATCTTGATCTGCGACGGAATACGTCCAGCGCGGCAATGTTGCCGCAGGCGCGATATCCTTTGCGACGTCTTGGGGCTCTAGCACCAGGTGTAAACGCCCGACCACGGTGCCGGCCCGCGAAATCGGAACGATTGCCGCAAAGAACTGCCGCTCCGTTACCCGGCCAAGGAAGAGGTTGCTTACAAAAGGACGCCCGGTTCGCATCGCCACTTGACCGATGGCATCGCTCGCCAATTGCGGTATCGGCGTGCGATAGGGAAAGCGCGTGTGGAAAAGCGGCTTCGACCCCAATCCGAACAGAACGACAGCGCCGTTGCGGCCTTTGAGAACTTCCTTAGCGCGCCTGTAAAGTGCCGCGTATTCACCGCGGTCGAAAGCGGTATCCTGCGCCAGCACGTTCAGCAAGGTGATCGTGCTCGCCATCTCCCGCTCTACATTCGCGGCGACGGTGTCCGCCAGCATTCGCGCGTCTTGATAGAGCGCCTGACGGGTGGCGCCGATGTGGTTCTTCAGGCTCAGACCCGCCAGGCACAACAGCGGGACCATGATCGCGAGCGCGAGGAGCGCAAGATGCGTGCTGAGCGCCCAACTGCCCGGCTGCGTCTTCCAGCCGGTCACTGCCCGGCTGCCGGCATCGCTGACCGCGGTAAAGGATCGGGAGAGAAATTCACGAGGCATTAGACACGGCCAATCCGGGAATCGAGAAAGCCGCAGCGGCGATTGCCGTGAGCGGGATGGCGGGAAGAGAGCAGCGGAGATGGCGGAGACCCAAAGCGTTTTCGCTCGCTCGAAGCTGCCTTTTATGGGGTTCATATCCGCAAGGGCGATAACTGGGTGCCAGCCCGACCATGGCTTCGCTGCTCTACTTTCGGTTAGCGGACCATAGCGCTTGGCGGCGGTATTTGTCCGGCGTGCAATTAACGCTCCCCGCAACGAGGGGGTTCCGCATCCATTAGGGCTGTTGCTTGTCAGTCATCAATCAACCGGAACTTGTATAAGGGATTAGGTGTTTGCATCGAGGTTCCGTTCAAGCGTAAGATTGATCCCATGCCCGCACGTGCTTATTGGACCGGCCAGCTCCGGCTTTCGCTTGTCTCTATCCCCGTTCAGCTTTACGCCGCGACCAAAACCGCGAGCCGCATCGCCTTTCACCAGATTCATCAGCCGAGTGGTAAGCGGGTCCGCTATGAAAAGGTCGTGCCTGGCCTCGGGCCGGTCGAGACGAGTGAGATTGTCAAAGGCTATGAGGTGGACAAAGGCCGCTATATCACGGTGAGCGACGAGGAACTGGACAGCATCCGGCTCGAAGCCAAAAAAGTGATCGATCTCGTCCGCTTTGTCGATCAGACGGACATTGACCCGATCTACTTCGATCGGCCCTTCTTTGTCGTACCGGATGGGGAAGGCAATGAGGAGGCCTATGTCGTCCTGCGCCAATCCTTGCACGAGACCCAGCGCATTGGCCTGGGCCAAATGGCCATCAGGGGACAGGGTTCGCTCGTGGCGGTCAAAGCCTGCGGGCGGGGCATCATCTTGGAAACCCTGCGCTATGCCGATGAGATCCGGCGAAGCGATGCGTTCTTCGCGGACATTCCCAATCTGGATCCGGCAAGCGATCTCACGGACCTGGCTAAGGAACTGATCCAGCGCAAGTCCGGCCCGTTCGAACCGGCAGAGTTCAAAGACGCCTACACCATGGCTTTGCGGGAAATGCTGGATAAGAAGATAAAGAATGAGCCGATCCGCGATGTCTCTGAGGGCGAGGAAAAAGGCGCCGTTGTGATCGATCTCATGGAGGCCTTGAAGCGCAGTCTCACGCCCGCCGCTGCCGCCAGCCGGTCGGCCAAGGAAGCGGCCAGCCGGTCCGCCAAGGAGGCAAGCGGCGGGTCCGCCAAGGAAAAGGCCAAGCCAGAGAAGAAGGCCAGCGGCAAGGGGAAAAAGACCGCTAAGGCGAAAAGCGCGGCTTAAGCACGCCCATGGCGAAGGACACGCTCGAAACCTATCGGCAAAAACGCGACTTCAGGATCACCGCTGAACCGTCTGGCGAACAACGCAAGCCTGCCGGAGACAGTTTCGTTGTGCAAAAGCACGCCGCCCGGCGTTTGCACTACGATCTCCGCTTGGAGCTGGACGGCGTCCTGAAGAGCTGGGCGGTGACCCGCGGCCCCAGCTATAACCCGCGCGACAAACGGCTCGCGGTGCGCACCGAGGACCATCCGCTGGATTATGCCGCGTTCGAGGGCACCATCCCCGAAGGCTCGTATGGCGGGGGATCCGTCATCATCTGGGACAATGGCCGTTGGATGCCGCATTCCGATCCGCGCAAAGGGCTGGCAAGCGGCAAGCTCAGTTTCGACCTTTTCGGCCAGAGACTGCACGGCTCATGGTCGCTGGTGCGCATGGTGCCGGACAAGAAAGCACAAAGCCGCGAAAATTGGCTGCTCATCAAGGAAAAGGACGCCTTCATCACCGACGAAACGGGCGAAGGATTGCTGGAGCAATTCTCGACAAGCATCATCAGCGGCCGCACCATCGACGATATTGCGAACGGCATCGCAAGCGGCCAGGACGAAGGGCCGGAGGCTCCTGTCTTCATCAAGCCGCAGCTTGCGGAATTGCACGATGCGCCGCCCGAGGGCGCCGGCTGGCTTCACGAGATCAAATATGACGGCTACCGCATCGCCTGTGTGAAGCAGGGTAGCGCCGTTGCCTTTTTTTCGCGCTCCGGGCTGAATTGGACGGAGAAGTTCGAGAGCCTCGCGCCCGCAATCGCCGCTCTTCCCTGCGACAGCGCGGTGATCGACGGCGAGGTTGCCGTTATCGGCCGGGAGCAGCATACCGATTTCAGCGCGCTGCAGGCGGCGCTCTCGGCGGGGAAGGGGCCGCTCATTTATTATGCCTTCGATCTCCTTCATCTCGATGGGCGCAGCCTCACGGCGCTGCCGCTTCGAGAACGTAAGACGCGGCTGAAGATCCTGCTCAGCCCGGCCGCGGGCAGCCCAAATCTGGTCTACTCCGACCATGTGGAAGGGCAGGGCGAGGCGTTTTACGCCAAAGCGGCGGAGATGGGTTTTGAGGGCATCATCTCCAAGCTTGCGGCCTCGCCCTATCGCTCGGGCCGAAGCGCTGCCTGGCGCAAGATCAAATGCGGCAATGACCAGGAATTCGTCATCGTCGGGTATAGTGTTTCCGACAAGAAGGGGCGATCCTTCTCCTCGCTGCTTGTGGGATATTTCGGCGATGATGGCCAGCTGACCTATGCGGGCCGCGTCGGCACCGGATTTGACGATGAGACCCTCGATGTGCTGGGCAAAAAGTTGGCAGCCTTGCGCCTTGCCAAAAGGCCCAAGCTGAAGCAGCTGGTGCATCGCTCGGACGCTGTTTACGTCAAACCGGACCTGGTGGCGCAAATCAGCTTTATTGGCTGGACGGCCGACAATGTGGTCCGCCATGCTGTGTTCAAGGGGCTTCGTGAAGACAAGCCGGCAAGAACAGTCAAGAAGGACAGGGCGCCAATGGCCAAGACAGCCGATGTTGACGGCGCCGTGCGAGTCGCGGGGGTTCGCCTCACCAACCCGGGCAAGCTGCTCTATGCCGACAATGGCGTCACCAAGCTGGAAGTTGCCGAATATTACCTTCGCGTGGCGGACCGCATGCTGCCGCACATCGCGCGCCGCCTGATAAGCCTGGTGCGCTGCCCACAGGGGGCTGAGACCACCTGCTTTTTTCAGCGCCACGCCTCGCAGGGTTTTCCGGAGCAGTTCTTGCGGCAGAAGGTGTCGGAGGGCAACGCTTCCGAGGAGGAGTATATCTACATCCAGGAGGCCAGCGGTCTCGTCGCGGCGGCGCAGATCGGCGCATTGGAGCTGCACATTTGGGGCAGCCGTATCGGCGATGTCGAACGGCCCGACCGGGTGGTCTTCGATCTGGACCCCGATGAGGGCTTGCGCTTTCCCGATTTGAAGAAGGCCGCGCTGCATGTGCGCGACGTCCTCGAAACAACCGGCTTACAATCTTTCGTCATGGCGACCGGCGGCAAGGGGCTGCACCTTGTCTGCCCGGTCCAACCCAAGCATGAATGGCCCCAGGTCAAAGCATTTACCCGCGCCGTGGCGGAAACGCTCGCGGCGCAATGGCCCGAGCAATACACCGCAAACATCCGCAAGGCATCCCGCAAGGGCCGTATTTTTGTCGATTACCTCCGCAATGACCGCACGGCCACAGCCGTCTGCCCGTACTCGACACGGAACAAGCCGAGGGCGACCATTGCCGTGCCGCTTACCTGGGATGCGCTGAAATCCTTGAAAAGCGCGCATCCCATAACGGTGCGCGATACGGGGGCGATCGATCGTCTTCTCGCCGAGGACCCGTGGTCGGAATATGCTGCGGTCAAGCAAGCGCTGCCGATTGAAAAGCTGCTCGGCGGCAAGGACTCAAGTCCTCCGGTGAAAAAGAAGCGCCGCTGACCGTCGCGCGGACGACACCCGCACCGTACTCGCGTTGTACAAAACCCCAAATGTCGTCGGCGCAATCGGGGATCACTTTTTCTCGGACGGCGGCGCTTCATTCGCTTTCGACTCGTCGGGATCGCGGCCAACACCGTACCCTTCGCCATGGCCCGCCCCGCCTTGATCCTCCCACCCAGCGCTTCCCACGGGCGCGGGTTGGCTTTGACCAGCATCTCCCCCAGCATCGGCATAAGAGCTGCTGGGGTAACGCGCTGTGCCACCCTGTTCGCCTTCGCCCCTTGAAGCCGAGCGACCCTGATAGTGCGTGGATATCGGCTTTTCCGCGTTGGGTTCGCGATCGTGATCCTCGTGGGGAGCACCGACCGGGTGATCGGTCGAGTGATGGCTTTCCTCCTTGCCGTAACGCCGACTGACTTCATCGTTCTCGGTTCCATCGGCTCGGCGCCAGCGGCCACTTTGGCCTACATTATCGCCGCGCGCTTTCATTGGATCGCTAACGGGGCGTCCGTGGTCTGTACCCTGGCCTGGATTATCGTCGTCAGGAAAAGCTGTCATGGTACCTCCAGCTGCGCAGCCTTGCGATTGGCGCTTGCCAGTGCGATCTGGCTGCCAACCGGGAACGTGCTTTCTGTGCTATCGTTCCCTCAGCCTCATTGCGGGGCAAATGCCGATGCCCAGGCGCCAACCTCGTGCTGCCCTTTTCTGCCCAAGCTGGCGGAACCGCGAGAACCTTCCGCGTTGTATCCACAAGTATATGGACGCTTCAATCCCCTCCCCTCATGACCGTCCATATGCAATTAGGCCCGTGTCGAAGTTTAAGCTTCTTCACGGGCCTTTGTTTGTAAACAGAGCGGAACCGCAGCCATTCCCTCGTGTTGCAAACGTACCGGTACAGCTTAAGAGGAGAGCGCAATGAATTGGGATCAGATCAAAGGCAATTGGACGCAGTTCCGCGGCAAGTTGAAAGAGACGTGGGGCGACCTTACCGACGACGACATTGCCAAAATTGAAGGCAACCAGGAACAGCTTGTCGGCCGCATCCAGGAGCGTTACGGCATCGCCAAGGAAGATGCCGAGTCGCAGGTGGATGAGTGGACCCGCCGGCTCTAAGGCCTGCTCAGCGAGATTAGGAAACGGCAGCTAAAAAGCTGCCGTTTTTCTTTTAGGCACTTCCCAGGGAAGGCCTATGTTCGCTGCCGTTCCCACGGGGCTTGGCCTTCAAATTAAAGAAAAGCGCCTGGCTGGTAATCGCTTTAACGTTTTCCGGCTCGAAAGGCTTTGTGATAAGAAATGTCGGTTCCGGCCGCTTACCCGTAAGCAGACGCTCTGGATAGGCGGTGATAAAAACGATTGGAACACCGAACATGGTCAAAATGTCGTTCACCGCTTCAATACCGGAGCTGCCGTCGGCAAGCTGAATGTCTGCCAGGACGAGACCGACCGGGCGGGCGGCGATGGCGGCAAGCGCCTCCCGATGCGTGCGCGCCACCGCGGTTACGGTATGACCAAGCGCGGTCATGATCTCCTTCAGATCGAGTGCGATCATCGGCTCGTCCTCGATTATGAGAACGTCAGTCTTGACCTGATCCATCATCTCGCGATTGGCTTGCGCCACGAGCCGCGTGACTTGCTCGTCGTCCATCTCCAAGACAAGTGCGGCATCTTCCGCGCTGAAACCCTCCAGCGCGCGCAAAAGATAAGCTTGACGAGGCTGCGGCGAGAGGCGGCTCAAGCGCAAATCCGCAACTTGCTCCAGCTCTGTTTCGTTTCCGCTCTGTAGCGGGGTGCCGCTGCCTTGCGCATTGAAGCTCTGCAGAAAGAGCCGGTACAGGGCAACTTTGACCGGCAGCTCTCGCGGCATCTTGTCTGGATCGGCTATCACGGTCTCGAGCACGGCTGCGATCAGCGCGTCACCCTCCGCCTGGTTTCCCGTTAGCGCGCGTGCGTAGCGGCGCAGCTTGGGAAGCGCGGCACTTATCGATTTGGAGAGATGCATCAGCCCAACCCATATACCTTGTCGCTGAGATTACCGCGCCTAGGCCTTTGTTCCCGAAAGCGGGAACCAGGCAAGGCTGCGAAGAGTTCAGCTTTGACACATGATACGTTCGTCCGCCAGCATCGAACTGATCCCGGCATAAGTGACATTACCAAGCTTCTGGTCTTTAAGAAATAAATCCTGTCGCGGGATTTTGAGGTCGAACACATGCAGAGTGGAAAACCTTCTGTCCAGCATCTTCAACGTTTTATGCAAGATGTGACGACAGCTTTCGATTACCGCGCGAAAATGGGCCAGGCGGGTGATCGCGAAGAGCCCATGCCGGACTCCAATGGTGAAGGAGATCCAGAGCTTGGAGGCCAAATCGTCAACCAATTGCGCTACGCTTATGACGAATTGTTGGACGAGCCCATCCCTGACCACCTTCTAAAGCTTCTGGAAAAGTTGTCCGATCCGGAGGGGAAATCTTGAGTTCGCAAGCTGTACGTCAGGGTCTAATCTCTTTTCTCCCCAATTTGCGAGCGTTCGCAATCGCGCTTTGCGGGGATGCGGACCGGGCCGACGATCTTGTTCAAGAAACGATGCTCAAAGCTTGGAACAGTCTCGACAGCTTCGAGGAAGGCACCAATTTGCGCGCATGGCTCTTCACCATCCTGCGCAACACGTACTTCTCGGAATGCCGCCGCCGGCGCCGGGAAGTTCCTGACACGGACGGGGAGTATGTGGCGCAACTTTGTGTCGCACCGGCCCAGCATGGGCGCGTCGACGCGCAAGATCTCCTCAAGGCACTGGCGCGATTGACCGAAGATCAACGCGAGGCTCTTATTTTGGTCGGCGCGGAGGGTTTTGCATATGAGGAGGCCGCCAAGATTTGCGACTGCGCCGTCGGCACCATCAAAAGCCGCGTGAATAGAGCGCGCAGCCGCCTCTCCGAGCTTCTCGGCATCACGGCATCGCAGGATTTTGGACCAGAACCCTCGACCGAAGCCGTGTTGAGTCGTGCGTCCGGCACCAAGGCCTTTTAACCCGCCGCATTTATCGAGCCGAATGCAGCTTTGCTAGGCGGGAACCATTGCGGACCCGTCGAGGTTGAGTTGACATCCGCTATGAGGAGAGCGCAAGCGATGGTCACGAGGGAAAAGTTCAAGGCAAAGCAAGGCTTTGCGTCGATGGATGAAGATAAGCAGCGTGCGATAGCGCGTAAGGGCGGAGAAAGCGTGCCAAAGGAAAAGCGCAGCTTCTCACAAGACCGCGGTTTGGCGGCCGCGGCGGGACGGAAAGGCGGGGAAAGCGTCCCCAGCGAAAAGCGCAGTTTCTCGCAAGATCGCGCCCTGGCCTCCGAAGCCGGACGCAAAGGCGGCGAGAATGTGCCCGATGCCAAACGCAGCTTTTCCCAGGACCGGCAGCTTGCCGCCGAAGCTGGCCGTAAAGGCGGTGAAAGCCGGCCATCCCAGAGCTCCGGACGCGCCTCTCGGTAGTCAACTTAGGCTCGCAGCCATGTGGCTCGTAGTAGCGCATGTGGCTGCGGTTGGCGTATGCATGCCTTAAGCTCACAAAGGGCACTGTCCCAGCCATCTTCGGCACCATAAGCGCGAACATACCGGAACTGGATTTCCCGGCGAACGTTCTGTCCACGTCGTCGATTTCATGGAGCGAGAAAATGGGAAATCTTCTTTATTGGGCCTTGGTGTTCCTGGTTGTGGCAATCGTCGCGGGCGTCCTTGGCTTCGGTGGCGTAGCCGGAACAGCATCGCAGGCCGCCTCGTTGCTTTTCTGGATTGCGGTGATCCTCTTTGTCGTCTCGCTGGTAGCGGGATTGGCGAGACGTGGCTGAGAAAGGTAGCGGAAATTCTGGCACAAAGCGCGGCTTGGGGTTAGCCGCGCGCGTGCTCACTCCGTTGGGGCTATTTGCCGCCGGTTATTTGGCGGGGAAGGTTTGGGTAAAGCCGCAGCGCTATGCCGGTTCTTTGGTTGACCGCACGCTTCGGCGTATACTCTTTCAGGCGAAGCCCGAAACAGAGGCGACGCAGGAACGTTCCGCAGCTTCGCTCGCCGCCGAGCTTTTTCACAAGCTGTATACGCGCCTAATGGTTCACAACATCCTGAGTATAGGCGCAAGCGCAGCCTTTTTCGTCGTTCTTGCGATTTTCCCCGGTCTTGCGGCGCTCGTCTCTCTCTATGGCCTGGTCGGCGATCCTGGAGACATTGGCTATTTCATCAACAGCCTGCGTGACATCGTCCCTGGCGACATCATCAAGCTTCTGCAAGATTTCTTCCAGCAATTGCTTACTCGTCCGCAAACGAATTTGAGCACATTCATCGTGAGCCTGCTGATTGCGCTCTGGAGTGCGACATCCGGCATGAAGGCGGTGATTGAAGCGCTCAATGTTGTCTACGACAGAACGGAAGAACGCTCGTTTCTAAAGTTCAATGTGGTCGCCGCTATCATGACCATGACGTTTCTCATCTTCATAGCAATCTCAGTGAATATTATGCTTCTGCCTGAGATTTCTTCGTGGTTGAGGTTTGTCCTCGGAGATGGCCTTCTTTCTTTACGGTGGCTGGTTCTGCTGATCGTCGTCCTGATCTCGATATCGGCATTGTATTATTTTGCGCCCTGTGGGCGACAGACGCGCTGGAATGTGATGACGGCGGGGGCGACCCTGGCCGCTAGCCTGTGGATCGCTTTGTCGATGCTGTTTTCGCTTTACCTCACGAACTTTGCCAATTACTCCGTCAGCTACGGCTCCTTGGGAGCCGCCGCGATCTTCATGACATGGTTGTGGCTGACGATAACGACGCTGCTTTTCGGAGCGGAGGTGGATGCCACAGTTGAAAGCCTCGGCGATGCGCCGAGGCTTTCAGAAGTGGTTCAATGAACCAACTCGCGTGAGGTACGCGGGCTGGAACTGCGTCCGCTGGCGCGAATGGGATCGACGGCGCTAGCGCGCCGCCGCTGACGTGCGGATGCCATGGCCAGGAGGAAACCCGCGGCCAGTGGTGCAACAGCGGTAAGAACAGGCGCACGCCGGAACAGTCCAATGGCGATCCGGCCGGCACCTAACATCAGTGCCGGGTTTACGGCCAGGAGCGCTGTAGAGAATGCCGATTGCTTTGCTTCCGCCCGGATCTCTTCAAGAAGCTGTTCCTGACGCCGTATACGCGCCATGACAACAAAAGCAGCAATAATGCCGATAACGGCGAAGCCAACCGCCAGAATGACCGCCGCCATCACGTCGCCATAGCTGTTGCGCAGCCACATATAGAGGGCGGCCAAACCGAAAGAAGAGGCGAAAATGAAAGGGACGACAACGATCGCCCCTCCCACAATCTTGCCCGCGATGCTACTGGCGCTGAGCTTGGCGTATTCGATCATCGAGCGCAGCATGGGCGCTCTCTCAACGCTTCCAGAGTGCGCCGAGCACGAAGCCAAAAGCAATCGCGCCCACAATCGTCGTCATGGGGCGATTTTGAATCGAATCGTCCAGCATGTCCGCGGCCTGGTTGCCATAGTCGCGCACGGCGTCCCGCGCTTCTCGTGCACGCATAGCTACCTCGTCATAGGCCTCCTCGGCCTTTTCCGATGCGCGGTCCATCACATCGCCCGCTTTATCGGAGAGGCGCGAAGCGGTATCTTTAGCAGCGTCCTTCGCGGCGCCGTAATTGGCAGCAGCTTTATTCCGAGTATCTTCCATAAGGTCCTCCTGAGGTAAATTCTCCAGGCATAACGCGCGTGCTTGCGTAAGGTTCATGGAAGACGCAGACTCCCGCGCCTCTACCGACACGCTGTGTTATGTCCTACGCCGCGCGGTGCGCCAGTGCTATCGCGGACTTGTCAAGAGAGTGATTTTATAGGCAGAGATGACATGGAATTCGCAGCTAGGCGAGGCGCACGCTCACGCCGCTTGAAATCTGTTTCAAGCCTTGCAAAAAGAGCGCGCTGCAGTAAAGGAAGCCGGTGAGAGGCTCACAATGACAGCTGCGAATATGCCGGCCCGCTACGTTCTCATCGTTGAAGATGAAATGCTCATCGCGCTCATGCTTCAGGACATGGTCGCCGAGATGGGGTTGTCCGTGGCGGGTATGGCCCATTCACTTGGCGCCGGTCTCGATTTGGCGCGGACGGTAGACGTGCAACTCGCGATCCTGGACATCAACCTCAACGGCGAAGAGGCCTACCCTATTGCTGATGTTTTGCGAAGCAGGGGTATCCCATTCATCTTCTCCACCGGCTATGGTGCGGGAGGCATAAAGGCCGAATATCATTCAGCGCCTAAACTGGTAAAACCTTATCAGCAGGAACTGCTCAATTCGGCTATCGAAGCCGCGTTATCCAACGCTCGGCCCTGATCGAGAGCGCAATCAGAACGGATTCCAAGTCTGGCGATCGGTGAATTTCAGGTAGGCCAGATTAGCGCCAAGCCGCAGGCCGAGACCGGATCGGATCGGCACCATCACCATTCTGCCCTTGCCGAGAACGTTTAGACCCACGCCGCCCGCAACATAGGCGGATCCGCCTATGCCGCTAAAACGTCCGTATATGGCGTCGGGCTCATCGAGATTATACACAAGGAAGATCGCGCGCGATCCTTCGGCGCCTAGATCGAAGCCCGCTGATGGGCCCTGCCAGTAGATCGGCGTGGCGGGCGTTGACTTGCGATGCAAGGTGCCCTTGCCGTAGCGCAGACCGGCAAGGAACGCCGCCCCGCCTTCCACACCAGAGATATAGGCGTTCGGTTGCCCGAACTGCTGAAAGGCGTAGTTGATCGCTCCTGCGAATTCCGCCGTGATTGTGCCGAACACACCGCGCCCAGCTTCGCGAATATCACTGATGGAATAATCTGTCTCAATCGGCGGCGGCAGCGGCGCAAGACTTGAAGGCCCAGACATGCCGGGCGGCGGAGCGAGCGATGTTGGCCGGTCCGCATCATTCAGAGGCGGGGGAGCGTTGCCGCCGCGCTCGTAGGGCGCCGGCAAGGGGGAATTGCGTGCAATCCGCGCGCCGCCAGGCGAGCGTTCGGGCAGCGCGGGAATCGGCGAAGACTCGGCTCCCGCTTTCTCCGGCCCCGGCCTTGGGGCAGGTCCGCTTAGCGGCTGGGGCTGGGGATCGGGCGCAGGCTTTGCTTCCGGCGCCGTGGCCTGCTTCGGGGCCGTGGCCGGCTCCGGTTGCGGCGCGGCCGCCAGGGGGGGCGGGGCAGCAGGCGTGGCCGCGGTCTGTTGCGCCGTTTTGCTTCCGGGACCGTCCAGTTCGGCATCCACCTTCGCGAGCATGTAACTCGATTTCTGGCCCATAACAGCCAGCAGCCGGTCGCGAACGCGCTTCAACTCGTCCAGCTTGTCGCAGGTTATCTTGGAATTTGGCGTCTGGCTGAGCACGTCCATCTGCGCCACGAAATTGTCGATCTCGCGGTTGAAATCGTCGATCTTGTCATCCTGCAGCGAACTTGTGCGCGCTTCGACCTCAGCTTGGGTCAGGCCGTGCTTGTCCCGTAAGGCCGCCAATTGGGTCTGAAAGCGCTTGGCCCCGTTCACGTTGAGGTCCCGCAGCGCCAGGGCGGTCTGATCGACCACGGCGCCAAAATCGGCGGCGGTGCAAACCTGTGCCCGCGCCGAGCCTGCGCCCAAGCCGGCAACAACCGCCACGGAAAGTAATATGCCGAGAAAAGCTCGATTGATCATGCTGCCCTTCGCCACTTCGGCAGAGCCCCTTAAGATTGTGTCTGCCCAACGTAGAGATTATAAAACAAGGGCGCAATGGGAACTGTTTTCTTACGGTTGACAACAGCCGAGATTGCTCCTCGCCGGGCCCTCTCGGCACGCCCACATAGGAACGAACTGTGGCGAGAATTGAATTTGGGCCGATTTGGCACTTATGCTCTTCGGCGTGGTGCATCAGGGCGAGATTGGTAGCGTTCAGCCTTGGCCGAAAGCGGCGAGAAGGGCGCTGACTTCAGCAGCGCTCAGCAGGCTTACCTGTTGTCCCCGCGTCAGCATCAAGAGCTTGGCGTTCTCCTCCAGCTCCTCCGCATTCGCGACCGCATCCTCAAAGCTGCGCCCTGCGACCGCGAAGCCGTGATTGGCCATGAGCACCGCGCGATGCTCGCGGGCTTTGGCGCGTACCGCGTCCGCCAAAGCGTCCGACCCCGGCGGGAAATAAGGAACCATGGGCACGCGGCCGACACGCATCACAAGATAGGGAGTGATCGGCGGCATCGCGTCGGAGGGGTCGGTATCCGCAAGGCAGGATAGGGCGGTGGCGAAGGTCGAATGCAGATGCACCACCGCACCCGCCTCGGGCCGCTGCTGATAGATGCCCAGATGCAAAGCCGCTTCCTTGGTGGGTTGTGCGCCGCAGATATGCCGGCCATCTAGCGTCACGAGGGAAAGCTCCTCCGCGACCAAGCGGCCCAAACTGCTGCGGGTCGGGCTCATGAGGAGATGCGCGCCGCAGCGGGCGCTGACATTGCCGGCGGTGCCATGCGCCAGCCCGCGTTCAAACAGGCTGCGGCAAAGCGCGACGATTTCCGCGCGCAGGGCAGCTTCCGGGCTCATGTGAGCAGGTCCCAGGCTCTAACGAAGATGTCGTCGGCACCGAAGTTCCCTGATTTGAGAGCCAGGGCAAGCGAAGGCGCTCCGATGCTTCGCGTCCAGGGCACGCCGGGCGCGATCTCCGGCCCGATCTCGAGCGATTTGATTCCGAGTGCGCCGACGACCGCTCCGGAGGTTTCGCCGCCAGCAACCAGAAGACGCGCGATGCCGGCCTTGACCGCCCCGGCCGCGACGGCCGCCAAAGCGTCCTCGACAAGCGCGCCGGCGCGCTCGGAGCCGAGTGCGTTTTTGGCTTGCGCAACCGCCTCGGAGTCCGCGGTCGCATAGATGACGGCCGGCACCGCCGCATCCTGGCTTGCGAGCCAGCCGAGCGCGGTGGCGGCCTGCTCGGCGAGGGGAGCGCTACTGAGAGGATCGATGCGGTAAGCGGGCAGGCCCGCCGCGATCGCGCTGGCGACCTGGCGGCGCGTTGCCGCCGAACAGCTTCCCGCCACGACCAGCGCCGCGCCAGATGGCGCGCTCATTGTCCGCGCCGCGCTCCGTTCAGGTGTAAAGCCGAAATTGGCTGGCAGGCCCATGGCGATGCCCGAGCCGCCGGTAAGTAGAGAGGCGCCCTTGAGCGCGCGGCCCAAATCGCGCAAGTGCTTTTCGCTCACGGCATCGCAGACGAGCATCCGCCGCCCTGCGGCTTCATGCTCTGCGATTGCCGCCGCGATCGCCTCCGCGCCCTGATCGATGACGGCATAAGGGATCAGTTGCACAGGGGTCTGGGTTTGCCGGCCCAACACCCGCACGAGATTGGCGTCGCGCATGGGGGTGAGCGGGTGGTCGCGCATTGAGCTATCGCTCAGCAGCGTGTCGCCGAGGAAGAGGTGCCCTTGATATACGGAGCGGCCGTTTGCCGGAAAAGCGGGACAGAACACCGCCGATCTCACGCCCAATTCGGTCATCAACGCGTCGGCCACGGGACCGATGTTGCCGGTGTCGGTCGAATCGAAAGTGGAGCAGTATTTGAACAGGATTTGTTCTGCGCCGGCCGCGCGAAGCGCCCGCAGGCTTCCCAAGGATTGCGCTATGGCCTCGCCGGCCGGCGCGGTGCGCGATTTCAGCGCGACCACGATCGCGTCAGCCTCCGGCAGGGCGGAATCCACGGAGGGCTCGCCCACGAGCTGCACGACGCGCATGCCCTCGCGCTGCAGCATGAGCGCGGCGTCAGTCGCCCCGGTCAGATCGTCGGCTATAACGCCGATCAGCATGGTCGCACCCTCTAAAGCATCCGGGTACGCCGGATTTAGCGTTCCGCTCCGCCCAACGCGGATTGCAGCCCGACACTATCATGCCGACCGCGCCAAAGCGCTACAAGCGCTAGAAAGCGCTCACACATATCCCCGATGGCCGCCGCATCATCGATCTCGCCTTTCAGCCACTTCTCCGCCGCGTTGCTGAAAATCGTGCGTCCCACGGCGAAGCCTTTGACGAAGCGGCTGCGGCTTGCGGCGCGAAAGGCGCCCTCCAGCGCCGATGTTTCCGCATCCAGGCCGAGGATGACCACGCCCCGGCAGAGCGGATCGTTTTGCGCGATGACCTGATCGACGTTTTGCCAGGCCTCGGCCGAGGCTTGCGGCTCCAGCTTCCACCAATCCGGCTTTAGACCTTGCGCGTAAAGGTGATCAAGGATCCCCGGCACCGTTTCTCGGGTAAGCGGCAAAGACCGGCCAGCAATGATCTCGACGAGGAATTCCCGGCCGATTTTCAACGCAGCGTCTTGAAGGTGGAGCAGCTTTTCGTCTTGCGCCGCCCGCAGCGCGGCGTCGTCCTCCGGGTGGTAAAAGCACAAGCACTTGGCAACGTGGTTGACCGGCCATTCCAGCAGATGCGCGCCCAGAGCACGCCCTGGCTCGAAGGCCAGCGGTATGGAGCCCGGCTCTTCGACGGGACGGCCGATCCAGAGGCCGGAATCCTGCGCCCTGAACAGCGCCGCCCGGCCATGAATGTCGTCGCAGAGCACGCCGAAACCAGGGCGGCCGGCGGCGGCCTCGATCGCGGCTTCAACGCCGAGCTGCTTGAAGCGCGGCAGGCGGGCCGGATCGGCGCCAAGGCGCTGGCACAAATCGGTGAGCTGCTTGCGGTGATCGATGGCGAGCGCCATCAATTCGGGCCATTGCGCCTGGCGCGTGGTGGCGCGATGCAGATGGTTGAGGGGCTGGTCGTAGCGCAGCCGCGGCGTTTGCACGCCGTGCTCAAGGAAATGCTGCAATTCCGGCCAGGTCGGATATTCCGGCGAGCACAGCAGCCGCGACACGGCGATCGCCCCGCAGGCATTGGCCCAGCCTGTCGTGACCTCCCAGGGCTCGCCGCGCAGCCAGCCCCGCAACAGCCCGGCCATGAAGGCGTCGCCCGCGCCGAGCACATTGAAGACTTCCACCGGAAACCCCGCGCCCTGAATCCCGTCATCCAGCTTTGCCGGTATCGCGCCCGGGAAGACCACGCAGCCCATCGGCCCGCGTTTGCACACCAGGATCGCCGCCGTCAGCGCGCGCACGTTCTTGATGGCGGTGAGCGTGTCGGTGTCGCCGCCGGCGATGTGGAATTCCTCCTCGGTGCCGACAATGAGGTCGCACGCGGGAAGGAACTCGCGCAGCATCGTCGTCACGCTTTCGCTGCCGATGAAGCGGCTCGCCCCGTCGCCATGCCCGGCCAGACCCCAAAGATTGGGCCGGTAATCGATATCGAGGCCTACTTTGACATCGGCGATCATCGCGATCTCGATCGCCTTGCGGCAAGCAGCGCGCGTTTGGGGCGCGGAAAGATGCGTGCCGGTTACGACGACTGCCTTGGCCGACTGAATGAAAGCCGGGTCGATATCGGCCTCGCATAGCGCCATGTCGGCGCAGTTCTCGCGGTAGAAGATGAGCGGAAATTCGCGCTCGTCGCGCACACCGAGAACGACCAGCGCCGTCAAGCGGGCTGGGTCGGTGATAACGCCGCGCACGTCGACGCCCTCGCGGACAAGCTGCTCGCGAATAAACCGGCCCATCTGCTCGTCGCCCACGCGGGTGATTAGGCCCGCCCGCAGGCCAAGACGGGCGCAGCCAACGGCAATATTCGTCGGGCAGCCGCCAACGGCTTTGGCAAAGGACGCCATGTCTTCCAGCCGGCCGCCGATCTGCTGGCCGTACAGATCAACAGAGGAACGGCCAATTGTGATGACGTCCAACATGCGGCGGTATTCCTCGTCACGCGCCCCGTCCGGCGCTGCCTCGATATCGCGACGAAAGTAGAACGATTATTCTGAACACTGTCAATTTGGAATGCACGTTTACAAAAGTTTTTGCGTCTTGCCGCGCAGATCGGCGGCGCGGGTGGCGAGCGCCATGCACAAGCAAAAAGTTGCGCCGAGCGAGCGAAACCCCACAAAATCCTCCTCCACAACCTCGAGCCATACGCGAGCAAGACTCGCCAGCGGACTGAACGCGCTGTCGGTGATGGAAATCACGGCAACGCCGCGCCGCGCCGCCTCGGAGGCGATCTCCACGGTTGCCGGCGTGTAGGGCGTAAAGCTGATGGCGATCAGCGCGTCGCCGCTGGAGGCGCCAGCCAGCTCAAAATTGTCCATGTGCGCGAGGTTGGTGAGCAAGCGGAAGCGCATCTCCAGCTTGCCGAACAAATAGGCGAGGTAGGAGGCCGCGGGAAAGGCACGGCGATTGCCGGCGAGGTAGATGGTTTCCGCCTCGCTCACAAGCCCGGCGGCCATGGCGAACAGCGGGCCGTCCAAGTCTTCGCGCAAACGCAGAACCGAACGAATTGTCGCCTCGGAAAACCCGGCCAGCAAATCGCCGCCGGGATCGCTTTGCGTTTTGGCGCGCAAGGAATGGATGCGGTCCTGATAATCGGGCCAGCGCTGTTGCAATTTGCGCCGGTATACCGCCTGAAGCTCGGAAAAGCCTTGATAGCCGAGACCTTGCGCGAAGCGCACCAGCGTCGAAGGCTGCACCCCGGCCTGAGCGGCGATGCTGCCGACCGTGCCGAGCGCGACTTCGTCGGGGTGCGCAATGGCGAACTCGGCGACTTGCGCCAAGCGTTTCGGCATGGCGCCGCGCTCGGCGATGATGCGGTCGCGAAGCTGTTCATAATCCCCGGCCGGGCCGTTGGATCGGGCTTCAGCCATCATGAACGTTCCTGTTTGCAAGGTGCGGACATTGGCTGGTGAGGGCGGCCAAGGCACCCTGTGCGCGATACGGCCTTTTTGACCTTGCGTTCGAACATTATTTCGATATTCTCTTCAGGAAGAATAAAAATTCCATTTCCCCTTATATACGTCGCGCGCTCAACCGGCAAGAAAATGGGGAGAGGAAGCCGTCTCAAGTGAACAACGCACCGGACGATCAGCAAGCAAAAGCGTCCGGGCTTATGGGAGGAAGGCATGACTTATACGCGACTGGTGCAATTGCTGTCGGCACTGGCCTTAGCCGGCAGCACGCAAATTCTAGGAGCGGCGGCGCAGGACAAAAAGCCGATCGTCATCGGCATCACCTCGGACTCCAGCGGCCAGTACGCCAATTCCGGTGCCGAGGACCGGCGTGGCATGATGATGGCCATCGACGAGTTCAATGAGAAGGGCGGCGTCCTCGGCCGGCCGATCAAGACGGTGCATATCGACACGGAAACCACGCCCGCCACCGGATCGCGCGTCGCCGAGCGCATGATCGCGCGCGAAGGCGCGGGGTATCTGATCGGCGCGGTGCACTCCGGCGTCGCCAACGCCGTCAGCCAAGTCGCGCAGAAGCACGGCGTCATCTATCTGAACACCAATTCTTCCGCGCCGTCGGAGGCAGGGCAGAACTGCCACCGCACAAAATTCGTCTGGGACGGCAACGGCACCAACTTCTCCAAGGCGACCGTCAAAACCGCGATGGAGAAGTTCGGCAAGAAATGGCTGCTGATCACCAATGATTATGGCTGGGGCCATGACACCTCGGCCACGACCAAGAAGCAAGCCGAAGCGGCCGGGGCGACCATCGTCGACAACATCCTCGTGCCCGTCGGCACGCGCGACTTTACCTCCGTTCTGCTCAAGGTCCAGCAGCTCAAGCCCGACGTGATCGCGGCAGCTGTCGGCGGCGACGATCAGAAGGCCATGCGCACCCAGGTGGCGGCGCTCGGCCTTGGCGACAAATTTGCCTGGATCAACAATCAGCAGGATTGGCCGGACGTCTACGGCCTGCCGCGAGACAACCTCTTCGGCGTCTTTGGCACCACCTGGTATTTCGACCTGGACCTGCCTGGCGTGAAAGAATTCGTCGAGCAATACCGCAAGCGTTACCCCGATACGCAAATGCAGGTGCCCGGCAACGTGTTCTTCAACGGCTATTGGGCGACGCGGTCGCTGCTCGAGGCCATCCAGCGCACCGGCACGACCAAAAGTCATGCGGTCATCAAAGAGCTCGAGAAGCTGCGCACGCCAGCCAAGGACCGGATGCAGCAGCACGACGCCTATATGAACCCGAAAACGCATCAGATGCAGCAAACGATCTACCTTGCCTCGGCCAATCCGGACGATAAGGACAATCCGAACAAGCTCTTCAAGATCATCGCGAGTGCCTCGCCGGAAGAGGCGATGGATGACGGTGCGGAGGCGGCCTGCAAGATGGAGGCTCTCGAGGCAACGCCGGAATCCCAGCCGTAAGGCATGGCGCGGCGCGGGCTGCCTTGTCGGCGGCTCGCGCTTATTTCTCGACGCCTTTGGAGCGATCGCGGCAATGCAACCCTCCCCCTGGTGCGAAAGGCGTGACGATGGACTTTCTCCAGAACCTCCTCCCGCACCTGCTGAACGGGCTGGCTCTGGGCTTGCTGTTTGCGTTGATCGCGCTCGGCTTCACCCTGATCGTCAGCGTGATGGAGGTCATCAACCTCGCCCATGGCTCGCTGTTCGCGCTTGGAGCTTATCTGGCCATGGTCATCATCAACCCCGATCTGGCGGGCTGGGGCGCGCTCGACGCGTTCTATATGGGCCTGCCATTGGGGGCGCGTTACGTGATCGCGCTGGTGTTCGCGCCGCTTCTCATCGCCGTGCTGGGCTTCGGCTTGGAAATCCTTCTGCGCCGTACCTATGGCAAGAAGAAGGAGTACGGCCTGTTGCTCACCTTCGGTGCGGCCCTGGTGCTGGAGGAAACCATCCGTTTGGTTTGGGGGCCCGGTGAAAAGGTCATGCCCACGCCGCAAACCCTTAGCGGCGCGTTCATCGCCGGCGACATGATCTACTCAACCTACCGCGTCTACGCGACTGTGTTCGGCGCCTTCGCCATCGGCATGGTCTGGTTATTTCTCGACAAGACCCCTTACGGCGCGATCATCAAGGCGGGCGCGCATGACAGCGAAATGGTGCGCGCGCTGGGCATCAACTTGCCGCGGCTGCAGATGCTGGTGTTCGGCTTCGGCGCGGCGCTGGCCGCCATCGCTGGGATCATCCTGACGCCCATCTGGGGGCTGCGGCCGCATGTGGGCGTGGACGCCACCATTCCGGCGTTCCTGATCATCGTGCTGGGCGGGATCGGCAGCTTTTGGGGCACCGTCATGGGGGGGATCGCCGTGGGGCTGGCGGTGGGCCTGACCGGCGCTTACGCCTCGGACTGGTCGCTGCTCTCGATGTATCTGCTGCTGGTTGCCGTCCTCACCTTCCGCGGGCGGGGCTTGTTCGGCAAGAAAACCGCGCTGGAAGCTTGATCCGATGCTGACCTCCTCGAGCGGCGCGCCCATTGTTACCCAGCCGATGCTGGCGTTCTTCGCGGTGCTGTTCACCTTTCCATTGTGGGCGGAGGCGGCGGGGCTTTATCACTATCTCGGCGTGGAGATCGCCATCTTCATTATCTACGCGCTCGGCTACAATCTGCTGCTCGGCTATGCCGGCCTTCCCTCGTTTGGGCACGGCGCTTTTTTCGGCATCGGGGCCTATTCCTATGGGCTATGGCAGTTCGGCCCGCTTCCGGGAGTTTTTCTGGGCCTGGCTGCCGCGATCGCTGGCGCGGCGCTGGCCGCTGGCCTTGTGGCGCTGTTCCTGTCGCACCGGCGCGGCATCTATTTTGCGCTGATGACCATCGCCTTCGGCCAGATTTTCTGGTTTCTGAGCATCCGCTTGCGGGGGATTACGGGCGGCGAGGACGGGCTGCTCAACATCTTGCGGCCAAAGCTGAATGTCGGCTGGTTCAGCGTAAATCTCTCTTCGAACGCCACCGTTTATTACGGTGTGGCGATCCTGCTCACCATTCTGATTGTCCTCCTTTGGCGCCTTGTGCACTCGCCGTTCGGCACGGCCTTGCAGGCGATCCGCATGAACGAGATGCGGGCGCGTTTTGCGGGCTATCGCGTATGGCTGATCAAATGGACGGTGTTCACGCTGTCGGGGGCCATCGCTGGCATGGCAGGCGCGCTGCTGGCGCTGACCCAAGAGAGCGCTTATCCCGACGTCATGAGCCTGCACGCCTCCGGCTTTGTGGTGATGATGACGCTGATCGGCGGCGGGTTCGTCTCGTTCTGGGGGCCGGTGGTCGGCGCGCTGGTGTTCATCCTGGCGCGGGACGTGCTCGGTGCCGCCACGGAAACTTGGCTGCTCTGGTACGGGTTGTTGTTCATGGTGGTCATGCTGGTCGAGCCGGAGGGCGTGGTCGGCGTTTGGCTGAAATTGCAGGCGCGGCTGAAACGCTTAGGGCCCCAGCCCAAGCCGGCGGAAGGGAAGGTTTCCCTGTGACCGCGTCCCGCCCCTTCTTCGTCGCCGAGAAGCTGCATAAGCGCTTCGGCGATCAGGTGGTGCTGGAGAGCATCTCGCTGAGCTTCGACGAGGGCACGGTCAGCGGCATCATGGGGCCGAATGGCGCGGGTAAATCCACCTGTTTCAACGTGCTGACCGGCCTGCATAAGCCCGATCGAGGCCGCGTGATCTTCGACGGCGAGGACATCACCGGGCTCAGTCCGGAAGCGATCGCGCGCAAGGGTATCTCGCGCTCGTTTCAGATCATGAACCTGTTCGATGAGTTCACCGCCATCGAGAACATCATGGTGGCACTGCCGCAGGTCCGCTCCGGCCTGTCGCGGCTGTTCTGGGATACGCGCGGCGACAGCGCCGTCATGGACGAGGCGCGCGAGGTGCTGGGCCGCGTCGGGTTGGCAGGGCGCGAGCAGGTGCGCGCCGGCGATCTGCCGTATGGGCAGCGGCGCGCTCTGGAGATCGGCGTGGCGCTGGCCGCCAAACCGCGGATCGTCTTTCTCGATGAACCGACGCAAGGCTTGGGTTCCGAGGGGCGGGCGCGATTGGCCGAGCTGATCGCGAATTTGCAGCGCTCTTACACGCTGGTCATCATCGAGCACGACATGACGTTCCTGTTCGGCCTGGCGCAAAAAATCTCGGTGATCCATTGGGGGCAGGTGATCGCGCAAGGCACGCCGCAAGAGCTGATGGCCAATGAATGGGTGCGCGCCTCCGATCTGGGAAAGGTGGCTTAGACATGCTCGCCGTTTCCGGCATCAAATCCTTCTATGGGGAGACCCAGGCGCTGTTCGGCGTTTCACTCAATGTTGCCCGGGGGGAAGCGGTGGCTTTGCTCGGCGCCAATGGCGCTGGCAAGACCACCGTGCTGCGCTCCATCCTCGGCCTGACGCCGCCGCGCGCGGGCAGCATTCAGCTCGGCGGCATGGATATTTCGCGAAGGCCCACCCACGACATCGCCCGGCTCGGCGTGGCCTGGGTGCCGGAGGACCGGCGCATCTTTCCAGCGCTGAAGGTGAAGACCAATCTGGCGCTGGGCATGAAGACCAGCCCCTATAAGGCCTGGGGCCTCAAGGACTGCTTCGCGCTGTTCTCCGCGCTCGAATATCTGATGGACCGGGAGGCCGAAAACCTTTCGGGGGGTGAAATGCAGATGGTGTCCATCGCGCGCGCGCTGCTCGGCGGTCCCGGCCTTATGCTGATGGACGAGCCGAGCCAAGGTTTGGCGCCGAAATTGGTGCAGGATGTGCTGAAGGCCATCGCCGCGATGAAGCGCGAGGGGATGTCGGTCATCGTCGTGGAGCAGCACGCGCTCGCGGTTTTGGACGTGACAGACCGCGCCTATGTTCTGGACAAGGGCCGCGTCGTTTACGAAGGCGCATCCCGGGATTTGCGCGGCGATGCGGCTTTGCGCCACCGGCTGCTCGGAGGATGACCGCCATGGCTGCGCCGCTATTGCAAGTCGAGGGGCTCAAAAAGGTTTACACGCAGGGCCGCCTGGCGCGGCGCGAGACCTTCCGGCTGGAGGCTGACTTCGCCATCCCCGAGCCGCAGATTGTCGGCGTGATGGGGCCGAACGGCTCCGGCAAGACGACGCTGTTCGAGCTGATCACCGGGTCCAACCGGCCGACCGCGGGCACGGTCACCTGCGCTGGGCAGAACATCCATAAGGTGCGCTATCACGAGCGCGACCGCCTGGCGATCCATCACCACCAATCCTACCAGGTGCGGCATTTCGCGAAAACGGTGCCGTCGCTGCTGCTGCAGCGCTCGGTGTCGGACTATCCCATGGTGCATCTGTTCGATGAGCCGCAATTCAACCGGCAGGACGGCTATATCGGCTTCAT
>Ga0136634_10000186_pt1 | contig 30279 bp, 25 predicted proteins | sample AntDrymUQ8332106_2_FD_104654 | JGI IMG/M metagenome (GOLD analysis project Ga0136634, IMG submission 104654) | Polar desert sand microbial communities from Dry Valleys, Antarctica - metaG UQ833 (21.06) | ecosystem: Environmental > Terrestrial > Soil > Desert | place: Antarctica: Dry Valley... | reverse complement strand
CAGCTTCTTCGGCGTGGGTATATACCGCATTACGAATGCCGACACCGTGCCGGTCGTTTCCGGCCCTATGAACCAGTCCGTTGGGGGACTCGATATTTTTACCGGGCGGTCAGTCAGCAAAATTATCGTACATCCGACCGACCCGAATATCCTTTTCGCCTCGTCCGCATCCGGTACCGGCGGAATAGGCAGTGCGGCCGGGTTGATCCTGCCGAATCCCGGGCTTTTCCGGACAACGAATGCAATGGCCGCAATTCCAACTTTCACGAAACTTACGATTCAGGGCACCATCAGCGACAATCGAAGAGTGATCGATGCGGCGATCGAACCTGGCAATCCGGATCGTTTGCTGGTTGCCGTTATCGGCCTCCAAGGCGATGGTGGAGTTTATCTTTCGACTAACGCGCTCGGCGCCGCTCCGGTTTTTACACGGACGCTGACGACCGGCGACGGCTCGAGCGCTGGTAGAACAGAGTTTGCGGTCAATAAGGTCGCGGACGTAGTAACAGTTTACGCCGCATCGGGGACAGCAAACGGCACCCTTTACAAATCTATCGACGGCGGTGCGACATTCAATCAAACTGTTGCAAATAATTTTTGCAATCCGCAATGTTTTTACGACATTGCGGTTGCGGTCGACCCTAACGACTCTAACAAGGTTTATCTCGGCGGTTCGCCGACATTGCCGTTCGGTCGTTCGGACAACGGCGGAATGAGTTTTCTTAACAGCTCGACGGGCCTGCACGTCGATACGCACGCATTTGCTATCGCACCGTCGAACCCGAACATTTTGTATTTCGGAAGCGACGGCGGAATCTGGAAAACGACGAATGTCAGCGCGACGCCGATCACTTGGACGACTTTGAATAACTCAACATTCAGCGCCACGCAGTTCCAGGGAATTTCGCTGCATCCGACAGACCGGCATTATATGCTCGGCGGAACGCAGGATAACGGGACGCAGTTTCTTGCCGCTGACGGCACGACGTGGGTGCGATCGGACGGAGGCGACGGAGGCTTTTCGGTGATCGACCAAAACTCTACGTCGACCACAAGCGTTACCGCTTACCACACATATTTTAACGAAAAAACAACACAAATCGGCTTTACCCGCGCTTTGACAACGGAGCCGAACGGCGATCCCATTTGGAACACTTTTTTGGGCTGCCAGAGAGGCACCTCGAATAACGGCATAAACTGCGACGACAACGTCTTGTTTTACGCTCCGATGGTAAACGGCCCTGGCAACCCGAACACCCTCTATTTCGGGACGAACCGCCTTTATCGTTCGACTGATAAGGGGACGACGATGGCCGATGCCAGCGGCGTCCTCCCGGCAACGATAAGCGCTATCGCAATCGCCCCGCAAAACGATGATATTCGTCTGGTTGGATTGGTGTCGGGCCGCATTTTCCTTTCTACAACGCCGGGCGCGACGACAATGACCGATGTTACAGGCTCGATCCCACCGCGTTATGTGGGGCGGATCGCAATCGATAAGACAAATTCCAACGTCGCGTACGTGTCCTTGAACGGTTACGGACTGCTTCCCGGCCATCATGTATGGAAAACCACCAATCTATTGAGTAGGACGCCTGTCTGGACGGCTGCGGGAGCAGGCATTCCGGACGTGCCGGTTAATACCTTCGCCATCGATCCCGAGAATACGCAGGAACTTTTCGCGGGAACGGACATAGGTGTTTTCCGGTCGTCCAATGGCGGTACTAGTTGGGAGCCGTTTAGCGACGGCCTGGCTCGCGTTGCCGTTTTCGGTATGGAATTTCATCCAGTTCACCGCGTTTTAAGGATTGCGACGCATGGCCGCGGGGTCTTCGAATATAATTTTGGCGGTAATTCAACACCGTTCGACTACGACGGCGACTCTAAAGCCGACTTCACCGTCTCGCGGCCGTCGAACAACATCTGGTATCTGCTCCGAGGGACTGCAGGTTATACGGCGATGACTTTTGGGGAGGCAGGCGACAGACTCGCTCCGGCGGATTATGACGGCGACGGTAAGACGGATGTGGGTGTTTTCAGGCCGTCGAACGGGACTTGGCATTGGTTTAATTCATCGAGCAGCACGTTTCAAACATCGGTTTGGGGGCAGGACGGCGATATTCCGGTGCCTGCCGATCGCGATAATGACGGAAAGGCCGATCTGATTATTTACAGGCCTTCGAACGGAACGTGGTATAAAAGGCGGAGTGCCGATGGCTCGTTTGAGATAACGCCGTTCGGCACGGCAGAGGACAAGCCGCAAATTGGAGATTTTGACGGCGACGGGAAAGCCGATCTTGTTGTGTTTCGTCCGTCGAACAGCACTTGGTATTTTCTGCGGACAACGGCAGGCTTTACGGCACAGACCTGGGGAGCGGCGGGAGATCTGCCCGTACCGGCTGATTACGACGGCGACGGGAAGACGGATGTTGCGGTGTTCAGGCCATCGACAGGTCAGTGGTTCAGGGTATTGAGCACCGGTAATTTTGATATAACAACCTGGGGAGAAAACGGAGACAAGCCTGTCGCAGCCGATTACGACGGCGACGGCAAAGCTGACCTCGCCGTATTCAGGCCGTCGAATGCGACCTGGTATTTTATCGGCACGACGACGGGCATCGGAATCACGCCATTCGGAACAAGCGAAGACCGCCCGACGCCGAATGCGTTTGTTTATTAAAAAGAGATAGCCGCAAAAAGGCGCAAAAGGCGCAAAGGAAGAATCACCTTGCGCTTTTGTGCCTTTTTGCGGCAATGTTCTACCGGGGTTATTTATGAATGATCCCGTTTACTCTTTTTTACGACTTTTTGTTGTTTCTTTTTGACCGTTGGTTTATAATTCAGACATTGTGATCGATGACGAATTTATACGCTTTTTAAGGGCGTAGCTTTCTTTTAATAAAAGAATTTCCGAATCTGATGACAAAATCTAAACGGGCAAGGGAGAATTTTTATGGCAGACGAAGATAACCAATGTGCACACGAAATTTGTACGTGTCCAACAACAGAAGATGCGGAATATTGCAGTGACCATTGTAAGGATGCTGACGATCAGGATTTGACGGAGATAAGCTGTGATTGCGGCCATACGGGCTGCGGGGCAGCAATGGCAGCATGATAAATCTAAAAAGGCCTCGTGTAGACGAGGCTTTTTTAACGAAGAGCACGCTGAAGAGTGAACCCAAAACGATTAAACCGTTGTTCTGCGGCCCATTACTAATCTGACCAGTAGAAGCAGAATGACGGCGCCCAGGATCGACATTATCCAGCCGACGGCGTAGTTTTCGCCTGCCCACAGCGTACGTGCGATAAAGCTTCCGATAAATGCTCCAACGATTCCGAGCAAGGCAGTCAATAACCAGCCGAGAGCGCCTTCAGGAAATGCTTCCCTTCCCGGCAGCAAAAGCCTTGCCAGAGCGCCTACTATTAATCCTATGATAAGGGTCCAAATAAGTGACATGTTTTTCTCCTAATCTATACAATATCTGTGGTTGCGAATAGTTAAGTTTTACACCCATTCATCAGGTAAAGCAAATGATCTTATATGGCAGTCTTTCGATGCGCGAACATTCTAAGCAAACCGTTGATCGCAAGATGCAGTAGCATATATACAACAATTGCGATGATGATCGGTAATGCGAGCGTAAAGCCTTCAGCGGTAGAGGGGCTTGCCACAATGCCTCTGAAAGGCGCATAGAGCGGATCGGTAATATTCCTGATAAACTCTACAAAACCTGCACCCTCCCGCGCCGCGAAAAGCGCAAGCAGCAGACGGATCGTAAGCAGCCCGTAAATTAGAAAGAATAGGTAATCTACGATCTGAGATACGCGGGCCATAAATCTGCCGCGCTCGACTTCCCTGTCGGTCTGAGCAACCTCGTTGACTGCTCTCTGACGCATGTTGCCGGCAATGTCCTGGATCTGGCCGGCTTCGCCCGCCGTCGGGACGCGTGCTTCCGCGGCGATCTCACCGCCGACTTCGGCGTTCAGATCGGATTTGATCACATCGTGATTAACCGCCCGTTGGGCCTCGTCTAATGCCAATTTATTATCAACCATTTTGATTTGCCGCTCCTGTTTTGTCGTTTTTTGTTTCTTCGCGTCCCTGCGGCGTGTCCGCCGAATCTATAACTCCGGCGGCATCCCGTTCGTCCGGATTACCCCTGGTCTCGTCGCCGCGTAAAAACTGGCGCTTAATCCCGTCTTCGTCCTGTTGGCTCGCTTCATCCGAGATGTTTTCGGCATCCCAGCCTTCACGTTTAATTTGTTCGTGCTCCTGGGCAGTGCTCTCAAGCTCCGTTTGAAACGGGGAATCTATGTCGTTTTTCTTTTGCATAAATGCTCCTTCAGGATTTGCTAAGTAGTAAGACCATCGCGTTTCTCCAGAATATCCCGAAGCCACCATTCATGTTTTTCGTGGATCTGAACAAAGCGCGTCAAGACATCCGCGGTCCCCGGATCGTCGGCTTCGTCTGCAGTCTTGATCGCGGCGCGCATTTCCCTGATAACGGTTAATGCGTTCTCATCAGCTTCCCGAATCATCTCGCGCATATCGCTGCTGTCTTTTGCCGATTTAATAGTAGCCGTTTTCTGAAATTCTTCAATCCTCGAAACCGGATTTTGCCCGATCATCCTGACACGCTCGGCCATCTCGTCAATTGTTACATAGACCTCGCCTGCAAACTCATCGAAAAGAAGATGCAGGTCGCGAAACAGAGGCCCGAACGTCTGCCAGTGGTAGTGTTTGTAATTGAGGTAAAGAATGAAGGCATTCGCCACCTGTTTTTGTAAACCGAGAACGACATCACTGTTCGGTTTGTTATTCTCGTTCAATTCCTTTGCAGATATTGCTTTCTGTGCCATTTAGCTCCTTTAAATAAAAAAATCCACGGTGAACCGAATAAACGGCCCACCATGGAAGATCAAGATTAAGAGTTAATTTCGGATAGTGCCTACATTATTAGGAGCGGTCGCGGTAATTCTAAAAGTCGAACCTTCGCTCAAGTTAATATTATCGCGGCCCTGTAGTAACACCGAACCTGCTCCTGCTCCTGCTCCTACTGCGGCACCGACAGCAGCACCCGAACCGCCGCCGGCAATCGCTCCAATAAGAGCGCCGAGGGCGGCTCCGATGCCGGCACGAGTTACAGTTTTGGTAGTCTGGTTGCTGTCACGAACGGTTCCCTCATTATTGACGGTTACATCGTCGCCGTTGACAGCAGTTACGCCGTCCACCAGGCCGGCAAAACGATATGTCTCGCCGTTGTTAAGACGAATCGATTCAAAGTCCAAAGACAAATTCGATCTGCCCGAAACGCGTCCCGAACTGTCCGCACTTGCAACCCGGCCTGTAATTATTGATCCCTCAAATTGACCTGGCGAGGTTACTTCCATAGTAAACCGATCGTTCACCTTGGAGTCTCTTGTGGTGATCGAATCGCGAAGCACAGCAGTTATCTGCGTGCCGTTAGGTATGACAAAGGAACCGCTGTTTCCGATTCCTACATTGTCATTCACAATCGTTCTGTTGTCGATACCGGGCCATTGCGCGGTGTTGCTGATTTTATCGTATGTGCTTGACACCGTTACTTGCTGGTCGAGATTCTCCACATAAACCCGGCGTGTTACATGTAAATGTCCGTCGGGCGTACGCCTAAATGAAGCGTAGAAGTCGTTCATTCTTTCGCCTTGATAGCTAATCGTTAGGCCTTCCTGCCGATCAGCCGTCGCGGTTGTAGTAATCACCCGCCCCCGGTTATTCGTTTCTGTTCTGGGAGCGCCGTCAGCTTCAAAACTCAATTGCGGGGAAGTACTGGACGCCATCGTGACCATTCGCCCTTCCTTTTCAATTGCAATTACCTCAGGCGATTGAAGGCGACGCTCCAAGTTACGCCGCACATTTTCGCGTTGAGCAACAGGATAATTCCTAAGGGCACGGTTTATTATTTCCGAAATATTGTCACTCTCTGTCGGACTCAAACGATAGGTTCCCGTCAATCGAGCATCAAACCGTGTTCCGGGTTCCGTGCCGACATGAACGCCACCCCTATTAATAATGCCGGCGGTAAAAGGCGGAAGCGTCTGGTTCCAATTCGAGCTTACCCGGTAATAATTCGCCAAGGTATTCAGATCGGTTCTCAGGCTACTCCACTGCGTTACCGCGGCAGTCGATAAGCGGTTTCTACGCATAAATTGGTCGATATAAGACGCCCGTGTCAGAACTTCCGACACGTCACCACCTACCGACTGATCATTATCGAATTTTTCCTTTAAGCGATCTGTGGCATTTTCAAATTCCGTCACATAGTCCGATATGGAATCTTCGCGGTTAGTATCATTCAATCGGCTGCGGTCAAGCGCCGAATCAAGCTGCCTTTTATATCGGTCTGTCTTCGATTCGATCCGAGTCAGAAGGGTGCGAACCTGCAATTCCGACACAGTGTAGGGAATCGTGTAAGAAGTAGAAGGAAACCTGCCGGGAATCGTTTGGTTCCAATTCCAGGTCAAACTGTAATACCGCGCCAGCATGTTCAGATCAGTTCGCAGGCTCGCCCATTGTCTTTCTGCAGAAGCCGAAAGACGATTTGTTCGCATAAATGTATCAATGACCGTTGCACGGTTTAAAACCTCGGTCGTCTCAGTCGATACATCCTGCCTTGCATTGAAGCGGCTTCTCAGAGCGTCCGTAGCGGTCTCGAAACTGGCAATATAATTATTTATCGAGTCTTCAGTATTAGTATCGTCGATACGGCTGCGGTCCAGAGACCGGTCGACTTCATCCTTGAACACGTCAGTTTTCGTTTCTATGCGTACCAGTAAATTCTGGACCTGACGAGTGTTGGCCCTCGAAAGAACCTGTGCGTCAAGGATCGTTGTCCCGCCCAGTACTAATAATAATGCAAATTTAAAAAGCACTAAATTTTTAAGTTTCGTTTTCATAATTTTCCTCTTTTAAGTTTTGAAAGGGTCGAGATGGGAAGAGGTCGAGTATCCCGCCCAAATTAGTTCCATATATTTTAATGCAAGTAGCGTGCCACTATGGAATAACATAAACACTTACAAAAAAAGTCAAATGTTATCCTTTTAACCTATATAACAAACGAATAGCTGCTATACGATTTGGAATATAGGTTAAATGAAAAAGGGTGGGTTTTTAAGAAGTAGCTTTTGATAGCCAGGCGGCCTTTTCATTGCATTGAAGCAATACACAACCACATTAGAGGCAGAATTGAGAAATAACTTTCTCATGCTTATTTCAAAAGTTGCAGGAAGTGGGTACGACGTATATACTTGGCATCGAATTTGCATTTCGCTCTCGCGTAAGAAGTTCGTCAATTCTTAAAAAATAAATAAAAATCAAACGGAAGGAGATCAATATTCATTATGTCGGAAGAAAATAGTACCGGAAATAATTTAATTTGGGCGATCACGACGATCATTATTGTAGCTCTGATAGCTGGAGCTCTTTACTACAGCGGATTTTTAGGCGGCACGAAGAGACAAAAGGTGGACGTTGAAATTACAACCCCGAGCCGTTGATTGCTACAATTGAAATTTTAAAATAGTCTTTAAAAAGTAATCCTCTTCGAATTGGAAGAGGATTTACTTTTTAAAGGTTACATCTTTTCTACAATATTGTGTCTTTTGATCATCCCGTAAAGCCGAGGACGATAAAGCCCCAGAAGGTTTGCCGCAGCCTGCTTATTTCCCCGCGTTCTTTTTAGCGCTGCGAGCACGACACCGCTTTCGATGTGATTGAATACATCGCTTTGCTCTACGCCGTCAGCAGGCTCCGGAAGATTATCCACGATAAACTTGCCCACTTCCTGATACATCTCATCACCAGATATTGGTGCACCTCTTAATCCTGCGATCAGGGGAAGCGTGGAAGTTTCGAAAGCGGCAGCTTCACCGTGTATAGAAGGGGCCTGGGCCGGAAACATTTCATCCACTGAAACCGGATTTTCCGAATTTCTTTGAATATCCATACTATCGATCCTTCCCGATTTGCTAAGTAAAATAGCTCTTTCAATCACGTGCTGGAGCTCACGCACGTTACCGCGCCAGTTATAATTCAACATCTGATTGTAAGCAGACTGTGAAAATTCTACGTTCTTGCGTTTATACTTTTCGGCATAAATCTGTAAAAAATGCTCGGCGAGCATGGTCACATCGTCCATTCTGTCACGAAGGGGCGGAATCTTTATCTCGATGGTGTTGATCCGGTAATAAAGATCTTCACGCAGGGCGCCGTCCTGAATAGCCTCAAAAGGATTTCGGTTTGTCGAACAAATAAGTCGAAAATCAGCTTTCTGCGGACGGTCGCTGCCGACGCGGTAATATACTTTTTCCTGTAAAACGCGCAGAAGTTTCGGCTGCAAGTCGACGGGCATTTCGCCGATTTCATCCAAAAGAATGCTGCCCCCGTCTGCCTGGCCGATAAATCCGATCTTGTCGGAATTAGCGCCTGTAAACGATCCCTTAATATGTCCGAATAACTGCGATTCGATAAGGTCTTTCGGCAAAGCAGAACAATTTACCTTTACAAACGGCTTGCCGGAGCGGTGGCTTTTATAATGAATGGCGTTGGCGACGACCTCCTTGCCGGTGCCGGATTCGCCGAGGATCAGAATGTTAGCGTCGGACTCGGCGACATTCTCGATAATCTCGTAGATATTCTGCATCGAACGTGCTCCGCCGATCACGCCTTCGTATGAAGTCCGGCTGGTCAATCTGCCGCGAAGCTCCTGAATTTCGGCTGCCTGCCGAGCATTGATCTGCCATTGCTGTTTCAGCTCGACAGCATTCTTGATACCTACGAAAAGCTTTTCAAAATCGACCGGTTTAACAATGTAATCGAACGCTCCGACCCTTGTGGCTTCAATAGCTTTCTCAGCCGAGTCAAAGCCAGTAACTACAATTATCTCAGTCTGGGGAGAAATTTCCTTTGACCGACGGACCATTTCGATCCCGTTAATATCCGGCAGATTCAAGTCAGTGAGGATAATATCGTACTCATTGTCCTTTGCGTACTCAAGTCCTTTGGCACCGGTTAATGCAGCGTTTACATCGAACCCTTCCGATTTTAATTGAAACGTCAATAAATCGAGAGATACCTTGTCGTCATCGATTACAAGAGCTTTATTGGTCATAAATTGTTTGCTGAACATGAAATCAAGTACTTAGCTTATTGTATCAAATTCAAACGGTTTTCCAGAATTCTTGTCAGGGACGAACACATAGTATTTCAGACGCTCTTGGACGAATAAAAAATTGCAATATAAAGCGAATGGGTCGCAAAGCTTGTGCCAGCCACATATAACTCTTTGTTTTCCTATGGTTAAGAGAGTTTCTCTTGATTTGCATCTGAAAATAACGTCATATTTTGATACATTTACCTCCTCCGGTAAAAAACTGTTTAGAGAATGCGAGGGGGCGCGTTAAGAAGAGCCACCGCTTTCTGTTAAGATTATCTAGTTATCAGGTACAGCTAAGATAACAGCAGCTATGACAAAAAGCAGTCTACAAGTTCAACAACCGAAAAACGCTTATTCGGATACTGATGCTGAGAAAATATTCGAAAACATATTTGATTTTTACGGCACGCTGGACGCCTCCGGACGGGTTTTGAATTTATCGGGGCGCATTTTTCAGATGACGAATACCGACCCGGAATTGTTGATAGGACAGCAATTTTCTCAAACCGTATTTTGGCAGTCTTCGGAAAATACTTCAAAAATCCTTGAAAAAGAGATTGAAGATGCTGCAAATGGCGAGCATTCGAGGGTTTTGCTGGATTTTAGGATCAGTGTTGACGAAAAGACCGCCATCGAGGTAAATCTTCAGCCATTGTTAAACGTCTCAGGCCAAACGGAAATATTTATTTGCGCCCAGTCGGTTTTAGATAGAAGCCAGGTAGAGCACAGTAAGCCTGCCAGCGAGCAGCTGCTTTTTGCGGCGGAGAATGCCGAGATCGGCTTGTGGTTTTGGAACTTCCGGGAGGGCAGGATTTATTCGACTCCGCGTTGTAACGAGTTAGTCGAGATGCCTGCGTACGAGGTTTTAAGCTACGATATGTTCCGCTCAAAAGTGCATCCGGAAGACCGTGATTTTGTGGATGATTTTCTTAGCAGGTCGCGGTCGGAAGGCACAAAATATGAGGAGGAGTTTCGTATTCTTTGTTCCGACGGACGGATCGAATGGATCTGTGCTGAGGGCAAATCCTTTCTTGACGAGGCGGGTAACCCGGAAAAAATGGTCGGGGTCATTCAAAAAATTACGGATAGAAAGCTGGCAGCCAATGAGTTGGAAAAAGTCTACGACCGGGAGAAAAAAGCCCGCGATGAGGCTGTCGAAGCCAATCGGGCCAAAGATTTTTTTCTGGCGTTTGTTTCGCATGAGCTTCGCTCGCCGCTTAATGCGATTATGGGTTGGGCCAAAATTCTGCTTACAAAAAAAGTGGATGTCGAAACCCGAAAAATGGCTCTTGAAACCATCGAGCGAAGCGCCCGTTTTCAAACCAAATTGATAAACGATCTGGTCGATTCTGCACGAGTTTCCTCCGGAAAGCTGAGGCTCGAATATCTCCCGACAAATCTTTTTGAAATAGTTCGCAATTCGTACCAGGCTCAGAAACCGACAGCAGCTACCCGCAATATCACATTCGAGCTGCATTGCGAAAACGAGCGAGTGCCGGTTTTCGGCGATCCCGGAAGATTGCAGCAAGTTTTCAGCAATCTGATCTCCAACGCGATAAAATTCACTCCCGATGACGGAAAAGTCGCCGTAGAGATAAGGACGGGGACGGAATCAGCGGTAGTTACGATAGCCGATTCCGGTCAGGGCATCGACTCTGCGGCGCTGCCGAACATTTTCCGCCAATTTTCTCAGGGCGATATAAGCCAGGCAAAAAATAATGCCGGTCTTGGATTAGGGCTCTCCATTGTACAAATTCTGGTTACTAAACACGGCGGTTTTGTACAGGCGGAAAGCGAAGGCGTGGGCAAAGGCTCAAAGTTTACAGTAACGCTGCCATTGAGCGAAGACAAAAAACTTGTTTCCAACGGGCCGGAAGAAATCGAGGGAGAGAATCGGACTCGGTTGGAGGGTGTAAAGATTCTTATCGTTGAGGACGACCGGGATTCGCGCGAAGTGCTTCATTTGTTTTTCGAACAAAGCGGCGCACTGGTTACAAGTGTAGAATCAGCGAAAGCAGCGATCGATTTCATGAAAAATCCCGACGGCAGCCTTCCTGACGTGATAATCTCGGATCTTGCAATGCCCGACGAGGACGGTTATTCCCTGATAGGCCGTATTCGCGAAATGCCGGCTGAAACGGGCGGACAAATTCCCGCCCTAGCTTTAAGTGCGTTTACGTCGGCCGAAAGCAAGCAAAAAGCGTTCAATGCGGGCTTTGACAAATACAGCACTAAACCATTCGAGCCTGATCTTTTGATAAACGACATTGAGGAGCTTGTAGGAAAAAAAGACGTGAATTGACCGGAGCGCAAGACGTGCCGTTTGCTAACGGTGTTATAGTTACTCATGCAACCGCGACGTTTCCGCTCCAGTCAATTAAACCTCGCTTCGATAACCCCGTTTTTAGGAACTCCCAGCCTTGCCGTAATGCTTGGATAAGTTTCAAGTTCAACCTCGAAATCTTCTATATCCAAAAACATTTCCGCCTCTTTTATCGCGGTAATCGAACCTTCTATCTCCATAAAAAGCCCGAACGGAAGCTCGTCTATTACAACTTCCGCGTTTCGCAGCATCCAGGTTTTACGCCTTTTTTCATAAGTAAGGAGCGCCTTGAACCCCAGAGTTTCCACGATTGATATCAGGCTTCCGGCATCGGCGGCCTCGGTTTCGTGTTCGATCTGATGTTTGATTCCGGATTGATTCCCTACTCTCTCTTTGTATGTGAAAAGTGTTTTATTTTGAGTTTTTCTAATGCGAAGGATTGCGTTCCGTTTATTCAGGGCACCGCCGTTATAGATAATATTTTCCTCGAAATCTTCGCCGGTAAAAACTGCGCCGACCTGTTCCAATGCCTTGAGAACAAATCGCCTGTTTTCCTCATTTAAACGATATTTTTTTTCGATTTCTATGGCCATAATGGAACACCACCCATCCTTTGTCTGTTCACGCTCTCAGATCGGCACCATGATGCTGCTGCCGTTATAGCGGGCGGGACGCCGGCGTTACTAGGACTGCCGGATCCACTTCCAAACTTCGGGCAGAGTTGCCCGCTTGCCGTACATCAGCATGCCTACACGATAAACTCTCGATGCGAGCCAGATCAGGCCGGCTATTGCTACAGCATTAATAAAGATCGACAAAGCGATCTGCCAGAAAGGCGGAGTTTCGGCTAGAATGCGGACCGGCATCGTGATGGGAGCGAAAAAAGGTGCGATTGAAACCCAAAACGAAAGGCTTGAGTTCGGATCGCGGATCACTGCAAAACTAAAATAAAAACCTACCAACAATATCATGATCGGCGGGAATGCAAACTGTCCGCCTTCCTGAACCGTCGTAACCATAGCTCCGATTAAGGCGAAAATCGACGCGTAGATGAAGAATCCCAACAGGAAAAAAATGAGAAAATAAACGATCATCAGCGGTGTTATCGTCGGCGCCGACGCAAATAACTGCGCTGAATCCACCTGAAGTGCCAGAACGGCAATGATCGCCGTCGCCGAAACCACCCAGATCGCAAGCTGCGTCAACCCGGCAAGCCCTACACCGACAAGTTTCCCCATCATCAATTCAAATGGCCGGGCGGATGAAAAAAGGATCTCGGCGATTCGCGTTTCCTTTTCCTCGACGACGGCGCCCATTATCGTCTGCCCGTATATCGCAAGCGTAATATAAATCATCAATCCGATAATAAATGAGGCGATGAACGTACCCGTGCTGTCCTTTTCCTCGCCTTTTTCGTCCATTCCCTTTGCGTCGAAGTTTACGGGCCGGCTAAGGTCTTTCAAAACCGTTTCGCTGATATTTGCATCCGCCAGACGCTGCGACCGGACTGCCTCATTTAAAGCATCTCTGAATGTGTCGCTGGTTACAAAATCACTGCCTTTTCGGGACCGGAATTCGAATTTCGCGTCAGCGGCGTCGATGTCAGGGGGCACAAATAAATAAGCGTCGATCTCGTCGCGTATGATTCTTTCTGTCAACTCGGCACGGATGTTTTCCGGCGTTTGATTTTGCACATCATGATTTACAAAAACAAAGCCTTTGACGAATTGGCCGGCTCCGCGTTTCATCTGCTCTTCCTGAGAGGGCGACAGATCAGAAAGCGACTCGTTTGCCGCTTTCCTTCCTTTTTCCATTATCTTTTCCGTTGAAAGATTTTCCCGCAGCCGCGGCTCAATTCTGCGGGATGAATCGACTATGACGATCCGGGTCGGCTCGCCTTCAAGCGAAAAAATAACAGCCGGGATTACCGCAAAACACGCCGCCAGAAATGGCAGCAGCAGCGTCCCGATCAGAAACGACCACTTGAGAACAACCTTTTTATATTCGTGTTTTACAACTGCCAGGAATTTTTTCATTTGTTTAGGTTACGGCGGCTGGACGCTTCGCGACAGCCGTCGGACGGCATCGTTACGATTGTACTTTCTCAATAAAAATATCGTTTAAACTCGGCTCGATCTGTTCGAATTTGGTAACGACGGCGCCGCTTTCGATCAATCTTCTAAGTAGTAACTGATCGCTTGCGCCATCGGCCAGATGAATTTCCTTCTCGTCCGAATGTTCAAGAACTTTTGCAACCAGCGATTTATCCTCTAACACTTTCTCGCCCCCAGACGCCCGCAGCGCTATCAAATTTTTGCCGTAACTTTCTTTTATCTCACGAAGGCTTCCAGAAACGACCTTTTGCGATTTATTTATAAGCAAAATGTCCTGGCAAAGCTTTTCCGCTGTTTCCATCAGATGGGTGGAAAAAATGATCGTTTTGTCCTGTGTCTTGAATTCCGAGATCACATCCATCATAAATTCGACATTTATGGGATCGAGGCCGGAAAAAGGCTCGTCAAGAATCAACAAGTCCGGATTGTGAAGTACGGTCGAGATAAACTGCACCTTCTGCTGCATTCCCTTAGACAGATCGGTTGTTTTCTTCTTTTTCCATTCACCCAGGTTCATTCGATCAAGCCAGAAGTCTATTCTTTTATCCGCCTCCGCGCCTGAAACATTTTTTAAAGCGGCGAAATATCGAAGCTGATCGGCGATCTTCATCTTCTTATACAAACCACGCTCTTCCGGCAGATAACCGATGCGGTTCTGCAGTTCCGATGACATTTTGCTGCCAAAAAGCTCGATCGAGCCTTCGTCAGGCACGGTGATGCCGACGATCATCCGGATGGTTGTCGTTTTGCCGGCTCCGTTCGGCCCGAGAAATCCAAAAACGCGGCCGGCACGCACTTCAAAACTTAAATCTTCGACCGCGCTGAAATCCCCGAACCGTTTTGAAACATTTTCGACACGGAGCGTTACGTTTTTCTCATTCATAAATCGATATCAAAGCTTAACATATATGATAATCTTCCTGATATGCCCACCAAGAGTTGAATTTTAAAAGAATGTTTCACGAATGGCAGTTAACAGTTTACAGTGCATAACTAATAGTTCTGCCGAAACTATCAACTAATAGCAATTTGTTTTGATAATTCTGTGCGAATAAGCGTTCCCACAACCGATTATTATGGAAATTTTTGTTTATAAAAAAGATGCGAAAGCGGTTGAAGAAGGATTTTCGGTTGAAGATCTGCCTTCTCTTTTGGCGGATAAAACGAACGTTGTTTGGGTTGATCTGCGCGGCGAAACCGCCGAGCAAGCCGAGCAGGCAAAGCACATTCTATTAAACATTTTCGGCTTTCATCATCTGACGGTTGAAGACTGCGTCGAAACCCGCAACCAGCCGAAAATCGAGGCATTTCCCGAATACTTTTATTTCATAGTCCACGGCATTAAGCCCGGAGAGACAAACCCCGCGAACTTTGCTACCAAGGAGTTGGACGGCTATCTCGGCGAAAATTTCGTCGTTACATTTCATGTCGAACGCTTTAAAAGTATCAAAGCTGTTAAACAGCAAATCCGGAGCAGTACATTTATCTGTCAGCGTGGAGCTGCGTATCTGCTGCACCAGATTCTCGATCAAATCGTGGATATGTATATGCCGATAGTCGACGATTTCGATAACGCGATTAGTGTTTTGGAAGATCGCGTATTTCAAATGAAGAAAGGCAATAACGCGATACTGGAAGAAATTATGGATCTGCGGCGAAGCGTTGCCCGGCTGCGTAGGATTTCTGCGAGGCAGCTCGACGTTTTATACCGCGTTTCACATGGCGAATTTCCGCAGATTCCAGAAAACATTCTGCCCTTTTTCCGCGATGTTCATGATCACCTGCTGCGGATTTCCGATCTAGCCGAAAATTACCGTGAGTTGGTTGGCGGCTTGTTTGACATACATTTTTCTGTCGTCGCCAATCGGACAAACGACGTGATGAAAACACTTGCCGTGCTCTCGTCGATAATTCTGCCGCTGTCTCTGATCGCGGGAATCTACGGAATGAATTTCGATAACATGCCCGAGTTGAAAAGCAGAAACGGCTATTATTTAACGCTCGGCGTTATGGTGTTGGTAACGATCGGGCTTCTTATATATTTCTGGCAGCGAGGCTGGATATTTCAGAGAGACGACGTTAATCCAGAGGAGAAGCTGGATGCGCCGATGGACGATTGGGTTTGAAAGACTGCTAGTCCGTACCGATATCACCGAATATTCAATCAGTTTTCTCTCTGTGTTCTTTGTGAAAACCTTAGTGTTCTTTGTGTTAAAGATTAAGACTTAACACAAAGAACACTAAGGAAGAAACGTTTGTAATTATCTTCTTAATTCATAGAAATATTAACCGCGTATACGATCGCAAGGCAAACGCCGGCATAAACTCCGGCAAGTATATCATCCGCGCAGACACCGATGCCGCCCGGCAGATTTTGCAGCGAATCGATCGGATAGGGCTTCCAGATATCGAACAGCCTGAACAGCAAAAATCCGGCGAGAACATAAAACCAGCCGAGGCCAAAAGGTATAAACAAAAATACGATAAGCTGCCCGATGACTTCGTCGATAATGGCTTGCTGCGGGTCTTTATTACCAAATAGTTTCGTCGAGCGGCCGGCGGCCCAAATTCCTAAAAGGCAAAATAGTAAAAAAGCGACGAGAATAACCGCGTGTATCCAAGCATATACTTGTGCATGTATTCCGGGAAATGGCCACAAAGGCTCAGAAAAGCGGGTAAAAGCGACAAGTACGACCGAAACGAGATACGAGATTCCAAGATATATCAACACTCCAACAGCCGATCCGTATGTTCCCGGCATTATTGGCAGATAACCGACGCCGAGTGTGGTAACAGAAAGTGCGAAATAATCGAGAAAGTTTTTCGGTTTGCGGCTTTCGATCTGTTGTTTCATACCATTGCGGAAGGTAGGCAGCGGCACTTAGCAGTTGTGACGAAAATAATTCTTGACTGCTTACTGCCAAGTGCCGCTGCCTACTTTCCTAGAACTCGATTCCCTGTTGTGCGAAAATCCCGGCGTGAAAAGGATGCTTGATCTCCTTCATTTCGGTAACGAGATCGGCAGCTTCAACTAGTTCGGGTGGAGCATTTCGGCCCGTAATGATGATATGCAGATTAGGCTGGCCCTCGCGAACCGATTTGATCTCGCCGAGAATTTTTTGAACATCCAGAAACTTGTAATCGAGCACATAAACCAGTTCGTCAAAGACAAGAAGGTCATAATCTCCGCTTTGCATTTTCGCTACGCACAGTTTCCAGGTTTCCTCGGATGTTTTGACATCCTGTGCCGGATTTTTCGTGTCCCAGGTAAAGCCGTCACCCATTGTGTGAATTTCGATGCCTAGTTCTTCCAGCGATTCGTGCTCGCCGTAACGGTCGGTCTTCGATTTCATGAACTGGATAATGGCGCAGTTCATTCCGCGTCCGGCCGCACGTACCAATACACCGAGAGCGGCGGTCGTTTTTCCTTTGCCGTCTCCTGTATTAACCATCAAAAGGCCTTTTGTGTTTTCGCGGTAATTCCCGCGCCGCCACTTATATCGTTTTTCTTTGGCTTCGGGCATTTTTCATGTCAGATTCGCGAGCGGTATCGATCGGGTTCTTTTTAAACTTCGTCTTGTTCTCTTTTCTTGTTCTTCTTTTTCAGTGGTTCATTCTTTCTTCCGCAGTTTGGATAAAATCAAAAACCGGATCACAGAATTAGAGGAACAAGAAGAAAAGAAACACGGAAGATCGAAGCGTGTATGCCAAAGATAAAACCAAATATTTCGTCAACACAATCCAGTCATTAAACCGCAATAATCTCGCCGTCAGCTCTCCTGGATTCCACCCAATCTTCATCGGCAGCTTCGATTGTTTCGATCAATTTTGAAACGATTTCCACTTCCTTCTCATCCCAATTGCCTTCCACGCTGAAGCCAGCAGCATTCCTGTGCCCGCCGCCGCCGAACTGTTCCGCGATCCTTGCGACATTAACGCTGCCTTTTGAGCGCAGGCTGACGCGATACAAGTTGGCCGAAACCTCCCGCATATAAACCGCAGCGAGAATTTCCTTTGACGCAAGCGGTATATTTACAAAGCCGTTATTGTCCCCGTCAACCGCACCCGAGCTTTCCTTCATTTCAAGCGTTTGGCGCATCCACGCGACGCGGCCGGATTCATCACGTTTAATAGTCCCGATTACATGCCGCATTAACTCGATTCTCGACCATGGGTAATTGTTATAAACCGCTTCGGAGATCTCCTCTGGTTTTACGCCTGCTTTGATAAGCTCGGAAGCGACTTTTAGCGTGCGGTCGGTTGTATTCGAGAAGTGGAAGGAGCCTGTGTCGGTAACAAGCGCCATGTAAACGCACTCGGCAATTTCGCGCGTAACACGTCCGCCGATGGCTTTGCAAAGATTATAGATCATTTCTCCGACTGCCGAAGCTGTCGAATCGATCCAGTTTATCGTACCGAAATGTCCGCTCGTGGCATGGTGATCAATATTGACCGTAAACTCGTTTTCAAGCCCGGCGATTCCAGGGCGGTCAAGGTCGGAGCATTCGATAACAAATACCGCGTCGTACTCGTTATCGACTCTTTTAATGTTGCGAATTTGATCGGCTCCGGGCAAAGTTCTATAAGCAGCCGGCAGATCGCCGTGGACTATAACTTCCGCCGTTTTTCCCAACGAACGCAGCAGCCAGCATAACCCAAGCGACGACCCTACGCCGTCGCCATCCGGTTTGATATGCGTGGTAATGCCGAACTTTTGCTTATTTTCAATTAACTCAACTACTTGGCTTAGCACTCTTTAGGAAGGAATGAGGGGTGAGGGAGGAGGGATGAGCAAGACGGAATTGTCCCTCTCACATCCCTCATCCCTCCTCCCTTATCCCTCATTTTCCATCCTTTCTTCAAATTCACCCTTTACTTTCAAATCCTGCAAAATCTCTCCGATCCTCGACGCGTTTTCTTCCGCCGTATCGCGGACAAAAAAAAGATGCGGGGCGTGTCGCATGCTCAAATTCATCGCTACCTGCTGCCGCACAAAAACAGCGGCATGCTGCAGGGTAGTTAAAGCCTTCTTGATCTCATCCTCGCTGCCCAGGACAAGCACATAAACTTTCGCGTCGCGAAGATCATCGGACACCTTTACATCAGTCACCGTAACTGATTCGACTCTCGGGTCTTCCAACTCGAAGCCGACAACCTCGGCGATCTCTTCCTTTAAAGCCTCTGCTAATTTTTCCGGGCGCCTCATCGTTTGTAATGAAACCGGCATGACACAATCAAAATCTTCGTCATCGACGCTGTAAATCAATCTATGCTCCTGGCTAATGCGTCGCGACCAGAGTCGTTTCAAACGTGGCGTAGAGGCTCGGGTTTGCCGATACCTGCAAACGGATCACGTTGAATATGCCGCAGCAACTCAAAAATTCGAACAAGAATCTTTCGGTCGGTTCTCAACCAGTGATCAAAGTCTTCAAGTGCGTCAGGATCCAAGGAGAGTTTTCTCATACTCGTCAAGATCGATTGAGATTCGCCGCTCCTTGTCGTCGAGATTACTGACTGCTCTAAAGAGACGTTCGCGGTTTGCCTCGGTTGACAGTAAATATTCGGTTTCGTCCATCTCGTTGGCAAGAAATATCAAGACTTCGACCTCAGTCCCATCGTCCAGCCCAGGAGCGGAAATTTCTACCCGTCCGCCGTTCTTCACCGTCGTTCTCCCTCTAATTGATGTAATCATACTTGCCATATCTCCTCGCTAATATATTACAACTCGGTAGCCGCGGTTCGTTCAATAATATATGCTTCAATCTCGTCGCCGACTTTTATGTCGTTAAAATTCACGAGGCTGATACCGCATTCGAAGCCCTGCTTGACTTCGTTCGTGTCATCTTTAAAGCGTTTGAGTGCGGCGATGTCTCCTTCCCAGGCGACAACGGCGTCGCGGATAATTCTCGCCTTTGCCTGTCTGCGGATCAGGCCTTCGGTAACCCGACAGCCCGCAATCGTTCCGATCTTCGACACCTTGAATGTTTCCTGTACGAGAGCTTTGCCAAGAATAATTTCCTTCTCGATCGCATCGAGCATTCCGATCATTGCGGCCCTAATTTCCTCTTCTACCTTGTAGATGATCGAGTGCAAGCGAATATCGACGTCCTCGTGTCGGGCAATCTCGGCCACGCGGGCTTCCGGCCGAACATTGAACCCGATAATGACCACCGCAGTGGAAGTATTGTCCGCCTGGGTCGCCGAAGCGAGTAGAACATCGGATTCGGCTATAGCTCCCACGCCCGCACGAATTACTCTGACCTTTACCTTCTCCGTCGAAAGCTTTTCAAGAGTTCCCTTTAAAACCTCGACTGACCCTTGAACGTCGGCCTTAAGAATTACAAGAAGCTCCTTGATCTCCGCCAAGCCGAGCGATTCGATACCGCGTTTCGTCGTCTTGAGCATCGCGGCCTGCCGGGCATGCATCTGGCGTTGATCTGCAATTGTCTGAGCCCTGTCGATGTCCGAAACAACCTGGAACATATCGCCCGCCTGAGGAACTCCCTGCAATCCCAAAATCTCAACCGGAGTCGCCGGCGGAGCTTCGGTCACGATCTCGCCCCTATCAGAGAACATCGCCCGGACCTTGCCGTAATATTGGCCGACAATAAAAGGATCGCCGACGCGCAAAGTTCCTTGTTGAACCAAGGCAGTTGCGACCGCGCCGCGTCCCCTGTCCAGCTTGGCTTCGAGAACAACACCTGCTGCACGCCGCGTCGGGCTGGATTTTAACTCAAGAATATCGGCCTGCAGCAAAACTGTTTCGAGCAAAGTGTCCAGGTTTTCACGCATCTTCGCCGATACCGGTACCATTTCAACATCGCCGCCCCAATCGACCGGCTGCAAGCCAAGCCCGGCAAGTCCTTGTTTTACTTTATCGGGGTTCGCGTCCGGTTTATCTATCTTGTTGATGGCGACGATTATCGGAACGCCCGCCGCCTTGGAATGTTCGACGGCCTCGATCGTTTGCGGCATCACGCCGTCGTCCGCCGCTACCACCAAAACCACAATATCGGTTGCCTTCGCACCACGCGCACGCATCATTGTAAAAGCTTCATGACCGGGCGTATCAAGGAAAACAACCCGTCGCGGCTGTTCCGCATTATCCGAATTGGCCACAAAAACACTATATGCACCGATATGCTGTGTTATACCGCCCGCCTCGCCTTCGGCCACGTTCTCCGAACGGATTGCGTCTAGCAGGGAGGTTTTACCATGATCGACGTGTCCCATGACCGTGATGACAGGCGGCCTCGGCAGTTCTTCATCATCGGCGTCCGAGGCGATCAACTCTTCGAATTCCTGCTCGATCACCATTTCTTCAAACGGAACAAAGCTGATGTCGTAACCGAAATCGAGCCCCATTTCGGTTGCCATTTTTTCACCCATCGGTTGGTTGAGCGTGGCAAAAACGCCGCGTTTGATAAGAAGCTGAACAATGTCTCGCGGTGTGATGCCGAGAGCTTCGGCAAATTCGCGAATAGTTGCGCCTTCCGTAAGACGAATCGATGTTAAATTTCCGGCCTCGCTTTTTCCGACTTGATCGAGCACTCTTTCTTCGATCGTCCGCTGGCGAGGCGTATCCTGATCCCGTTCCGCAAATCTTCCTCTGGCGTCGGCACCCTTGCCTTTTCGTCCGCCGGAGCGTCCCGGACGGCGGCGGTTATCGGCGGGCGGCGTGTATGTTATTTGCGGAGTCGAGGTTTCGCCGGGCGTTCCTCTCAGGTCAATCCTTCGGCCTCTTGAATCACGTCCTGTCTCGGCGGGCTTTTCCAAATTCAATTTGCCTGTTTTGGTCGGTGCCTCGCTAACGATCCGTTCACCCGGTTTTGCTCCTTTTTCAAGCGCGTCCCTGGTAAGCGTAAGTTGCTTGATCTGGGTTCCGGATGGGCGAAGAACCCGATTTGCCGCCTTTTTCACAGGCTCCTGAATTGTGGCAGCAGCGCCGTTTGCATCACCTGCCTCAATTCCCGGGCCGACAAAATCCGCTTCACGGGAAACTTGAGTTGCATCGGTTTCAACTGATGTTTCTTCGGCGATTTCCGAAATGCCGATTTCCGTAGGAGCCGCGGCTTTCTTCTGCAACTTATAAACGCTGCGAGGTGTTTTTTTCGGCAATGCGTCTTCTGCCGGGATTGTTTCGGGAATATGCGTAGCATCCGGGGCATCAGCCCGCGTTTCCGGCATGGTCTCGATTTCTGCCGGTGACGTTTCTTCTTCCGCGGTCGGCGAATCTTCTTTCTTAGTTGCCTTTATAATTTTTATCGCGCGCTTCGGAGCTATTTCGACTTTAGGAAAATATCTCAGACGGATTTTCTCCGCCAGCTCGACACTTACGGAGTTGGACGGGACGCTGACATCGGCGCCTTCACGGCGCAACTCTTCCATCACGCGCTTAGCGTCCTGTTTAAGCTCGCGTGCCAGATCGTAGATCCGCATTTTCTTACCAATTGGCATATTTAGTTTTTTTACGGGACAATCAAATCCCGGCTTCCACGCAGAAACCGTTCCCTTATTGGTTCAGCGCGGCAACAAAATCGATATTCATTCGAGCCTCACCTTTCTTCCTCGGCCCGTGCATCCGGCGAATCTTCATCTGCTGCCGCAGCATTTTCGCCGACCGCCTCGGATGTCAGCTCTTCATTTTCCGATACTTTTTCAACCTCGTCACTTTCGCTTTCCGGGGAGGCGATCTCTTCCTTCGAATCGGACGGCCCGGACGTTTCTTCGTCTGTAATTTCCCGCGTTTCCGAATCTTCAACGACTGCTTCATCAGTTTCGGGCGCTTCGACTTCCACGTTTCGGGCCTCGACAATAGCCTTTGCCGAAGAAAGAATCGCTTCCGCTTCGTCGAGACTTACGTCCAGGAAGTCCACCAAATCGTCGATCGATGCGGCCGCAAGCGCTTCGACATCCGCAATTCCTTTTTCGGATAAAGTTTCTGCCTGATTCGCCGACACTCCTTCGAGTGCCGTGATCGGAACCGCCTCGCCGGACGCCATCATCTTGCCCATTTGCAGCGCGATCTCCTTCTTCAAAACTTCCTCGCTGACAATGTCGATATCCCATCCGACAAGTCTCGTGGCGAGCCGCACGTTCTGGCCTTTTTTTCCGATCGCCAGGCTAAGCTGGTCTTCGCCGACGATTACTTCCATTTTGCGTTTGTTAATGTCGGTAATCCGAACCTGTGAAACCTTTGCCGGGGACAGCGCATTCGCCGCAAAAACCGAAGGCTCGTCAGACCACTCGATAATATCTATCTTTTCCCCGCGTAGTTCCTTTATTATGGATTGGACGCGAGACCCTTTCATTCCGACGCACGCGCCGACCGGATCGACGTCCTTTTCATTCGAGGTAACCGCTATTTTAGCCCTATCGCCGGGTTCTCTGACCGCCGATTTGATAACAACCGTATCGTCATAAATTTCCGGCACTTCCATTTCAAACAGCCGCTTAATCAATTCAGACGACGCCCGCGAAACCCGGATTTGCTGGCCTTTCTGATCCTTTGAAACATCGACGATCACGACACGCGTTCGCTCGCCCTGATTCCATATTTCTCCGCGCGACTGCTCGCGTCGAGGCAGGATCGCCTCGAGGTTATTACCGAGATCGATGATCATATCGCCGCGCTCAAAACGTTTGACGGTTCCATTTATCAGCTCGCCCTTACGGTCGATGTATTCATCGTAAACCTTTTCACGGATTGCCTCGCGCACTTTTTGCACAAGTATCTGCTTGGCAGTCTGGGCCGCAATACGCCCCATTTCTTCCTGAGGCAGCGGTATCTGGAGCATATCGCCTATTTCGATCTCGTCCCCGGCAAGCTCCTGAGCGTCGGCCAGAGAAAGTTCCGCATAGGAGTTTTCAACTTCCTCGACTACCGTCTTTTGAAGCGAGATCTCGATCATTCCATCCTCGTTGTTCCATTCAACCTCGATGCTCTCGCCGGTCTTATCCTGCGCTTTAAATTGTTTGCGGGCAGCGGCCTTTACCGCGTCTTTCATCGCTTCAATAACCATGTCGCGGTCAAGCCCCTGCTCGGTGCACAATGCTTCTATGCTCTGTCCGATCGTTGATGTCATAAATTTCTTTAAACCGCCATTGATTATAAATTGCCACTAGATTCAGCTAGTGAATAAATTGCAAAATGCAATCGGCTTTAGCCAAACAAACAATAAACTGTTTCATATTGCTTCAGCTGAATATTCGGCTAAAGCCATGAACTTGAACAATCTCCATCCACCAGCTGAAGCAGGCAGCAATTTACGGAACTCTCTTCTTAAATTCCTTCTCCAAATCAACTCTCAAATTTGCCTTGGCAACTTCCTCATATGGAAACCTAACCGTTCCGTTGGTTTTGTCGTCAAAAACGATTTCAGCATTTTCTATCCCGGCTATCCTTCCTATAAACACCTTCTGGCCCTTGATCGCGTTTCGGACCTTTACCTTTGCCCGCTGTCCGATAAATTTCTCAAAATCGCCAACGCTGTACAGTTCTCGCTCCAGCCCGGGCGACGAAACTTCCAGCAGATACGCCGAAGGAATAAAATCGTCGGCATCGAGAACTGCTTCGATACGTTTTGATACAATCGAACAATCCTCTATCGTTACACCTTCCGGCTTATCGATATAGACCCTTACGGTCAAATTCCGCTTCGTTCCGACGATCTCCGCGTGCACGAATTCGACGCTGTTTTGGACTGCTGCATCAGCGGCAATCTGCTTGATTCGCTCGTCGATCGAATGGTTCGCCATCGGTTTTCAGCCAAAATAAAAAGTGGGTGCGAAACCCACTAGACACGTCTTATGCATCTCACGAAACGAGTATTATATATGAAAATTGCCAGGTAAAGCAAGCAGGGATAAAATGTGATCTTTTTAAGACATTGGATTTCTTTCGTAAGTTAGCTATTTCCCCAGTGCAAGGCGTGCGGCACCGAGTATGCCTGCGTCATCGCCAAGCTCAGCTCGAACGACTCTGACACGTTCCGCAGGTTGTTTGAACGCTCGTTTGCGTATTTCGTAGAGGACTTCGTCAATAAAAAGTTCCCAGCCGGCGGAAGCTCCTCCGCCGATGACAATGACTTCGGGATTTAGCACATTGACCAGGCCGGCGAAAGCGATGCCCAGATAATAACCGACGCGCCGAAACACTTCAATCGCCAGTGCATCACCAGACTTTCCGGCATTAAAAATGTCCAGCGGGCCTAGCCCGGTTTTATTTCTCAATAAAGATTTCGGATATCGATCCCTCAGTTCAACTGCCATTCGCGTAATCGCGCTCGCCGAAGAATACTGTTCAAGACATCCAAAACTTCCACACCCGCATTTAACACCGTCAGGCTCTACGCAAATATGGCCGATCTCACCGGCAGTTCCGTCAATTCCCCTGAGCGGCTTTCCGTCAATTACTATCCCGCCGCCGACGCCTGTGCCGAGCGTTACGCATATCGAGCTTCCGAAATCCCGGGATGCCCCCATCCAATTTTCACCGATCGCGGCTGCCGTTGCGTCGTTTTCAACGATCACCTGAACTCCTATTTTAGACGCAATTGCAGAGGAAAATTCCAAACCGTTTAATTCCGGCAAGTTCGGCGCGTTGAAAATTTTACCGCAAGTATTAATGATAGCCGGAACCGCAATGCCAAAGGCAGTAACGGAAGCGTCTTTTTTTGTCGCTTCACGGCACGCGATTGCCAATTGAATGAGAGATGCAACAATCGGCTTGTGATTTTCTGATCTTGGCGTTTCTATTCCCGTTCGATACAAAACCTTGCCGTCGGAATCGACAGCAGCCATCCGTAAATTTGTCCCGCCAAGATCGGCGGCTAGAACGATTTCATTCATTAGAATTACTTGATCGTTGAGACGTAGAGAGAAATTTTAACACGGATAAACAGGGATGACACCTATAAATGAACAAAATCCGTATCCTTCTTTTTGATGTTATTCGTCTCTATCCTTTAGCTATAAAAACGGCTTCCAAATTAAAACAGAAATCAGAAGTTTCGGCAATCTGGCCAATGCGCGGTAAAATAAGATATATTTCGGGTCGATTCAAATTAACCACGGGATAACGGAACGCTTTTTGCGGCCATTAAGGGTGGTATGTCCGTGCGAAAAATAATTTAATTAAATTTGTCTTTGAATAGGCGCTGAACTGTGATATAAATATTTATCAAATCTAAGCTTAGAAGTTTTTTAAGCACTGGAAAGATTATTTTTCAAATTTTACAAATTTTCGGCTGATTTTATTGACAGCAACCTACGATTCGTGTAAAAGTTTGAAAGGTTTGATTTTTTGATATTATTGATTTTGGGCGGTACATGAGGAGAAATATGAACAGTAAAGTGTGGATTCGCAAGGCGCTCTCTGCGTCTTTGTGTGTAACGGTACTCGCAACCTACTCAATGGTTGCGTTGGCAAATTCGGGAAAGATTGCCGGTGAACTGCTGATTTCCGGAGTGAATGCGGCCGGTGAAACGCCTGTCGTTATGGTAAATGGCGAAGAGGCCAAGAGCGGACGCTCAATTTTTTCATCGAGCATGATTGCAACGCCGGAAAACGCGAGCGCTGTAATTAATATGGGCAAAGCCGGAAAAGTGGAATTGGCTCCCAACACCACGGTAACTCTTTCGTTTGACGACAGAGTGATCAACGGACAGTTGACGTCAGGCAAATTAACAGTTCTCGGGTCTTCAGGAGCGGTTAACATCAAAACAATCGAAGGAAATTACTTCAGCCTTAATTCTGGTGAGTCGGTTTCGGCAGTGGGCAAAGCTCAGGTGGTTGATGACGATGACGGCGGAGCCGGTTGGTGGATCTTAGGCGGCGTATTAGCTGGTGCGGCCGCGGTGATTATCTATGCTGCAACACGAGCCGATAATCGCGTCGAATTGGGCGGAAGCGGAATTGTTGTCAGCCCAACCCGCTAACACTGCGTTTATCTCGTGAGATCGGCTTAACAAAGGCCCTCGGGAAATGTTTAAATTGTAAGGATTGTTACAGGAAGGAGATTAAATCAAATGCTCGGCAAAAATTGTATCAGTAAATTAATAACGTCATTTACCGCCGTCGCCGTGTTGTGCGCCTATTCAACTGTCGCCCTCGCGGTAGGGAAAGACCTGTCCGGAGACATTACAGTCACGGGACAGGTAACCGTAAACGGCCAACCCGCAGTTTCCAACGCCACAATTGTTTCTGGAAGCATGATCGTAACCGGTGCCGATTCCAGTGCCGTGATCAGCCTTGGCAAAAGCGGACGGATCGAAATTCTGGCGCACTCAAACCTCGTATTGAATTTTTCCGACAATAGTATCGTCGGAATTCTTTCGGCGGGAAAAACCCGCGTCTCGAACTCCGCAGGAGTGGCGACGACGATCACGACCAAGGACGCAACGGTAATTGCCGACGCCGGACAATCCGACAATTTCTCGGTTGAGACTGAATGTTCGCATACCCACGTAGACACAACTTCCGGGTTGGTAACAATGCGTGAAGGGTCGATGGATAAGCAGATCGCGGCTGGTACTTCGGCAACCGCAGGAAACCTTGCACAAACCGGGTGTCCACCCTGCCTGCGTCCGAATTCGGCTCCTCCGGTCCGGTTCGGCGGTCCAATTTGGCTCCTTCTCGCGGCAGCAGGAATTGTCGGAGTTGCTATTTTTATTGGCAACAATACCGATACTAATATCAGCGGCGGCGCGATTATTGTTAGTGCAACTCGATAATAGCGGTCCTGAATTCTTATAGTTCTGAACTAAAAATGCGGGTCATATTTTGCAATGTGGCCCGCATAATTTCGTTTAATTTCGTGGATTTCGGTCATTAAAGTATTTTTGGTTTATAGTGATGTCTTATGCATATTGCGGTTATCGGCACCGGCTATGTGGGCCTGGTCACGGGTGCGTGTTTTGCGGAATTCGGCGTCGAGGTAACCTGTGTTGATGTGGACACGGTTAAAATCGAGAATTTACAAAAAGGCATTATCCCTATTTATGAGCCCGGCCTGGAACAGATCGTTGAAAAAAACATAAAAGCCGGCCGGCTTCATTTCACTACGGATATTAAAGCCTCAGTTGAACAGGCATTGGTTCTTTTTCTAGCGGTCGGAACACCGCCGAAGGAAGACGGTTCGCCCGATATGAGCTTTTTCCGCCAGGCTGCAAAGAGCATCGCGGAGTCCATGAACGGCTATAAGGTGCTTGTTACCAAATCAACTGTCCCGGTAGGCACCGGTAAATGGCTTCGAAGTTTCGTAGCGGAAAATCTAACATCCAAAACAAATTTCGGCGTAGCGTCCAACCCCGAATTTCTTCGTGAAGGTGCCGCAATAGGGGATTTTATGCGGCCCGATCGGGTCATAATCGGCAGCAACGAAGAAGATACGATAGCTATATTAAAGGATCTTTACCGTCCGCTTTATCTCATTGAAACACCAATAGTTATAACATCGCTTGAAGCAGCCGAGCTTATAAAGTACGCTGCAAATGCCTTTCTGGCCACCAAAATCACATTCATTAACGAAGTTGCAAATCTCTGCGACGCGATCGGCTGCGATGTCCACGACGTGGCCCGCGGAATGGGAATGGACAATCGTATCGGCCGCAAGTTTCTTCATCCCGGGCCGGGATACGGCGGCTCGTGCTTTCCTAAAGATACGCGCGCATTATCGACCGTTGCCGATCAGTTTGGCGTCGAAACCAGAATTGTCGACGCCGTGATCGAAGCAAACGAGCGACAGCGCGAAACAATGATGCCGAAAATTTTAAAACTTGTCGGCGATTTGGAAGGGAAACGGATAGGTGTTTTGGGGCTTTCGTTCAAACCTGAAACCGACGACATGCGCGAATCGCCTGCTATCGATATTATCAATGCTATTGTTAAACTTGGCGGTACGGTCAGGGCTTTTGATCCGGTTGCGATGAACGAGGCAAAGCACTATTTAAACGGGATCGAATATGCGACGGATGAATACGATGCAATCGACGGAGCCGATGCTCTACTGATAATCACCGAATGGAACCAGTTTCGCTCTCTCGATATGGAAAAAGTGAAAAGGCTCTTAAAATCGCCGAAGATCGCTGATCTACGCAATATTTACGAACCGAATGACATGCGCGAGCTTGGCTTTGAGTATGTCGGTGTCGGAAGATAAATTGCTGCCGCGAGATTCGATATCCGCCAAACTTCCGAGTCGTCGCGCTCTATAAATCCTTTGTATTGCCAATAAAATATGCCATTAGCATCAAAAGTCCTGGTAACCGGAGGAGCGGGATTTATCGGCTCCAATCTTGCCGGAGAATTGATCCGGCTGGGCTCCAGAGTAACTATTTTGGATAACCTCATAACTGGATATCTTGAAAATCTGGAAGAAATATCCGGTGATTTTGAGTTTATCAAGGGTGATTTGAATGACGACGGCGCTCTGCTTCGGGCCATTGACGGCGCTGAGTTCATTTTTCACCAGGCGGCACTTCCGAGCGTGCCGCGGTCGGTCGAAAATCCCACCGAAACACACCAGGCATGCGTCAACGGCACATTCAACCTTTTAGTAAAAGCCAAAAAAGCCGGCGTCCGGCGCATTATTTATGCAGCATCGAGCTCTGCCTACGGCGATCAGCAAATCCTCCCGAAAGTTGAAACGATGAGCCCCGAGCCACTTTCCCCTTATGCCGCGGCAAAACTGACCGGCGAATATTATTGCCGTGTCTTTTATAAAGTTTACGGTCTGGAAACAATTTCGCTCAGGTATTTTAATGTATTTGGGCCGAGGCAAAACCCCTCATCCGCGTATTCAGGCGTGATCTCGCGTTTTATCGATGCTCTGATGAAAGGTGATGTACCGGTAATTTACGGCGACGGAGAACAATCCAGAGATTTTACTTACATCGCAAATGTTGTAAATGCGAATTTGCAGGCGGCACAATCTTCTTCCGGACTTGGTGAAGTAATAAATGTGGCGAATGGAGAGAAGGTTTCGCTCAACGAACTGCTCGAAGTAATAAAGAAAATCACCGGCCGGCCTTCAATACAGGCAAACTACCAGCCTGAACGCAAAGGCGATGTAAAACACTCACAGGCCGACAATTCCCTTGCCCGCGAATGGCTGGGATATGAAAAGCTTGTCGGGTTGGAGGAAGGTTTGCAAAAGACAATCGACTGGTGGAAAACGAGCCGCTTTGCCAAATAATAAATTTTGTCATAAACCTAATTTGCGAGAGAAAAAACTTCGTTCGAAATCGTGGAATTCACAAATATCTCTTTGGCTTTAAAGTTTGCATAGATCGTAATCTGTTCGGTATCGAACCGCTGAGCATATTTTTCCGGAACGGTTATGCCGTCTACAATCCGGTATTTATCTACCTCGACAGAAGTCGTTACAGCCTTTCCATTTATATCGTAGCTCGAATCGTAACCTTTGATTTGATTCGTTTTCTCATCAAGATAAAAATCAGTATAAAACCCTTCGGGCGATGTCATTCGAAATCCTTTTTTCTTCTTAGATTCAGGCAGGCTTGTAATAGCAAATCCCTGCTCGCCCAGACGAGGAAGGAGCGGAAACCCGAGACGGTTTATCGGCGGCAATGTAAATCCGCCGCGAATCGTGGTAGAAGTCTGCACGCCGTCAAAAACCTGTTT
>Ga0136634_10000185_pt1 | contig 30379 bp, 26 predicted proteins | sample AntDrymUQ8332106_2_FD_104654 | JGI IMG/M metagenome (GOLD analysis project Ga0136634, IMG submission 104654) | Polar desert sand microbial communities from Dry Valleys, Antarctica - metaG UQ833 (21.06) | ecosystem: Environmental > Terrestrial > Soil > Desert | place: Antarctica: Dry Valley... | reverse complement strand
GACGGCAGCTCCAACTGGGACCGCACCACAGACGGCAGCTCCAACTGGGACCGCACCACAGACGGCAGCTCCAACTGGGACCGCACCACAGACGGCAGCTCCAACTGGGACCGCACCACAGACCGTTAGGCAACTGATGTGACGCGCACCGAGCTTGATGGACCGGGCTTGATCCACACCGGGCTCGATCCACACCGGGCTTGATGGACGCTGAGCTTGATGGACGCTGAGTTCGATGCACACTGAGGCACCGAGGCTCGCCGCAAACCCCCGCCCGCCCGCGGACTCGCGTCGCCTGCTCGCAGCAAGCGTCCTGACCCTGAGCGCCGGCCTCCTGGCGGCAACGATCGTCATCACGACTCGGCCGGACGAGCCGCTGAAATATGGCTGGTGGATCACCGCAGGGCTCGGCGTGGCGGTGGCCGCATTGCACTTCATGCCGCGGCGCACGCTCGTGGTCAGCTCCAACCTCGAAACGGTCAACCTCGACGAAGTCCTGTTCGTCCCGATGCTGGTCATAGTCGTGCCCTGGCAGAGCATCGTGGTCGCCTCCTTCGCCTCCCTTGCCGGCAGCGTTCTCGTACGCCGCTCCCCGCTCCGGATCGCTTTCAACCTCGGCCAGATGCTCCTTGCCACCTCCGCCGGCATCGCTGTCGTCGCGCTGCTCGGCGTGCGACCCACAACCACGCCCGGCATCCTCGATGTCCTGGCCGGCATGGCGGGCGCACTGACGCTGACGGCGACCACGGCGCTCGCGGTCCGGTGCATGGTGGCTCTCGCGACCGGCGCGCGGCTTCTCTCGCTGCTGCGAGAGCTCACCGACCGGCTCATGCCGTGGACGGGCGCGGTCATGCTCGGCGGACTCGGGACCATCGCGATCGGAACTCACCCGTTCGCCGCTGTGCTGGCAGCCGGTGTCGTGATCTTCGTGCATCGCGCGTACGCCGCGAGTTTCCGCGAGGTGGCCGCCAGACGCCATGCCGAGCGCCTGCAGAAGACCGTGATCTCACTTCGAGCACACACCGACCCCAACGAGATCGAGCGCGACCTCAAGGCCGCCGCCGAGGACCTGCTCGGTGCAGCCTCCTCGAACATCGTCACAGCGGGTGAGATCGGTGCTGCGGACTCGCTCGCTGCACCCCTGGACGCTCATCGACAGCTGCTGGTCGACGAGCGTCGCGGCCCGGGCACATGGACCGATCACGAGCGGGCAACGCTGGTGACCCTCGCCGGCGTCGCCGGCGACGTGCTGCGCTCGGCGGAGATGATCGCGCGACTGCGGACGATCACCGACTCGCAGAGCGAGGCGATCATCGCCCTCGACCTCAACTGCGACATCACGTTCGCCAACCCAGCCGCTCGGTCGATGCTCGGCATCGACGGCGCAGACGACAACGTCGGCGGTCCGATCGACAACCGGATGAGCCTGCACAGCCGCCGCCGCCCGATCGCCCTGGCCGGTATGGTCGCCCGCCGCATCGCCAACCGGGAGGCCGACGCCACGCTGATCGTCGCCGACCGGCCCCAGCTCGATGTCGCGTACAGCATCACCCCGCTGTACGCCGACGCCGCCCACGTCGGCGCCGTCCTGGTGCTCCGGGACGTGTCCGAGCGGCGAGTCCTGCAGGACGAGATGGCGCGCCGCGCGCTGCACGACGAGCTGACCGGCCTGCCCAACCGGCGGCTGCTGCTCGACCGGATAGACCGCGCCCTTGCGCGCTCCCGCCGCACCGGGACGAAGCACGGCCTGATCTTCTTCGACCTCGACCGCTTCAAGCTCGTCAACGACTCCTACGGTCATGCGGTCGGCGACAAGCTGCTGCTGCAGGTCGCGGCCCGCCTGCGGTCGAACCTCTCCGCCGCCGACTCGCTCGCGCGGCTGTCCGGCGACGAGTTCGTCGTCCTCATCGAGGACGTGAACACGATCAACAATGTCGTCGCGGTGGCCGACCGTCTGCTGGACGTGCTGCGTCAGCCGTACGAGCTCGACGGGCACCGCGTCTACATGTCGGCGTCGATGGGGGTCGTGCTGACGGAGGCCGGGCAGGACCGTACTCAGGTGCTCGCCGCGGCGGACGCGGCGGCGTATGCAGCGAAGGCGGCCGGCAGAGACTGCTACCGGGTGTCGACGAACGACTCGGTGGAGATCGCGCGGACCCGGTTGGACCTCGAGACCCGGCTGCGTCACGGCCTGGACCACCACGAGTTCCAGGTGCATTTCCAGCCGATCGTCCGCATGGCCGCCGGCGAGGTCGTCGGGGTGGAGGCGCTCGTGCGGTGGGACGCACCGGGCCGGGGCATGGTGGTGCCGTCCGACTTCATCCCGCTCGCGGAGGAAACCGGCCTGATCGTGCCGCTGGGCCGCTGGGTGCTCGAGGAGGCTTGCCGTACGACGCAGGCCTGGACGCTGCGCTATCCCGAACGCGTCCCGCTCAGCGTCTCGGTCAACCTCTCGGGCGTGCAGTTCAGCCAGCAGCTGCTCGTCGACGAGGTGGCCTCGACCCTTGAACGTACGGGCCTCGCCGCTACCCAGCTCTGCCTCGAGATCACCGAGACCGTCCTGATGAGCGACACCGCGGCGACCGTAGCGACCCTGGAGGCGCTGCGCGACCTCGGTGTGCGCGTGGCCATCGACGACTTCGGCACCGGCTACTCCGCCCTGTCCTACCTGCGCCGCTTCCCGATCGACGTCGTCAAGCTGGACCGGTCCTTCATCAGCGGCCTCGAGATCGACCACGTGGACACCGAGATCGTCGCGGCGGTCGTCCGCCTGTCGACCGTCCTGGGCATCTCCACGGTGGCCGAGGGGGTGGAGACCGACGCGCAGCGCGCCGTACTCGAAGAGATGGGATGCCCGTTGATGCAGGGTTATCTCGCCGCCCGACCGCTCACCGCGGACGTGTTCGAGGACTACTGGTCGCAGCGCAACTCCCAGGTCGGCCCGGGTCAGCTCGTACGCATGCCAGCGCCGCCCCGGGCACCTGTGGCCGCCGACCCGCTGGCAGGTCCGGCCACCGACGAGCGGGTGCTCGGTCCCGGCGACGTCCCAGAGCCCGATGCGCAGAGCGCGAGCGGCACCGCCATCACGGCGGAGCCCTCGACCGGTGCACAGTCGTCACCAACCGCTGGACCCGATCGCCCAGCACCGCTGGACAAGACGGCTCAGATGGACGGTATCGCCGAAATGGATCGCAACCCCGGCGCGGAGCTGCGGCGCCGCGATGACCGCCGTTCTTGAGCTACCGCGCCGCGATGACCGACGTTCTAGAGCTGCCTGGCCTTCGGCTGAGGCCATGGCAGCACGACGACGTGGCCGACGTACTCGCCGCCTTCGGTGACCCTTCCATTCGGCACTACTCGCGGGCCGTCGTGGACACCAGCGCGGACGCCGCGCACTTCGTGGATCGCCGCTCGACCGCCTGGGCGGAGCGCGAGGGAGCTTCGTGGGCGGTCACCGACGCGGCGACCACTACCGTCCTCGGACACGTCGGCGGGCTGGCGACGGACGCAGCCCCCTGACCGTCGGGTTCGCGCGCGGGGGGACGCGAGGGACGACAACGGGTCCGAGCTCCGCCACCGAACGTCCGCGGTGACCCCTGCGGGCAGCGCCGGTCACACGAGGAGCTGATGCTCGGCGAACTCTCGATACAGCGGCGAGACGTCCAACAGCTCCGCGTGGGTGCCGCGGGCCAGCACCCGACCACCGTCGAGCACCACGATCTGGTCGGCGTCGGCGACGGTCGAGAGCCGGTGCGCGACCACGACCACCGTGCGATGAGCCGCGGCTGTGCTGATCGCCGTACGCAGCGCCTGCTCGTTGCGCGCGTCCAGGCTCGCCGTCGGCTCGTCGAGGAGCAGCAGGGCCGGCGCCGCGAGCAGCGAGCGCGCGATGGCGAGGCGCTGACGCTCTCCGCCGGAGAGCAGGATGCCGCCGTCGCCGACCGGCGTGTCCACGCCGCGCGCATCGCGCCGGACCAGATCCTCCAGCCGCACCGCCGTGATCACCGCGTCGAGCTCGGCGTCGGTCGCGCCGGGCACGCTGAGCAGGAGGTTGTCGCGCAAGGTGCCCGCGAGCACCGGCGCGTCCTGCTCGACGTAAGCCATTCCCGCCCGCAACGTGATCCGGTCCTGGTCGCGGACGTCGACGCCGTCGACCCGTACGGCGCCGCTCGTGACGTCGTAGAAGCGCTCCACCAGCGCCAGCAGGGTTGACTTGCCCGCGCCTGACGGCCCGACGACTGCGGTGAGGGAGCCGGCGGGCACCTCGAAGCTGACGCCGTGCAGCACCTGGCGCCCGTCGGCATACGCGAAGTCCACGTCGTCGAACGCGAGCGCGATTGCGGCGTGACCCAGGGCGGGCCGATCGGCGGTGGGTCTGTCCTGTGTCGGGGCCGCGCCCGCGTCGCCGGGCGCGTCCTCGGCCGGGATGGCGAGCACCTCCTCTATGCGGGCCAGCGCTCCGAGCGCCTGCTGCAGCGCGGTGAACGCCTGGATGCCCTGCCCGAGCGGCATCATCATGAGGAACAGGTACAGGATGAACGACACGAGATTCGCGACCGTGATCGCGCCGAGCGCGACGCGATAGCCCCCGAGCCCCAGAACAAGCAGGAACGCACCCTGCACGGCGATCCCATTGGCAGGGCCGAGCGTCGCCATGAGCTTCGCCATGCGGATGCCTGCGTCGTAGGCCTTGACCGCCTCAGCCTGGACTGCCAGAGTCTCGCGCTCGGTCGCGCCGCTCGCCCTGATCGTGCGCACGGCCGACAACGCTCGCTCGACTCCCGCCGACATGTCGCCGAGGCGCGCCTGCGACTGCTCGGACAGAACTCTGATGCGGCGGGCGACCGTCGCGATGATGGCGACGGCGATGCCGACCACCGAGAAAGTGACCAGGAACAGCAACGGGTCGATGAGCAGCATCGCGACGATCGCGCCGACAAGAACGAGCAGCCCGCTCACCGCCTCGACCAGCCCGGATGTGATCACGACCCGCAGCAGGGTGCTGTCCGAGCCCACCCGTGACACGAGGTCACCCGTCCGGCGGACATCGAACTCGGCGATCGGCAGGCGCAGCAGGTGCGCGGCGAGCGTGCGCCGGGCGGAGAGCACGACCCCTTCGGCCGTCCGCTGCAGGAGGTACTGCTGGAACCCGCCGATCAGGACATCGGCGAGCATGAGCCCGACGAGTGCCACCACGGTGAGCCGCAGCGTGGATCCGGACCCGACTGCGTCGATCACCCGACCCACGAGCACAGGCTGCGCGAGCGTCGTCACCGCGCCGACGATGGAGAGCCCGACGACGAGCAGCAGGGTGCGCCGGTGTTCGCGGAGGTACGGCCACAGCTGCCGCGCGCCAGCCTTCGGGGCGGCTGGGTCGACGGTCTCGGACGGGTCAGCCATTGCAGCGTCAACGGGTGCGACTGGGTCAACCGTTCCGGCTGTGCTCACCGGCTCCCCCGACCCAGCCGGTGGCCCCCGTACTTCTGGTGCACTGCCTGCCTGCTCACGCCCATCACGGTCGCGATCGCAGCCCAGGACAGCCCTCTGGTTCGAGCCCGCCGGACGAGGACCGCCTCGATGCGCTCGATCTCGCGCCGCATCTCCGCTGTCGCCCCCAACGCCCGTATCGGCTCGTCATCGCCCGCCGCTATCGACAGCTCGGCCAACCGTGTCACCTCCATGCAGGGCACCTCCATGTGCTGACTTCAATCGCCCTTCCTCGTGAGGCGCCCCTTCACGCCGCGACTTGCCGCCTCGCCGCACGACGCTGTACGGTGCCTCGCTGTACCGCGCCTCGTCGTTCGCCGGCTCCTCGTCGTCGCGAGCGAGCTCGCCGCGCAACCCTTCAACGCCGCCGTGTCAAGTCAACTTGACGTCGCGTGGCCTGTCAAGCCGCCTTGACATTGAGGCGAGCACGCCGGCAGCTACCAGGCGTCCTCTGCAGCCATGTGACGCCTGCGGGGTTTCCGCGTTGTCGCCCACCTTCTCTGGTTCTCGAACTCGACATGATCGATCCTGCCGACTTCCGGTGGGGCTCATGTTCCCGACCTCGCTGGAGGAGGATGCCGCCGTGACGGCTTTCGTTCCCGGGTTGCAGTTGAGCCGTCAGTTCTACGAGGAGCTGGTCCGCCCGCTTTTAGACGCTGAGTTCGCTGGCCTTTCCCACAGTGCGGCACTGCTCGGTCGCGGATCTGAGGTCCTGGGCTTCGACGACGAGATGTCTACCGACCACGACTGGAGACCACGAGTCCTGCTCTTTGTTCGGGAGGGTGACCGGGCTCGCCGCGGCGGTGAGATCGACGTCGTACTGCAACGAGCGCTGCCTGCGTCCTTTCGTGGTCATCCGGTCGGCTACGAGATCCATACCGTCCGCGGCTACTTTCTCGAACAGCTGGCGATCGACATTGACGGTGAGATCGAGGCGCGCGACTGGCTCACCTTTCCAGAGCACGGGCTGCGCATGTTCTCTGCTGGCGAGGTCTACCACGACGAGGTCGGTCTGCAGGTCGCCCGTGACCGCCTTGCGTACTACCCGCGCGACGTCTGGCTGTACTTGCTGATCACCGGTTGGTGGCGGGTCCACCCCGAAGCCAACCTGGTGGGCAGGGCGGGCGCGGTGGGGGATGAGCTGGGGTCGGCGCTGATCGGCTCGCGGCTCGTGTCGGACCTGATGCGGCTGTGCTTCCTGATGGAACGGGAGTACGCGCCGTACGCGAAGTGGTTCGGTACGGCATTCGCGACGCTGAGGTGCGGCCCCGACCTGACGCCGACACTGTGGAGCGTCGTCCACGCCGGGACCTGGCAGGCTCGCGAGGACGCGCTGCTCGTGGCGTACGAGAAGCTGTCGGCGATGCACAACGCCCTGCGGCTCACCGAGCCGGTTTTCACGGACGTCGAGCGGATGTGGAACCGGCCGTTCAGGGTCGCCTGGGCAGACTTCCCCGGCCTCTTGCGCGCCGAGATTCAGGATCCGGATGTGCTGAGCGTCGCGGACAGGTGGCCGCTCGGCCCGGTCGACCAGTTCCGTCACCTGCTCTGGCCTGCCACCAACCGGCGCGCCCTGCTGCGCCTCTTCGAACCAGATGCATGGCAAGACCGGAAGGATTCGTAGCGGCACGCAATGGTGCGTGTTCCGAAGCCTTCGAGCGGCTGCTCTCAGCGGGCGGGCTGCCCCGTCGTGATGGAACTCCCGCGACGATCCTGCTCACCGTGCCGCTGTACGTGCTTGACATTCGAGACGGCGGTTGCGTCATTCCGTCGTGCACCACGCCTTCGCACCGTTGTCAAGCCCATCATCTTCTCGACTGGCAATCCGGCGGCCGCACCGATATAGACAACCTCGTCAATCGGTAGTACATCCCACCGAGGGGCGCATACGCGGTCTTGGCGGAACCTCGGCGCGCATGAGAGCGCGCGGCCGCCTAGAGAGCAAGCACGAGCCGTAGCGCGGCGTCGACTTCGCGCAGTTCTGCAAAGGTGAGGTGACCGATGGCGGTACCCAATCGCTGCGGGTCTACTGCCGCGGTCTGCTCCACGAGCACGAGCGTGGTTCGGCCGCCTACGACGACCTCTGGACGGAAGGTCGCTCCTCGCGCGGAGGTGGAGGTTGGTGCAACCAGCCAGGTGGACAAAGGTAAGAGGCCCGATTGCACGACGACGGCGTAGCGACTTCCGGATTGTTCGTGCCCGCGAGCGCCGCGAGGAGCGCGGAGGTCAAAGACCTCACCACGCACGCAAGGTCTCCATGTCTCGAAGAACCTGCGCGACCTCTGCTCGATCCCTCGGGTCCTCGGCCAGCGAGGCTGCCTCCGCCCGCAATTGCTCGTGCGCTTGAAGACGAGCAGCATCGAGGAGTGCGCTGCGGACTGCTGAGGAGACGGGGGTGCCGTCTCGAGTCAGCACCGAGAGGGCCCGCAGAGTGTCCGCGTCCGGGCGGAACGTGATCGTGTCGGCCATGAAACAAGTGTCGCACAAATCGTAAGACACAACCCAGCTCAATGCGTTCTTTCGGGACCCGCCGATTGCCGACCTGTTCGACTTGACACACACGGTCACGCGTTCGGCCTGCCCGCCGAGCAGGGAGGTATCGCAGGGTCGGTACCCCACCCAGGAAGGTCCCCCGTGGCACCGAACGTGACACGGTGACACGGCGCAGGATCGGTGCGGGCGTCCTCTAGGGTTTCTCCCGAGCACGACGTGGTCGACCCGATCGGGTGCTCCACGCACGGACCGAGAAGGGGGCGCGCGATGGCCGAGCACAACACCGGTCGGATGACGTCATGGCTCGCGGTGGCGGTGATCATCGTCGGTTTCACCGTGGGCGGGCTCGGCCTGATCCTCGGACCGACGTGGCTGCTGTTCTGGGTCGGTGTCGGCATCGTGGTCGTGGGCGGCATCTATGCGCTCGCCGTCGGCATCATGGAGGACTACGGCTGAGCAACGGCCGCGGAGAGCGTCGGAGCCAGATCACCCCGGTCGACGACGTGAATGCGCTCCAGCCCCAACCAGTCGGCGAGCTGGCGCAGCTCGGCCGCCAGCTCCTCCGCGGTGTGCGAGGGCGCGCCGATCTCCGCGTGCGCCGACTGGACACGTAGGACGCGTGCCGCGCGATCGGCCTTGAGATCGACTCGAGCCACCAGCTCGTCGCCCAGCAAGAACGCGAGAACGTAGTAGCCGAACACCCGCTTCGGTGGCGGGGTGTAGATCTCGATCCGGTAGCGGAAGCCGAAGATCTGCTCGGTGCGGGTGCGCTCGAAGATCAACGAGTCGAACGGGCTGATTAGCGCCCGCGCACGCACCCGTCGCGGGATGCGCGCGTCTCGATGCAGGTACGCGGGTCGTGACCAGCCCTCGATCGCAGTCGGCACCAGTTCGCCGGACTCGACAAGCTCGGCGATCGCCTGCCGCGTGTCCACCGGCCCCGTCCGGAAGTAGTCGCGCAGGCATCGCTCGGTCGCAACACCGTGGGCTCTCGCGGCGATGCGTACGAGCTCCCGGTGCGCGGCGGCGATGTCCGGGGTCGGAGTCGCCAAGACCTCGGGAGGTAGGACTCGTTCGGGGATGTCGTACCTGCGCTGGAACCCGCTTCGCCCGGCCGAGGTCACGTCGCCCGCCCAGAACAGGTACTCCAGCGCCCTCTTGGCCTCCGACCAGTTCCAGCCCCAGTTGCCAGTCGGCCGGGGGGCGTTGTGCTCGATGTCGGCCGCAGTGAGAGGCCCCCGCTCGCGCACCTCCGCGAGCACGCGGGCGACGAGTTCCGGTTGCTGCGCCGCGATGCTGCGCATCCCGCCCCAGGCCTCGTCGGCTCGCTGCATCCGCCAGCGAAGGTACGGCTGGGTCCCGACCGGGACCAGCGACGCCTCGTGCGCCCAGTACTCGAAAAGCTCGCGCGGCGCCTGGCTCGAAGCACGGTCGAGCATGGCGACCGGGTACGGACCCAGGCGGCTGAACAGCGGCAGGTAGTGGGCTCGCACGAGGACGTTCACCGAGTCGATCTGCAGCAGGCCGACTCGACCGAGCACCCGACGCAGCAGTCGTACGTCCGGCACACCGCGCGGTCGCGGGTCGGCAAAGCCCTGCGCAGCCAGCGCTATGCGGCGCGCCTGCGCCCGGGACAGCTCCGCGGCCGGCGGCGCGCCTGCGTCGACGGCAACGTCAGCTGTCAGCGGTGGGCCTGCGCCAAGGACAGGGCCCGCCGGGCCTCCGCGCGCGTCGACCACCGCTGATCGAGCGCGACCCATCAGCTCAGGCTCGCGCTGTCGTCCCGCACCGCACGCAGCGGGGCATCAGGCCATGCGCGCGTGGTGCGCCGCGGCGGGATGCTCCCGGCAGATACTGACGACGGCGACAACACGGCGATGCCGTCGACAGCGGTACGGATCGCGGCGGCAACCTCGTCGAGCGAGGTCTCCTTGAGCAGGTGACCGGAGGCACCGGCGGCGACCGCCGCGACAAGACCGTCCTCACCTTCCTCGGTGGCGAGCATCAAGATCCGGACAGCCGGAGCCGCCCGGATCACGGCCCGGCACGCATCGCCGGCACCGGGCAACCGAACGTCCATCAGCACGAGGTCGGGGCTCGCACTTTCCGCGAGCTCCACCGCCGAGCCGGCGTCGCCGCACTCACCGACGACCTCGATGTCCGGCTCGTGCGAAAGCAGCATGAGCAGCCCACGTCGAAACAGCTCATGGCCGTCCACCACAAGGACGCGCGTCGGCAGCATGCGCGCCGACGCCTGGGCGTCAGGCCCCTTCATCGGCCCGCGCACCGGATCGGCCAGGACATGCTCATCGTCGGTCGGCGCGAGAGGGAGGAATGCACTAGACCGTCAGCGTCAAGCGGATCACGCCGTAGTCGTACGCGTGGCGACGGTACACAACGCTCGGCTGGTGGGACTGGTCGTCGACGAACAGGAAGAAGTCATGGCCGACGAGCTCCATCTCGTACAGCGCCTGGTCGAGGCTCATAGGCGTTGCCTGGTGCGACTTCTCGCGGACGATCATCGGGCCGTCGTCCACGATGACGCCGGCGGCCGCGCTGTCACCGTCGAGCCCTGCGTCGGCGCCGACCAGCGGCGAGTCGTCGACGCCGAGCGCCGCCGTCGCCTCCGCCACGGACACCGGTCGCCGGCTGCCGTGATGGACGCGGCGGCGATCAGCCATCCGGCGGAGCCTGGCTTCGAGCTTGCCGTAGGCCAGGTCGAGCGCGGCGTAGGGGTCGTCGGCCGACGCCTCGGCGCGTATCACCGGCCCGCGTGAGTGCGCGGTGATCTCGACCCGCTCGGCCTGGTCGGCCATGCGGGGGTTGCGCTCCTGCAGGATCTCGACGTCAACCCGCAACGGCCGGTGCTCGAACTTCTCGAGCTTCGCCAACTTGTCGGTGACGTGCGCCCGGAACCGCTCCGGAACCTCGCGGCTACGGCCTCTGACGACGATGTCCACGGATGTCCTCCTGCTGGTTCCGGCGACGTGACGGCTCCGGGGCCGCGGGCCCCCGTGGGCGGCGAAGGACGCAGCTGCGGTACTCACCTGCGCGCGCGACCGGGACGGAGGTCACGAGCCCACGCTATCCGTATCCACCGTCAGGGGTTGGCCCCGATCCCCTGCGTGCGGTCGCCGCGATGGTCGCCGCGAGGATGACGTCCGCACCGGCGGCCCGCAGTGCACGAGCCGCCTCCGCGAGCGTGGCTCCGCTGGTGATGACGTCGTCCACGACGACGACTTGGCCGACTCGGACGAGGGGCGCCAGCTGGCCGGGCACCCGCATCGCGCCGCGGAGGTTCGCCGCGCGCGCGGCGGCGCTGAGCCCGGCCTGGTCGGCGACTCGACGCGTGGCACGCAGGACACGCAGCACCCGCGCGTCGACGCCGCCTCGGCGCAGCTCTCGCGCGGCCGACAACGCCAGGCGCAGTGTGGCCTCGTGACCGCGCGACCGCACCGCGGCTCTGCGTGAGGGCGCCGGGACCAGCGCCACGACCGCGGCCCCGGAGGCGCTGGGAGCTCCGGCGCCCACCGCGCCGTCCGCTGCGCCGGCCCGGACCGCGCGGGCGAGCGCCGCTCCCAGCGGTCGCGCCAGTGCAAGGCGGCCGCCCTCCTTGTGACCCAGCAGCATCGTCCGCACCGCGCCGTCGTACGCCGCGACCACGTACGGAGGCGGCAGGCCCACTGGCGTCGGCGTCGGCCAGGCGCGGAACGGCGGACCGGCCAGGGTGGCAACGCAGTCCGGGCACAGCAGCGAGCGAGCAGCGCCGCACCCCGCACAGCCCTGCGCGAGCACGAGGTCCGCGGCCGCCGCCAGCAGGCCGCGCAGCTCGCTGCGCGCGTCGACGACTGCCGCGGACCATCGTCCGTCCTCCGCATCCATCCCCACACAGTGCGGGTTCGTCGAGTCGGTGGGGCCCGGCGGCGTCACCTGGGGACGGGGAGGCCGTCCCCGCCGGCTGTGGACGGGTCTTCGTGCGCTCTGCGAGTGGCCACCTGGTCATCGTGTACGCGTCAGCCCGCACGTGCGCAGGTCGCGTACCGCCTCAGCCGGGGTAGGTCACCGCGATCCCGTTGCCCAGCGTCTCCCACGTGATCGCGGACACGCGCCGGCGGATGGTGTCGTTCTCCGCGACGGCAAGCAGCGGCTCGAGGGCGTACCCGGCAACCGCCCGCACACCCGTCTCGACCTCCGGGGTCACGGCTGATCCGTCGATGCGCACGATCGCGGGCTGGGCGGCGCCGTCCGGGGCGGTCACCACTACCGCGATCTCGACGTCGCCGACCCACGCGAGATCACCCACGGACGACAGATCGGGGAGCGCTGGGGGCTCGGCGACACCCGAGAGGGTGGTGACGCCCGCGTCGCTGATCGCGACACGCAGGAACAACAGGCGGGTAGTCCCGTCTTCCGCACGCACCGAGGCGGCCACCCGTGCGCCGTCCGGAGCGACGCGCAGCGACAGAACGTACACCTCATTGAGGGCCGGTGCGTCGATCCGCCCGTCGCGACCCGAACCGTCCGGCTTGATGACGTAGATGCTCGACCCGCGGGTAACGCGGTCGACGACCCACAGGTTGCCGAACCGGTCCCACGACGGTGTGGCGACGTCACTGCCCGTGAAGACCGGGCCCATCTCCTCCGCGTCGCCGGACAACGGCCGCGTGACCACGCTGCGCCCATCGGCCTCGACGGTCGCCACCAGTGACTCCTCGTAGTTCACGGCGAGTGCCAGCGCGCCTGCGGCAGACACACCGAGCGCGTTGTCGACCGGGGTCGTCAGGCCCGTCGACGGATCGACGGTCACGAGCCGGTCATCCATCAGGGCGTACGCAGCCGGATTGCGCTTGCCGAGCAGGGGGTCGCGGTCGGGGAACACGCTCCGACCGAGAACGCCGGAGAAGGCGGGCACCTCCATCCGCTCACCCTCCGCGATGAGAACCACCCCGGCCACTCTGGGGAGGGCGTCCAACGTGTACGCGAGCTGCGCCGCCATCGTCTGCTTGTCCGCCGGGATCGCGTCGAGGACCGGCCCGGACAGAGCGATCGACGCGGTCTCGGCCGCATCGATGCTGACGGAGTCGACGCTCGTCTCCGCGGGGAACGCGTTGGTGACAGAGTCGCGCAGTCGAGACGTCGGCCCGTCGACGAGCGCCTGAGCGAGGATCGTCGCCACCCCCGTGTCGCTCACCGGGAGCCACACGACGTCGGGAACGAGGATGTCGGCGGACGGCGAGGGATAGTACGTCGTGTAGGGGCTGTAGTCGTTGTCCCGGTCCAGGGTCGTGATGAGCACGCCCTCCGGGGGGTCGGCGATCCGCCACTCCCCCTCCTCCTCCACGAGCGTGAACTCGAGGTCCAGCGGCGCATCGGGCGCGGCCGCGGTGTACTGCCCGTCGACGTCGATGTCGGCAACCTTGAGCGCGTTGAACAGCACCGTCCCCTCTCCTTCGCCCACCTCGGTCCGGGGGCGGTCGTAGATCACGACCGGGCTCAAGCTCCACAGGTCGCTGGCAGCTGGCGTGAGGAAGTCCCGTGCGAGCGGGAAGCCCACCTCGTACACCGACATGGCATCGAGGAAACCTTGCACGATCTGCTCCGGCGAGGCGCCCGCCTGCGGCCCCTGCGCCTCGATCCGGACCGAGCCCAGCTCATCGACCCCGGTGTCCGCTCCGGGGACGACCGGTCCTGTCACCGGCACCTGCGAGCACGCGGCGAGCACCGCCGCAGCGCAGGCGAAGACGGCGCACGAGCGAGAACGGCCCCTAAACACCGTTCACCGGGCCGTGGCTCGGTCTGCCCACTCGCAGCGGCTCACCGGATCCGGTCTCGTCACGCGGATCGGCCCCTGTGCTCAACGCCGGGTGTGCGTCGTGCGCGCGCCGTGCGTCTGGTGGTACGAGCGGGAGCGGAGACGACTCGACCTTGTCGCCGCTCTTTCGCGGCAGCGTCATGCGGAAGACCGAGCCGGTGTCGGGCCGCCCCCACGCCTGCAGCCAGCCGTTGTGCAGCCGGGTATCCTCCTGCGCGATCGAGAGTCCGAGGCCGGTGCCCCCGCTCGTACGGGCTCGAGCCGGATCGGCACGCCAGAACCGGTTGAACACCTGGCCGGCCTCGCCCGGTCGAAGCCCCACGCCGTGGTCACGGACGGCCACCGCGACCGCTGCCTCATCGGCCGCGACCACGATCTCCACCGGCCTGCCCTCACCATGCTCGAGCGCGTTGACCACCAGGTTGCGCAGGATCCGGTCGACGCGCCGCGCGTCCACGTCGGCGATGCAGCCGTAGGCAGGCAGCCACAGGACGACCTCGCTCCCGGTGCGTTCGGAGAGCGACTGGGTGTCGGCTGCCACTCGGCGGACGAGGTCGCGGATGTCGAACGGCTCGGCCTCCAGAGCGGCTGCTCCGGCATCGAAGCGGCTGATCTCCAGCAGCTCGCCGAGCAGCTCCTCGAACCTGTTCAGCTCTCGCTGCAGGAGCTCCGCCGAGCGGGCGGCGTCGCGGTCGAAGTGCCCTCTTGCCTCGTGCAGGACATCGGCGGCCATCCGTACGGTGGTGAGGGGCGTTCGCAGCTCGTGTGACACGTCGGACACGAACCGGCGCTGCATCCGGGACAGCTCCTCGAGCTTGTGGATCTGCTGCTGCAGGCTCTCGGCCATCTCGTTGAACGACAGCGCCAGACGCGCCATGTCGTCCTCGCCGCGCACCTCGAGCCGCTCCTGCAGCTCACCCGCCGAGAGCCGCTCGGCGACGCGCGCCGCCATCCGTACGGGCGTCACGGTCTGGCGCACCACGAACCAGGCGATCACGCCGATGAGGATCAGCAGCAGGCCGCCTGCGGTGAACAATGTGCGCTGGACGAGCGCGAGGGTCTGGCGCTCCTGCGCCAGCGGGAAGAGGTAGTACATCTCGTAGAAGCCGGCCCCGGCCGTCGCGAGCCGGCGACCGACCATGAAGCCCCGCTCCGTGACGTCGTTCGAGTAGCTGATGGTGCGGTAGGTCACCTGCGGGTCTTCGTTCTCGGCGACCGCCCGGCGCAGGTCGAGCGGGACGCTCTCGGCCTCCACCAGCCCGCTCGCCCGCGGGTTGAACTGCTGGGCCTGCTCGGGCTGAGCATCGGAGCCGAGGACGACGATCTCGAACTCCGCGCCGCGGGTCGAGCGGGTGCTGAGGTCCCGCGCGACCTGACCGAGCAGGAGACCGACCGACGCGCCGTCTGCGCCCTGCGTGTTCAGCAGCGTCTGTGCGGTGGCGAACCCGCCGTACGCCTCGGCGACCGCCGCCCGCTGCTTCGCCTCGAGGATGCCGTCGACGATCTGGTCGAGCAGCAGCGCACCGACGAGCGCCACGACAAGTGCGGAGAGCACGACCGTCGTCGTGACCACGCGCAGCTGCAGCGAGCGCCGCCAGCCGTGCAGCAGGGACGCGATCATGACCGTTACGCGGGGCCGGCCTTGTAGCCGACGCCACGAACCGTGAGCACGACCTCGGGGTTCTCGGGATCACGCTCGATCTTGGAGCGCAGCCGTTGGACGTGCACGTTGACCAGGCGGGTGTCGGCGGAGTGCCGATAGCCCCACACCTGCTCGAGCAGCACCTCGCGGCTGAAGACCTGCCACGGCTTGCGCGCGAGCGCCACCAGGAGGTCGAACTCGAGCGGCGTGAGCGCGAGCACGTCGGACCCGCGGCGCACGGCGTGGCCGGCGACGTCGATGGAGATGTCCGCGATCTCGAGCTGTTCCGGGAGGTCGTCGGCAGGCCGCCGCAGCCGGGCGCGGACTCGCGCCACCAGCTCCTTGGGTTTGAACGGCTTGACGACGTAGTCGTCGGCGCCGGACTCCAGGCCCACCACGATGTCGATCGTGTCGCTCTTGGCCGTGAGCATGACGATCGGGACACCGGACTCGGCTCGGATGAGCCGGCAGACATCGATCCCGTCGAGGCCCGGGAGCATCAGGTCGAGCAGCACCAGGTTGGGTTTGTGCTCGCGAAACGCCCCGAGTGCGTCCTCGCCGTTCGCGCAGAAGACAGCTTCGAAGCCCTCGCCCTTGAGCACGATCCCGAGCATCTCCGACAGGGCGGTGTCGTCGTCGACGACGAGGACCCTGCCCTTCATGCCACCCTGCCCTTCATGCCACCCAGCCCTTCATGCCACTCGACCCCCACATGCAAGTCATCGTCGCATGTGAGGGGCGGGTACGGGCCGCGCGAGGTGTGGGCGCGTCAGTAGCGGTACGAGTCCGCCTTGTACGGCCCTTCGACCGGCACCCCGATGTACTCGGCCTGGTCCTTGGACAGCTCCGTCAGTCGGACGCCGAGCGCGTCCAGGTGCAGCCGGGCGACCAACTCGTCGAGGCGCTTGGGCAGGACGTACACGCCGACGGGATAGTCGTCGCGTCGCGTGAAGAGCTCGATCTGGGCGATCGTCTGGTTGCTGAACGAGTTGCTCATCACGAAGCTGGGGTGACCGGTGGCGTTGCCGAGGTTCAGCAGGCGGCCCTCGGACAGCACGATGATCGAGTGGCCGTCGGCGAAGCGCCACTCGTCGACCTGCGGCTTGACCGTGATGCGGGTGATGTCGGGCGTGCGCGCGAGCCCGGCCATGTCGATCTCGTTGTCGAAGTGGCCGATGTTGCCGACGATCGCCTGGTGCTTCATGCGGGCCATCTGGTCGGCGGTGAGGACGTCCTTGTTGCCGGTCGCCGTGATGAAGATGTCGGCGGTCTCAACCACGTCGTCGACACGGGCGACCTGGAAGCCCTCCATCGCGGCCTGGAGCGCGTTGATCGGGTCGATCTCGGTGACGATGACGCGCGCGCCCTGGCCGCGGAGCGACTCGGCGCAGCCCTTGCCGACGTCGCCGAAGCCGCAGATGACGGCCACCTTGCCGGCGATCATCACGTCGGTGGCGCGGTTGATGCCGTCGACGAGGGAGTGGCGGCAGCCGTACAGGTTGTCGAACTTGCTCTTCGTCACGGAGTCGTTGACGTTGATCGCCGGGAAGAGCAGCTCGCCGCGGCGGTGCATCTCGTACAGGCGGTGCACTCCGGTGGTGGTCTCTTCGGTGACGCCGATGATGCCGTTGGCGATGCCGGTCCACTTGCCTGGCTCGGTCTGCACTGAGCGGGAGAGGAGGGTGAGGATGTGGCTCAGTTCCTCGGACTCCGCGGTCGCCGGGTCGGGGACCGCGCCCTCCTTCTCGTACTCGACGCCCTTGTGCACCAGCAGGGTGGCGTCACCGCCGTCGTCGAGAATCATGTTGGGGCCGTCGGCGCCGGGCCAGGTGAGGGCCCGCTCGGTGCACCACCAGTACTCGTCGAGGGACTCACCCTTCCAGGCGAAGACGGGGATGCCGGCCGGCGCGTCTGACGTGCCGGTCGGGCCGACCGCCACCGCGGCCGCGGCGTGGTCCTGGGTCGAGAAGATGTTGCAGCTGGCCCAGCGCACCTGGGCGCCCAGCGCAACGAGGGTCTCGATGAGCACGGCGGTCTGGATCGTCATGTGCAGCGAGCCGGTGATACGGGCGCCCGCGAGCGGCTGCGCCTCGGCGTGCTCTGACCGCAGCGCCATCAGGCCGGGCATCTCGTGCTCGGCGAGGTCCATCTCCTTGCGGCCGTACGTTGCCAACGACAGGTCGGCAACCTTGTAGTCCGCGGCTGTCGCGAGGTCGGGGGTGGCGTGGAGCTCAAGCGTCATGGGGGGTTCTCCTCGTACGTACGGGGTCTCAGGCACGGGTTGTCAGGCACGGGTTGTCAGGCACGGGTTGTCAGGCACGGGGTGACGGGCACGGCGACGGCCAACCGTCCCCGCGCAACCGAGACTTCAGCGGCGCCGCGTGCGCGCCAATGATAGGCCAAACACGGCCCAGCAGCCGGGACGTGCCGACCAGCCCGACGTCGGGCGGGTGCGTGCCGCGCGCGGGCACGCGATCGACGTGGCCGTTCCGCGCTCAGCCCTCCAACACAGCGACATCCGGCAGGTTGCGGTAGCGCTGGGCGTAGTCCATGCCGTACCCGACGACGAACTTGGTGGGGACGTCAAAGCCGAGATACCGCAGCGCCACCTTGACCTGCACGACCTCCGGTTTGCGCAGCAGGCTGAAGACCTCGACCGAGGCGGCGCCGCGTGACCTGAGGTTCGCGATCAGCCACGAGAGCGTCAGGCCGGAGTCGGTGATGTCGTCCACGATCAGAACATGGCGCCCTGCCAGGTCGGTGTCGGGCTCCTTCAACATTCGGACGACACCCGATGACGAGGTGCCGTCGCCGTAGCTCGACACCGTCACCCAGTCGAGCTCGACGCGATCCAGGGTGAGCAAGCGGGCCAGATCGGCCATCACCATGACCGCGCCCCTGAGCACGCCGAGCAGCACCAGGTCCCGGCCGCCGTAGTCGGTGTCGATCTCCTTGGCGATCTCTCGGAGTCGCTCGTCGATCTGGGCGGCGGTTATCAAGATTTCCCCGACCACCGGCTCCGCCACGCTGAGTCCGTCCCTCGTCCGCAGGTCGATCGATTGGCGCGCAGTCGCGAGCATATAGACGGCCGTGCTCGGGGTGTACGAGGCCCTGGCTCCGCAGGTGCCGCCGCCGAGGCATCACCCCCTGAGAGCTGGCTCTCTTCGTCCGGTGGCCAGCCGTGCGAGCCGACCGTGCGACCCAACCGTGCGACCCGACCGTGCGACTCAGTCGTGTGTCTCGGCCTTGTCGGCCAGCGACGTGGCGGGGACGGCGGCGCGGGCGATGTCGGGCTCGAGGTAGATGTACTTCGCGATCGGTACGGCGGCGCGGATTCGGGCCTCGGCGTCGTCGATCTGTGCGGCGATGTCGCTGGCGCGGTCGTCCGGGCCGACCGCGATCTTGGCAGTGACGAGCAGCTCGTCCGGCCCGACGTGCAAGGTGCGCATGGCAATGACCCGCTCGCTCGTGTGACCGTGCAGCAAGGCCGCCTCGATGGCGTCGATGTGTTCCGGCGTCGCGGACTCGCCCAGCAGCAGGCTCTTGGTCTCCAACGCCAGGACCACGGCCACGCACACGAGCAGGATGCCGATCATCACGGTGCCGATTCCGTCCCAGACACCGTTGTCGGTGATCAGGGTCATGCTCACGCCGAACAGCGCGAAGATGAGCCCGAGGAGCGCAGCGAAATCCTCGAGGAGCACGACCGGCAGCTCAGGTGCGCGGGCGTGCCGGATGAACTGCACCCACGACGCCGTACCGCGGACGTGGTTGGACTCGACGATGGCCGTCCGGAACGAGAAGCTCTCCATCCCGATCGCCGAGACGAGCACGACGATGGGCACCCAGTGCCAGGCGTCGATCGGGTGGGGGTCGCTCAGCTTGTGCCAGCCCTCGTACAGCGCGAACAGCCCGCCGATGCTGAACAGCACGATCGACACGATGAATGCGTAGATGTACCGCTCGCGGCCGTACCCGAACGGGTGCCGCTCGTCGGCCACCTGGCGAGCCTTGCGACCGCCGACGAGCAGCAGCGCCTGGTTGCCCGAGTCGGCGAGAGAGTGGATGGACTCGGCGAGCATCGACGACGATCGGGTGAGCGCGAACGCGATGAACTTCGTGACGGCAATGCCCAGGTTCGCGAGCAGCGCAGCCACAATCGCCTTGGTGCCCCCGGAGGTTGACATCGTGCGGTTCTCCCTCGTACGGCGGGCGGCGCGCCGGTCGGCACCCGCACCTATCCTGCCTGCTCAGCCGCGTGCCCACACCGACGGCAGGGTGACTGTCTCACCTGGATGTCCTGTCCACCTGCGCGGCGCCCGCCCGCCCGGTGCTCGCCCGGACGATGACGCCGTCACCGGTGATCCCGACGGGCGGCTCATCGGCGCCGACGAACGCCGACTGGCCCCGGTCAAGGCGTTGCGGGGCCGCGCCCTGGCTCAGCTCCACGGACCCGTCGACGGTGAGAAACACCGCTGGTGAGCCGTCTTGCAGGTCGTACGCGCGCACCCCATCAGGTCGCAAGACCGTGAGCTCGAAGTCCGGCACCGGCACCGGGAAGGCGTCGCCGTACGGTGTGGCGACGGGGCGGACGAGAGCCGGCGGGCCGGGGCTCGCATCGAGGATGGCCAACAGGCCGTCGACGTCGACGTGCTTCTTCGTCAGCCCGCCGCGGAGGACATTGTCGGAGTTGGCCATCAGCTCGACCCCGGTGCCGTGCAGGTAGGCGTGCAGGTTGCCGGCCGCCAGGAACACCGCCTCGCCCGGCTGCAGGCGTACGCGGTTGAGCAGCGTCGCGACCAGAACCCCGCCGTCGCCGGGGTGCAGCTCGGCCAATGAGGCGATCGTCGTGGCCTCCGGGACGAACGCGCCGCCCGACGCCGCGATGTCAGAGCACACCGACGCCATCTCGGCGACGATCGCCCGGCACTCGCCAGCCTCGAGCAGTAGCCATCGCCGGACCAGGTCGCCGAGGTCGACGGCCCCTGAGGAGAGCTCGTCGACGTCGGAGCGCAGACCCGGGATGTCCATCCTGTGCAGGAACTCGAGCGTCTCCCCCTCTGGCCGGAAGCCGCAGAGCGCGTCGAACGGCGTGAGGGCCCAGAGCAGCTCCGGCTTGTGGTTGTCGTCGCCGTACGTGCGCTCCGGCGCATCCCGGGGCACACCTGCCCGATCCTCTGCGGCGTAACCGGCACGCGCCTGCTCTCGGGAGGGGTGCGCCTGCAGGGACAGCGGCTCCTCGACGGCGAGGACCTTGAGCAGGAACGGCAAGCGCGGGCCGAGGGTTTCGGCGATCTCGTGCCCGAGCGCCGCAGTGGGGTCGGCTGCAATGAGGTCGATGAGGGTTCGGGTGTCCGTCGGAGTCGGCGCCGCGCCGGGCGAGGTGGTCGCGAGGCGGGACGGTGCGTCCGGGTGGGCGCCCATCCACAGCTCCGCTTGGGGGGTGCCATCGGGCTCGGTGCCGAGCAGCTCGGGGATCGCAGTGGTCGACCCCCAGGCGTAGTCCCGGACGGGATTCTTCAGCAGGTGCACGTCAGGGAGTGTTGATCTTGCGGGCTTCGTCGACGAGCAGCACCGGGATGCCGTCGCGGACGGGATAGGCCAGCCCCGACTCGTCGCACACCAGCTCGCCGGCCGCCAGGTCGACGCGCAGCGGGGCACGGCTCGCGGGACATACGAGGATCTCCAGCAGCGCGGGGTCGATGCCGAGTGTCTCGGCGTTGGCATCAGCCACGGTCGGCTCGTCCTCCGGTCGTCTCTGAATGTCTCGACAGTCCTGCTGCCTTGCGCCGGACGGTCAGCGTGAGGGGTGTGTTGTGGCTCAGCCTCGCACGAGGCCGAGCACCTCGTCGCGTACGGCTGCCATCGTCTGGCGGTCGGCGGCCTCGACGTTGAGGCGGATGAGCGGCTCGGTGTTGGAGCCCCTCAGGTTGAACCACCAGTCCGGGCCGCTCACCGTCATGCCGTCCAAGTCGTCGATTCCCACGCCCGGCCGGGTGGCGTACGCGTCGCGGACGGTCCGACTCGACACCGCCTGGTCGTCCACCTCGCTGTTGATCTCGCCCGAGGCGACATAGCGCTCGACCTCGGCGGCCAACTCGGACAGCGGGCGCTCCTGGGAGCCGAGGGTCGCGAGCACGTGCAGCGCGGCGAGCATGCCGGTGTCGGCGCGCCAGAAGTCGCGGAAGTAGTAGTGCGCGGAGTGCTCGCCGCCGAAGATCGCACCGGTGCGGGCCATCTCGGACTTGATGTAGGAGTGGCCCACGCGTGTACGCACCGGCACGCCGCCGTGCTCGCGCACGATCTCGGGCACCGCGCGCGAGGTGATCAGGTTGTGGATGATCGTCGCGCCCGGGTCCTTGGCGAGCTCCCGTACGGCCACGATCGCGGTGACGGCGCTCGGTGACACCGGCTCCCCTCGCTCGTCGACCACGAAGCAGCGGTCGGCGTCGCCGTCGAACGCCAGCCCGAGGTCCGCGCCCACCTCGGTCACCTTGGCCTGCAGGTCGACGAGATTCTTGGGGTCGAGCGGGTTCGCCTCATGGTTGGGGAAGGTGCCGTCGAGCTCGAAATACATCGGCACGACGGTCAGCGGCAGGTCGGCGAGAACGGTGGGGACGGTGTGACCGCCCATGCCGTTGCCCGCGTCGACCACGACCTTGAGCTCCCGGATGCCGGTGAGGTCGACGAGCCCGAGGAGGTAGGCCGCGTAGTCCTCGAGCACATCGCGCTGCGTGCGCAGCCCGGGCTTCCCGGCGTACGGCGGAACGCCGGTTGCGACGAGCTCCCGGATGTCGGCGAGGCCGGTCTCCATGCCGACCGGGGACGCGCCCGCTTTGCAGAGCTTGATCCCGTTGTACTGGGCGGGGTTGTGGCTGGCGGTGAACATCGCGCCGGGGAGGTCCAGGCTGCCGCTCGCGTAGTACAGCTCGTCGGTCGAGGCCAGCCCGATCTCGACGACGTCGACACCCTGCGCGGCCGCACCCTCGGCGAACGCCGCGGCGAGGCCCGGCGAGGAGGGCCTCATGTCATGACCGACGACGACCGCGCCCGCGCCGGTCCTCGCCCCCGTCACGATCACCAGGGCGGCTCCGACCGCCCGAGCCAGCTCCTCGTCGATCTCTTCAGGCACCAGGCCGCGCACGTCGTACGCCTTGAAGACACGGTCGAGGTCGGACACGCGGAGGGCTCCCTGGGTGCGGCGGGGATGAAGCTCGACCTTATCCCCGCCCGCCTGCGGCGTATTCGGTGCGCGAGCATGCAGGTGGCTGGCCGAACTGGCTCAGCGGCCGACCCGGACCACGACGGAGCTCTGCATCTTGTCGGCGAGCGTCTGACTCTTGTGGTCCCACAGTGGCCACAGAAAGCCGATGTAGAAGATGATGGCGTCGACGAAGTGAGCGATCTGCCGCAGGAAGTTCCGCCACACGCCGAGAGGCCGGCCATCCCTTTCGCCGAGCAGGGTGATACCAAGCCACCTCTTACCGAGTGACTGCCCCGTTTTCGCCTGCCGGTAGAACGTGTTACACACCGTGAATACGACCACCGCAACGTATAGAGCGACGCTGACGGTGCGAGCACCAACGGTGTCGAACACGAGGAGCAGACCGGCGATGAACAGCACCGGCAGGGGCAGCACGGCATCGAGGAGGTACGCGCCAACACGCGAGCCCCAGCTTGCACATGGCATGGGCGGCGCACCCGGCCACCCCTGCCCGGGCGGCCCATAACCGGGTGCCCCATAACCGGAACGGCCCGAAATCGGACGACCCGTAACCGGGCGCGCCATATTCCCCGGGCGGGCCCGGCTGACCATATCCGGGCTGGCCATATCCGGGTTGGCCATATCCGGGTTGGCCGCGATCTGGCGGGTCCTGTGACACGGCGCTCCTCAGGCTGTCGCGGCTTTCCCGGCACCATCGTCGGTGCTGGCTGACAAGCAAACCACGCGATGTGTGGGTGTGCGACCTTGTGGCTTTTCGCCGTGGGAATTCGTCAGTCGATCGTCGGGGCTGCGTGCTCGGTGCTGCGCAGCACGCGCAGATGACCTCGCCGGCCGACCTCGACACCGCTGCCGACCGGCTCTGGGTCTCGGGGGCCGAGCGCGGCCTCACGGACGGCGTTCGCCAAGGCCTCGAGGTCGTCGCTGGAAGGGCCGAGCGCATCCGGGTCGGGGGCCAGCCGGATGATCTCCCAACCGCGCGGAGCGGTGAGCCGGTCGCTGTGCACGAAGCAGAGGTCGTAGCAGTGCGGCTCGGCATACGTCGCGAGCGGCCCCAGCACCGCAGTCGAGTCTGAGTAGACGTACGTCAACGTCGCAACGGCTGGCTTCCCGCAGGCGGAGCGCGAGCAGCGACGGACTGGTCTCACAGCGCCGGACGCTACCCCCCAGGGTGCGGGCCATCGCGGATTGACCACGATGCCGCACCGTGTCGCCTCCGCGTGGCTACGGTCCGTCCGGGGCATCTTGGCGCGACCGGCTCGCCCCGGCACGAGCGACGCCGGCAAAGCGGCAGGCGTACGGGCATACGCTGCGTGTCATGCGTTGGGAGGCAGCGGGGATCGAACGACCCGAGCCAACGGGGCGGTCCGAAGCAACCGTCACCACCGCCCAGCCAGCCGGGCGGTCCCGTCGCGATCGTCGTGGGCGTGGTCTGCGCGGGCCGATCGCTCCCGCCGCAGTCCCCATCGCACGGAGCCGATCCGAGCGGTTCAACGAGCTCGTCCTCGACGCCGTCGAGCGCCTCGAGAAGCAGTGGCGAGACGAGCTCGCGACCGTGGAGTTCGCGGTGGAGGACGTGCCGCCGGTCGCACCCGCGAGCACGGCCGAGCCCATCCGCCTGGCAAGGGTGGACCAGGTGGGCGACGGGCACCGCATCGTCGTGCACCGCTGGCCGATCGAGGTCCGTACGCGCGACCATGGCGAGCTGGCCGCCCTGGTCCACGACGTCGTGGTCGAGGAGGTCGCCGAGCTGCTGGGTGTGGAGCCGGAGGCGGTCGACCCTGACTACGACGGCGGCCCCGCGCTATGACCGGCTGCCCGGTCGCTCAGGCCATGCCTGAGCCGGCCGACGTACGCCCCTGACAGACCGGCGGCCGCCGCGGCTTGGACCGATCGAGGGGCGGTCCCGACCCGACACGCCGACCGCAGGTCACCCGTGGCCGACGTTCCGCCGGGTGATGCGGATTCTGGCAGCGTCTAGACGGACTCCGACCGCGGACTCACTCCGCGCGCAGGCCGGTGGAGAGGTCGTGGCGCACAGCTGGAACATCGACCACCAGGCGAGGTGAGAGCAGCGGCACGATCGTGAACCCGGCGTCGGGGCCACCGCTGCGGTCGAGCTGGAGCGTGCCGTAGACCAGGCGTTGGCTTGGCCCACCCAGGGAAGTCACTACAACGCTGGCGCGCGGCGAGGTCGCGCCGCCGTCGGTCCCGGCCGGGTCGAGGGGCACCTCGAGGGTCGAACCGCCGGACACCTCCACCTCGTCGGACCGCACCAGCTCACCGGAGCCCGCATCGAAGTAGTCCACCCGCACCCGGGCGGGCACAGCCGAGGCAGCGGGTGAGAGCTCCTCCCCGAGCGGACCACGGTCGTCGGCGCTCAGCACCAGCCGGCCGGTCCAGCCCTCGTCCGTGCGCACATCGGGGGCGACGGCCAGGCCGGACAGCGGTGTGGACCCGGCGGTGTACGCCATCTCGGCGGCGCCGGTTGCGCTCGTAGTCACACGGAGCCCGGCCACGACCGGCTCGGTCGCGGTCAGCTCGACAGCTGCGACTTCGGAGCCGAGGACCGTGGCGAGGTCCAACGACGCGACGACACCCGCCGTCAACTCGATCTCCTCGAGGCCGGCGGGAACGATCGGGCCGGTCGTGGTGAGAAGGCGCACACCCACCCGGGTGTCGAGGTCACCGGGAGCGAGCAGGTGCAGGAGACGCTGACCGCCGCCGCCGCTCACGCCCGGCACGACGACGCGCGTGCTCGGCGCCGCTGCAGCGGGCACCCAGTCGACGCCGAGAGAGCTCAGACCTTGGACGCGGGAGTCGCGTACGGCGGCCACCACCCGACCGGTGCGAGGCTGGACGTGCACCGCCAGCTCTGCCAGGTCGGGCGCGACCGACTCCAGCTCGACCGTCACCTCGCCCCGCAACGGCACCACAACGCCGATGAGGCTCGGCACGTCGACCGGGCCCTCGGTGCCGTACAAGACGACATCCACCTCGATCGCGGTGGGCTCGACGTTCACGATCGACAGCCTGGGCCGGTGACCGATCTCGGTGCCGACACCGAGCAGCCAGGACTCGCTCGACGGCTCCACGCAGGCCGCGGCGGCGAGGCCGGTGGCGTCACCCCCGCCGACCGTGGTCACCTGCACCGCACTCAGGCCGGGTGCCAGGGTTCCGACGGTGCGTACGACCACCGGGCCGGCATCCGTGTCGGTGACGGTCGCCGTCGAAGCCAGGCCCTGCTCCGCGAGCGAGGCGATTGCCGCGGCGCTGTCCTGAGATCCGGTGACTGTCGGTCCGGTGTCGAGCAGGGTGTCCAGCGGCTGGGCGACGGCGCGCGAATCGGTGGGTGGCGTAGCAGTCGCGCTGCTCGTCGTGGCAATCACAGGCGCGACGAGCGTCACATCGGTCGCGCCCGCGTCGCCGGGGGCGGAGGCGTCCGGGCAGACGAGGGTGGTGCTGGAGACCGGCACCGTCCCGCCGACGGCACCGGCCGCGACCATTCCGACGCGCAGCGGGCCGGGAGACCATCGGGTGACACCCACCAGGCCCGCGGTCAGCAGGACGACGACCAGCACGAAGACAAGGCTCGGGCGCGGCCGCATCACGGACCCACCAGGTCGCGGCGGACGCCGGGGACCGCCAGGACGAGAACGATCGCGGTGAGGAGCGCCTGCGCCAGCAGCCACCGAGCGCGGGAGTCGCTCTCGTACCGCACGACGAGCTCGCCGCCGCCGGCCGGCACCTCGAACGCCTGTGCCCAGCCTCCGGCCGCGGAGACCGGAGCCTCCGCGCCGTCCAGGGTGGCCACCCAGTGTTCGTCGGCGGGCTCAGCGAGCACCGCGACCCGCCCAGCGGCCCCGGGGGGGACCGTAGCGTCGGCGCCCTCGCGGCCTGCCGGCAACAAGGCAAGCGGCCCGCCGCTCGCGTCGATGAGTCGCAGCCGCGCGGTCGGTTCATCGAGGCGCCACAGCGCCGCCCCGCCCGAGGTGGTCGTCCGCTGCAGACCCGACACGGCGTCGAGCGAGGCGACCAGGTCGTCTGCGACCGGCGTCGCCACCATGACGTACTGGACCGCGTGCCCGGAGAGGACATCGAGATCCTCACCGCCACGTCCGGAGACGAGATCTGCGATCGCCTCGTCGAGCAGGCCGTACGCGCCCGTGGCAGGTCCCGTCTCGGCGTCCCCGAGGCGCGGCCCGCTGCCACGCAGCAGGGAGTACGAGATCGAGCCGTCCGCGCTGCGCCGCAGCACCACCGTCCGCGGTCGCGAGGGATTGTCGGCCTCGGCCGCGACGAACTCGGGCACCACGACCTGGTCCTGCCGGGACAGCGGGTCACCCGCACCCTGCCCGACCCACCACACGGCGAACGCGAGCGGCGCGACCGCCGCGACGAGCGCCACGGTGAGGGCCAGCGGCTGGCGCCAGCCGAAGTCGCTCCGGGTGAGCCGGTCGCCGGATCCCTCGGCACCGACGGCGGTCGCGAGGATGAGTCCCCCGGCCACCACGGCGACGCTGAGGCCCGGCCACCCCGCCGCCGACGCCGCTGCGGTCGACGTCGCGACGGTTGCCGAGGAGATCAGCACGCCGGCACCGAGTCCCGCTGCGACGATGACCCAGCCGACGAGCACGCTCACCCGGCGATGAACGCTCAGCAGCGCCGCCAGGCCGCCGACGAGCAGCGGCACGCCGAGCCACCACGGGATGGAGCCCGGCCCACCGCTGCTCTGCAGCAGGATCGACACCGGCTCGAGGCCGGGGTCGGACAGTCCCAGGCCCGGAAGCCCAGCCTCGAGCAGCAGCCGGCCCGGCTCGGTCGCCAGCTGCGCGGACCACGGCAGCAGGAGCGCCGGGGGCAGCAGCGAGATTGTGACGATGCGCGCCCATGCTCCGGTCGAGCGGGCGACGGCGAGACCGACCACGACCACGACGGCGACCGTGATGGCGTACGCCATGGGCACGAACGCGGTCGCGACGCTGAGGAACAGACCGCTCGCGAACGCGGCCGGCCAGCCCTGGCCGCCGCTGCGCGGAGCTGCTCCGGACGCGTCCTCGTCGGCAGGTCCGCTCGCATTCATGAGCGCCTGCGCGGCGCTGGACGCGATGAGGGGCGCCATCACGATGGCGACGGCCGTGCCGAGCCGTCCGCCGGCGATGGCGCCGGTCGTCGCGGGCAGCAGCGCGTACGTCCCCGCCGCCCACGCTCGAAGGACCGACGAGTGCAGCAGGCGCCGCGTCGCGAACCACGCCGTGAGGCCGGCCAGCGGGACGGCTCCGATCAGCAGGACGTCGACCGCGAGCGGGGCGTTGCCGAACAGGAGCGTGGCGAGGACGGCAACCACCGCAAGATACGGCGGTGCGAGCTCGTCGCTGCCCAGCCCTACGTCGTGCCAGGTCCCGATGTACGCGCGCCACAGGTCGCGCGCACCGTCCGGAGCCGGCAGCAGCGCGCCGTCCATCAGCCGCCCGGTGCCGAGGAGCTCGCGGGCTGCGAGCAGGGCAACGACGAGAAGGCAGCTGATGAGGAGGAAACCAGGATTAAACAGACTGCGTAGCCAGCGCAGGCTGACGGGTTCCAGGTCCTGCAGCTCGTCGTCACCCGGTCCGGTCTGCACCGACCGGTGCCCGCGCGCGGAAATGTCGGCCCCGCTGTGCGTGCTGCGCGAGGTGGGCGCAAAGACGCCGGCGAGCGTGTCGAGTCCGCGCGCCAGCTGCGCGCCGCGCCGCGGCAGCAGGGGCGCCACCACCGTCGCCGGGGCGGTCTGGTCATCGCGCCGCGTACGGCGAGCCGCGATGACTCGATCCGGCCGCGTGAGGACCGCCACGATCGCGGCGAGCTCGTCGATCGCGGCGCCGGGCAACTTCCCCAGCGCGAAGCCGGCCGCGCGGAGCAGCGAGCTCGCGGTGAGGCGGACGTACGCCCAGGGCAGCGCCCGCCCCGGCAGGTTCGCGAGGAGGACGAAGAGCGCGCTGCGCCGGTCCAGCAGGTGCCGGCGGCGCGTGGCTGCGTCGATCGTGCGGCGTCCGACCGACGCAGCGCCGACGTGGTGCACGACCGCGCCGGGTGCGGCCACCACGCGGAGCCCGGCACGGTTGACGCGCCACCCGAAGTCGACGTCGTCGCGGAACAGCGGCAGCCGCGGGTCGAAGCCGCCGAGTCGATCCCACGCGTCGCGCCGTACGAGCATGCCGGCGCTGCTCACGGCCAGCACGTCGCGGACGTCGTCGTGCTGGCCCTGGTCCATCTCGTTCGGCTCCAGGCCGGTCTCGCGACGCCCGCTCCGGGCGATGGTCACCCCCGTTTCGAGCAGACGTCGACGATCGTGCCAGCCGCGCAACTTGGGCCCGGCCACCGCGATGTCCGGGGCCGACGCGGCGGCGTTCAGCAGCTGGGCGAGCGCGTCCGGATCGGGTGCGCAGTCGTCGTGAATGAGCCACAGCCACTGCGTCGAGGCGCCTCCGTCGAAAAGATCGCCCGAGCCGTCTGCGGCCCGCGTCGTACGCCCTGGTCCGGCGAGCGCGGCCGCCACGGCCGCACCGAATCCGACGGTTCCTTCCAGGGTGACGACACACCCGACCCCCAGCGCGTCGCGCAGCAGGTCGGCGCCGTCGTCGCGACTGCCGGTGTCGGCGGCGATGATCCGGTCGAGCGGGCGGCTCTGGGAGCGAAGCGAAGCGAGGACTTCGCCGAGCCACCGAGCGCCGTTGTGAGCGACCACCACCGCTGTGACATGCGCGGCCGGCGACCGCGGCCTCGTTCTCGGACCGGGGATGAGCTCAGCAGGTGCGGCAAGGTCCGCCATCGCTTCCGGCCACTGCTCTGCATCGAGGTTCGTCGCACCTGTGCCGCCGCTGGACTCGCGCCCGGTCGGCGTCGTTGCTGCGTCGGACATGCGTGAGTGAACCCCTGGACGTCGGCTGAGGTCGTGACGTGCGACGGCCGCCCGAAGGACAGCTGAGTCGCAACGTTTGACCATGCGTCGCACCGAGCGCGACGTGGCCGCCAACCCTACGCCGCAACGAGGCCCACGGGCCCCGATCGCCTCAGACCGTGAGCTTGCCTCAGACCGTGAGCTTGCCTCAGACCGTGAGCTTGCCTCAGACCGTGAGCTTGCCTCAGACCGTGAGCTCAGCTCAGACGCGAGCTCGACTAGACGGCTAGCTTCTTCAACCGGCGCCGTTCCCGCTCGGAGAGCCCGCCCCAGATCCCGAAGCGCTCGTCGTGCGCGAGCGCGTACTCCAGGCATTCCGTACGGACGTCACAGGAGAGGCACACTCGCTTCGCCTCGCGGGTGGAGCCACCTTTCTCCGGGAAGAACGACTCCGGATCGGTTTGCGCGCACAGCGCGCGCTCCTGCCATCCGAGCTCCTCGGCGTCCTCTGTGAGCTGGTGCTCGCGCATGGCGCCTCCTCGACCCAATCTCCGTCCGGACCCGACCAGGCCCGGGAGTCTGTGCCGTTACCACGAGCTCGACCCTGAAATCGAGGAACGACACTGGTGAAATTACACGGCGGTCGTACGCCCTTCGTCAAGTCCGGTCTCGCAGTTCGCCACCGACACGCCGGAGGACTTTTCCCGGTGAGCGGCGCCGTCGCCGCAGAATGCGTCGCGCGGCCCGCGCCACCTCGAGCGGGCTGAAAGGATGCATCCCGTGCAGGTCACCGTGCTCGCCGGCGGAGTCGGCGGGTCCCGCTACCTGCGCGGCGTGCGAGCGCTG